>Ga0208544_10002279_pt1 | contig 12658 bp, 15 predicted proteins | sample DEB08_DNA_9_FD_184526 | JGI IMG/M metagenome (GOLD analysis project Ga0208544, IMG submission 184526) | Aqueous microbial communities from the Delaware River and Bay under freshwater to marine salinity gradient to study organic matter... | ecosystem: Environmental > Aquatic > Marine > Coastal ...
CAGCGCTTTCATCCGTGAGGTGCGCTACAGTCTCGCCGACAAGAAACTGCGTGTCAGCACCATCGACTTTCAAAAGGACATGGCAGTGGGGATGAGCGTGCCGCACAAGATTGCGATCCATATCCAGAAGTGCGACACGGCCAAAACTACCAGAACGTATTCGCAGGGCTTCTGACATCGGCATAATCTAGCAGTACAGAAAGAAAAGATCTACTAGTAATAAGGTAAGGCTTTTCTCATGTGTGGCCCCCTTGGTGGTCAGTGCAGCAAGGCTGTGCAGGGGTGGTCAAACATTCTGAAGACTCCATCCCTGTTGCCCACAAAACGGAAATGGTTTCCCTGATATTATTTTTAAGGGAATCGATTCTAAGCGACTGTTCTTGCGTTAAAATTACTGTCCAGAAACTGTATTTCCTGCCATATTCACGATTTTCCCCTGTAAATTCCCTGCTTAACAGGGAGTTTTACCCTAGACCTCGGTACAGTGGATCTCATTGGTCGGGAAATTGAGGCAGCATACCCTGGTCAAGGCGTTGCGGGGAGGAACTGGGATTCGAACCGACAAGACGGTAGCGCCATTTCCCTAGGTCCACGCGACTGGAAGCAGCTTCTTGCGATCTGACGAACCGCTTGGACCACTCGCTGATCGGGGCCCATTACCAAAAGTGCTCACTTTTCAGGTGCCCGTTGATGAATGGTTCTAGGGCCTGTGGAAAATCATCTTGAAGCTATGAGTGCTGCTACGAGGTTCCAACACGCTGCATAGCTACAGTCCGTTTTGTCGTATCTTGTGGCTATCCCTCTGAACTCTTTGATCTTTGCGAAGTAATTCTCCACCAGATGCCGCCACTTGTAGACCTCCGCATCATAATCGCGCTGGATCTTGCGGTTTGCTTTGGGTGGGATCACAGCGGTTGCACCGCGCTCATCAAGGTCTTGTAATAGCCAGTCCGCGTCAAACGCCTTGTCCGCGAGCAGCGCGTCAAAAGAAACGCCCCTGATCAACGGCGCGACACCTTTCATATCATGCGCTTGCCCAGGCGCAGCAGGACAGCAGGGGCGATGATTTCCAGGGCAGCGCCGTTCAAGGGCGAGGATCGGAGACGGGGCGTGATCTGCAGGGTCGCCACGCCCGATCCATTCGCCACGGCATCTGCGGTGACCTGAAAAAGCCGCGTATCGGTATCGGTCCCAAGCGAGATGAAGTCACCTGTTTCAAGCGCGGGTGATGACGGTGCCCATCCGCTTGTGACAAGCGCATTCCCGGTCTGCCCGGCACCGCTGACAATGGGATCGGCCAGGAGATCCGAGCGACCGGCTGAGGGATCGCAAAACAGGAAACGCCCGCGCATTCCGCCAAGCCCGGCGAAGAAGGCCGCCAGGCGGCGCGCATCCCGGCCCCTGGTCAGCGCCATCTCGAAGGTGAACTCCCACCATTCGCCGCCCCAGTCCTGCACTTGCTGGCTACCGGTAAAACCCGAGGTGGCAGCCGTCACACTCGCGACCAGGCGCCTCTCGAGGCTTCCAACCAGATGTAGGGGAAGTGTTGGAACGGTCATATGGCATAGCCTCTGGCGCGGCGCTCAGCGACGCTTTGGATGGCAACACGTTTGATTTCCGGCAGAACGGCACGCAGCCGGGCGTCGATCTGTTCAGCCACGCCCATCTGCGCGCCCCGGGCATCGATGTTCACGGTGACGCCGCCGGACCCTTGGCGCGCGTGGCCATATTGGGCAGCTTCGCGACGGTTCAGCACTCGCTCACCGCGTTGCAGGATCGTCGGCACTTCATCGGGCCGAAGTCCCGCCCAACCTCCGGCGTGTAGTCTTGGCGCGCCAGCGAAGGCGAGCGCCGGAACGGCACGCTGTGTGCCAGACAAACCGACGATGCCACCCGCATGCGAGACGGCCGCCGTTACAGACCCACCTCCAAAAATGCCGGAAAGCGCATTGGCGAGAGGCCCCAACACGGCGCGCTTGAAGGCCAGCACCGCCAAATCGGCGAGGATCGAGCGCACGAGGCTTTTGAAGTCGAGCTTGCCGGTTTCAACGAAGCTGCGAAAGGCGCTCTCCGCCCCGCGAAAGGCCCCCATAAGGCTCTCGCCAAGACCCTTGCCCAAATCAAGCGCCGACTTCGCGTAGTCCGACAGCGACTTCGAAATGGCACCAAAACCCGTGACGATGGCATCCTTCGCCTTTCCAGCCGCTCCACCCGCCCTGCTCACCGCATCAGCGAGGCGGTCCGCAGACGTGGTGGCGTCATCCAACGCCGAAGCTCCGTCATCTCCTGTATCCGCTACGGCATCGCGCAGCGCGGCCCAAGACGTCAGCGGTGCCGTCGCCCCATTTGCAAGATCCGTCGCCGCTTGCCGATATGTATTGGCGGTCGCCAGCGCCTCCGCTGCGATGCCGTCCAGCCCAAGGTCGGGGGCGGCGAGCGGATTGTCCTCAAAGGCACGCCGGAAAGCCTCTGCTGCGGCTGTCCCTGCATCAGCCGACGCTCCCAAATAGGGGTTTTCAATGTCGCCGAGGGTGATCTCGCGGATTTCGCCAAAAGTGGTCTCGATCCCGACCGCGGCCAGAGCGTCACGGATCTTGCCAGTGAAGGCATCCACCCGGCGGATCGCGCCGTTTAGCATGGCCTCGATCCCGTCGAGCATGCGGTTGGCAGCAGAGAATACGAGATCGCCGATCACTGCGGGCAATCGCGACCATATCTCGAGCACGGCCAGGAGAGCACCCTCGAAGGTGTTGGCGGTACTGTTGCCGAACCCCACAACACTCTCGATGGCCGAGGCCATGCCCGAAGCGGCGTCCGCCTTCAGGTCATAGAACATCGCCGTGGCCCCTGCCCCAGCAGCCGACGCGCCCATCTTGATCCGATCCCAGACCTCGATCGCGACATTCTTCAAGAGCCGCATGGCTTCACCGAAGCCGCCCGCGCCGGACGCCAGACGGGTAAACCAGTAAACCAGTTCCCCGGCGCCCACGATCAGCGCGCCAATGCCGGTACGAATGAGCGCGCCCTTCAACACGACGAGCGTCGCCGCCAACCCACGCACGGACAGCGCAGCGGCTGCCATGGCTGCGACCCAGCGTCCGGCGAGGAAGGTGGCGAAGGTTCCGGCGTAGATGGCCAGACGATCAAGGTTGGCCAGCACTGCATCAAAAGCTCGACTGATAGGGCTGCTGCTGGACGCAAGCGCGACGAACGCATTGGCCGCGGCCTCTAGCGTGGGCGCTAGCGCCACCGCAATCCGGTTGCGCACCCCGGTGAAGACCTGCCCGATGCTGACAAGCGCCAGTTCGGATCGCCGCATCGCTGCAATCGCATCGGCATCAAGCACGGCTCCAAGGCGCTGCGCCTGATCGCCAAGGCGGGTCATTTCCACCCCGCCGTTCTGCAAAAGCGGAATGAGCCGGGTCGCATCCGACGCCATCGCCTCGAGATAGAAAGTCATCTCCTGTTGGCTGACGCCTGCCCGTTCCAGGCTGTCGACATATAGCTGCAGCGCCTCCGGACCCGAGAGCCGTGCGAACTGATCGGCCGTCACACCTACTCTTGGTGCGATATTTTCGAAGAAATCCGCCATTGGACCACCGCCCGTCTGCAGGAAATCCCCTACCCGATCGTTCACGTCCTTCAGGATGTCTGCGAGTTTTTCCTGTTCGACACCCACCGTGGCTGAAGCCGCCGACCAGCGCTGGAATACTTCCGGGTTGGCATTGGCCACCTGGCTCAGCTGGCTGATTTCATTTGCCGCCGCAACGGTGGACCGCGTCATGGAGACTACGGCGGCACTGAGTGCGGCAGCAGCGGCCGTTGCCGCAACCCGGGCCCGACGTGCGAAGGCCGCCATACGGGCGTTGGCCTGCTCCATTTCGCGCGAGAGACGACCAAACCCGCGCTTACCTGCCTCTCCGACACCTTCGAGCTCGGCGCGCACCTGTCGGCCGCCGGTCGCGGAGAGCCGGACGGATACCTTCTTCTCAGCCATGGCGATGTTCGATCTCTTGGTTGGTTTTGCGCACCATCACCGCCTCGATGGGCGGCAGCAGTTCCGCGATGGCGAGAGGTGAGAGCCCGAGGGCAGCGCCAAGCTGCAGGGCCGCCCCCATGTCCCAGCCGATCACGGCCCCGCCGCTCATGCCACCTGCAACGCGCAGCTGACCACCGAGGCGCTGGACGAGATCCCAGACCTGCCAGCCTTCCATCGTGAGCGGCGCGTTAATGGTCCGAGGACACTCAGGGCAAGGGCCAGAACACGCTGCGCAATAATCACCGCCCCCGCCGAACTCCCAGTCGGCGAGAGCGGTCAGGCGTTTTTTTCCGCGTCCAGGATCAGGGCACCGGCGATGTAGCACGTCTGAAAGGCCTCGAAGATCGGCCAAATCTCCAAGAGTGCATCAATGCCGTCGGGCGTCACGGGCAGCGGTTTGTCGTCCGCATCGCCGACGCCCTCCCAATCCTTCACCACGATGCGTGCGACGGCCTTCGCCACGATGCGTGCGAGATCGTCGTTCGAGGGACTATTTTCAACATCTGCGCTTTGAGTGGCCGCCATGATCGCGGGATCACTGCGTGCGGCGAGCATGACCGCTGTGGTCAGCGGTTCGACAAGAAGGCGGACGCCGTGGCCGAGATCAAGCCAGAGAAGTTCATTGGAGAGGTTCAGTCGGAGCATCAATAGGTATCCCGATCATTGGTGAGGGTGACGGTGCACATGCGGCCCACGGCAGCGTCGCTGGCAGCTTGCCAATCGAAGGTCGCCTGCACGCCTTGGGGTCCTGAGATTTCGATCCGGGGACGCGGCAGGTAGACCGCGTGGGCAGTCAGGGTCAGGCTCTCACCCGTCGGCAGCGTGTAGGAGAATTCGAGTTCACAGGCCTCGCCGTTGATCGCCTGCTGCACCAATGTTTGATCCGCAAAACGGACAACTATATTGCCGGTCAGAGCTGCAATCGAGGGATCCGCCCCGTCTATCTTGCCATCGGCCCGGATCGTCTCGATGCGGTCGAGGTTGTTGGCATAGGTAAGGTCGGCAGAGACAACGTTACCTATGTTGGCCCCGTTCCGCGTGATGGCCCCGTTGAAATGTCCGAAGCGTTTCAACCCGATATTGGCGGGCGTTCCTGCCGCGCTGCCCGTGGCGATTTCCTCGCCTTGCGCCACGATGCTGGCGGTGGCGGTGAGTAATCCGGACCGCGCCATCTGCCAATTTAGGCTGTCCACCATACAGCCCGAATACATCGCAAACCGTGGCACCTCCGGCATTCCCGTCTCGATCGAGAGCGACGGCAGGGACCAGTTTCCGGAGCGGTACTCGTGGCTATAGGGTGCCTCGGAGCCGCTGGTTGTTGGTGCTCCAAAAGCAGCCTTCAGCCACACGCCAAAGGCCGCGGCATCGATCGGGATCACAACATCGCCGTCTGCCGTCTCCACATCCTTGATCGGGGCCTGCGGATCCCGGCCGTAGCCCAAGAGTTCCGATGTCTGCAGCGGCTGCTCCGCGCCAAGCGTCGTGCTGGCGAAGGGCATTTTCGTGAAGCCGCTCACAGGCGGCGTGCCATAGGTCGTCTCAAACGCAAGCGCCATCTGCGCCCGCGCCCCTTGGGCTCGTGCCATCGTCTTCTCCTTGAATGTCAGCTGTGGTGTCAGACCAGCAAGTCGCTATTATCTTGACGTTTTTTGATTTTTCGATTGATTGAACTTCGGAGGGAAAACTGATGTCCATTTTTGGAAAACAAACCAAAGCAGATGAGCGCAAGACACCTGAAGTTCTTGATGACGAACTTTCGTATGCGTCCTCAAGGTCACCACTGCCAGGGGAGATGCCTGCGCCACCACGTGACAAACGCAAAAGGTCTATTGTTCAATCAGATTTGGTCATCACAGGTAACCTTAGCACGACAGGCATACTTGATTTCGCTGGCCGCATAACAGGAGATGTCAGCTCTGATACGCTCTTCATCGGTGCAGACGGACAAATTACCGGTCAAATCCGAACCAAACACTTTACAACCAGCGGTGAAATAACCGGAAGCCTCTTTGCAGAAGATGTAACGCTGAAGAGCAAGAGCCTTACCAACGCAGATATCCAATGTGAGAGAATTTCCGTTGAGGCTGGCGCTGTCATTGACGGTAACCTTCAATGTCAACCAAACCGCAAAAGCTAGGTTCAAATGAATCATCGCACTTTTGCGTATCTCTGCTATTTTTCGCCCCAATCAAGCTTGGGGGCAAGAAGCAGAGAACAGAACTATTGGGACTAGATTTCAAAAAACCACAGCGCAAGAAGAACCGCTTCAAACCTTTTTTACTCATGGCAGTGCTCGTTATGATCGTTTTTTTCGTTGTCATAATTTCAAACACCTATAGCGAGTGAACCTCGGTTTAAGCTCTTCTTGACGGTGAAAAATCTGCACCAATAACGCTTGCAGCGTTTCAAGTGGACCCGGCCAATCTGATATGCTTCAATTTTAGGACAATGCGTCCGCCGCTCCATAATGCAGCACCACGGGGATAACGGCCGCTTTCAAACTGGCACCCCCTTCGACAAGCAGATCGACAGGCCGTGGGGCTTCCGCCTCGACCCAATCGCAGAGGCCGCCCAGCGTTCGATCAGCGGCAATGGCCGCGCCGATGCTGGCGGTCAGCGTGTCAAAGGTGGCGTCACGGTCTTTACCCTGAACGACAGCTTCGATCTCGGCGCGGTGCTGGTAGTGGTAGCGCAGCGGCGACAACGTGACCTCGGGCTCCCCCGGCTCGCCGTCGCGCAGGATCAGCAGGCCCTGAGACGGAACGCGTTCGGGCAGCACGTCGCCGCGCAATGCGGCGGCAGGCAGCATTGAGAGCCGTGCGTGCAGCGCAGATAGGATCGTTTCGCGCGCGCTCATAGTTTTGCCTCCACCCAATTCGCCACGATCAGTCCCGGAACCGCAGCCTGAACGCGTTCAGCATCGCGAGCCAAGTCCAGTCGCTTTGCCAGCTTCACCTGCGGCACCAGCAGAAAGATCGGCACCGTTGCCTTTCCGCGCCCCGTCTTCGAGCGCGACGCCACTCCCAGTCCCCGGTTGTTCAAACGCCCATCCGCGACCAACAGGCTCGGGCCGCGGCGACGATAGACAAAGCGCAGGCGTAACCCGCGCCGCCGTTCCCATTCACCGGGGGAGAGACGTCTGCCTCGCGCGCCCTTACCCGCAGCAGGCGTCGGGATTGCCAGCCAGAACCCATCCTTCGAGCGGATCAGCGGACCTGTGTCATGAGCACCAATGATCACGGGCGCTTTTGACCACACCATGGCCGCCGCATCGAGGCTCTCCCCGACCTTTGGGTAGGTTTGGCTGCGGATCGAATTGCCCAACCTCCGACCAAGACCCGCTTGCGTGATCTGCCCACGCCAGTCGGATTTCAGACCGGTTCCGGCCTCGCGCATGGCGGCCGTGACCGCCTTTTCGCCAGCTTTCACCTCCGCAGCCATGACCGCAACGAGATCAGGGCTGATATCGAGGCCAAGTTTCATGCGGGGGACAACTCCAAAGTCCAGATCAGCCGCTCGCGGTCCCTGCGTGGCTCGCCCTGGATCAAGAACGTGTCCTCGCCGATCAGGATCTGTTCCTGCGGGCGGGGATCAGGGATGTCTTTGACCTGAACGTCGATGCGTGTCGTCTCAGAGAGTAGCCGTGCCGACCCGAACTCGGTGATCTCGTCTGGGCGGCGCAAGATGCCCCGTGCCCGCGTGAACTGTCCCTCGCTGTCCCGGTGCCAGATCTCAACAGAGATGTTCGGGTCGGCAAATAATACCCCGAGCGTCTCAACAAAGGCAGACATTACGTCCGCCGTGCTGAACGCAGAACCTGCGGCCGCGTGCAGATCGGCAGCGGGTTGCTTTCGATCTCCAGCCGCACCCATTCGTCGCGATCGCGATCGGGGATCATCCGCGCATAGAGCGGCAGGCCCACCGTGTTGACCGTCTCGAAGGTATCAGCCGGGGCGTAGTAGATCTCAAACAGCCCCTCGACGCCCTCCGGGTAGAAGTAGGCCTTGTCAGTCGGCACACCAAAACCCAGACCCCCGCGGTAGCGGCGGAAGGTGATGCCGCCGAAGCTGACCTCTTCCCCCACCCGGCCGCGCAGATCGGCGGCGGCTGCTGTGTTGAGATAGGTCTCACGGACTTCCTTATGGGCGACCAGATCAGCAAAGAAAGCCGAGCCACATTCGGCCCGCAGTTGCACCTGACCGGCAGCCAGACCACCCAAGCTGTCCTCGACGCTTTCGATCATTGCCTGACAGCGCTTGCGCAGCGCACCCGAGCCGGGGGTGGCATTGTCGAGATCAAAGTCGACCTCGGCGGCCGGGGTGATGTTGAACTCGGTGAAGTAGTTGATCACCGTGGCCCCATCCCGCGGGTCCTTCACCACGCCCTGGATACCGTTGAACAGGTGGAACTCGAAGGTGGCCTCAGCGTCATTGCGCAAACGCCCCATCTTGCGCGCCACCTCGGTCTGCACCTGCTGGGTCGCGGTTTCCGAGCCAAAGTCGCGGATGGCCTGGATTTCAGAAGCCCAAAGCACGTCCTGCTTCTTGAACTGGCGACACACAAACGCGCGCATCTCACGGCGTTCGGGGATCTGGTTCTCATAGGCAGAGCCGCGTTCCGAGAACGGGATCAGCGACAACGTGCCATCCCGGCTTTCGATCATCACGGTCCGCGCGCGCACGCCCCGGCTGCCGAAGAGGGCCGCACCAGACAGGATTGCAGGTTTGAAGGGAATGTTTTCGAGCGCACGGGTCAGCTCGATAATGGAGAAGGCGTCGCCTTCAAAAATGTCCATGGTGGCCACAGCGTGCCTCCTTCTGTTTTGTGGATACTGGTGAAGCGGCGCTCAGGCTCAGCGCAGAATGATGCCAAGTGCTGCCAAAGCCGTGGTGGCGGTGGTGATCTGCGCCTCGGTCGCGCCCTCGGGCCAGATGATCTCGTGACGGTTCACGATGACCGGGCCACGCAGGATCACAACGCCCGGCGCATCGGCATCAGTGGCATCGACCGGACCCCAGAGAATGCCAGCGGCATTCTGGCTGCCGTTGGATGCGCCCGGGGTCAGGATCGTGTACTTGCCACCCGTGGTGATCCGGCCCAGCACAGTGCCGGGGGCGAGCTTGCCCGCGCCGGATACGAGTGTGACGGTTTCTCGGTTATAGTCGCGCAGCACTTCCCAGACGAGGAAGCCGCCCGCGTGTTTGCCTTCAGTGAGCGTGGTCATGATGGGTTAGCCTTTCGTCTTGAAGGTACGGGCGATCACATCGCCCCAGGATTGGGTGGTCGCCGCGCGCCCGGGCTGGGCGTGTGCAGCGGTGATGTCGGGGGCTGCCTCGGCCTTGGCAGCGAGAAGCCGGGTCCGGACTTCGTCGAGACTGGCGTCCTCCTCGAGGAACCGGCCCGCAATCTGCGGCTGGCCCGCAAGGCGGCAGAGGTCGATCACGACACGCGCATGGGCGATGGCCTCGGCGCGGATATTTGTGACGTCGTCTGCGGCCGGGATTGGTTCTGTGGATGTCGGGTGTTCAGGGTCTGGTTGGGTGTTTCCCTCTGGAACACCCCCGCTCTGCCCATTTGAACGCGATGGATCGTCGGCTGTGACCACCGGATCAACGTTCCCGGCGGGAACCTTGGTCGCAGGATCAGGTGCGACTGGCGGAGCGTCCCTGCCCTCCACATCGTTGTCGTCACCAACGATGTGGGACCCGGGTGCCGCACTGTCTGCCTCCACTGCCTCGATCAGTTCGGGCGGTGCGTTGCGGAACCGGCCAATGTCGAAGCTGGCGGCGATGCGCACGGGCTCTGCCATGCGCGTGGCAAGGCCTGCGTCGAGCGCGTCCTTTGCGTCAAACCAGGTCTCGGCCGATTGCAGCGCCGCAATCTCATCCTCGGGTTTGCCGGACTTGGTGGCGTATCCCCGCGTCATGCTGGCTGCGATCTTGTCCAGCGTTCCGGCCATGTCACGCATATCCGCCGCCGTGCCCATGACAATGCCGGATGGGTCATGGATCATCAAAAATGCGTTTTCCGGCATGACGATCTCGTCGCCCGCCATCGCGATATAACTTGCGGCCGACGCGGCGATGCCGTCGATCCAGACCGTAATCATGCCTGCGTGGCGGCTCAGCGCATTGTAGATCGCCACGGCATCAAAGACGGATCCACCGGGGCTGTTGAGGCGCAGATCAATCGGCATACTGTCCGGCAGTGCACCCAGCTCGGCCAGAAACCCCTTGGCCGAAACGCCGTAGGCACCGATTTCGTCATAGATCAGCACTTCCGCGCCCGAAGCGTGGGCGCGCATCGTGTACCAAGTGTTCATTGTATTACTCCTGATTGGTGGCGGGATCGCTCGCAGCCGCATCCTCGCCATTGTCGCCGTCGGCCCCGTCACCCGGATCAGGCCGCCCTGCAGGTGTTGCCCGCGCGCCTTGCGTCTCCCCGGGGCTGGTTCTGTACACGAGCCCCAACTGCTTTGTCCGTGCGGCATCAGCGGCGTTTTCGCGGTCGACCTCTTCGACATCATAGCCCGTGGCCTCGACCACCTTGCGCCGCGAGGTGATGCCCGCTTCCATCGCCAGCACCTGCGCCTGGATGTCTTTCAGCGGATCGACCCAGTCCCAGCGGGGCGGGATCCACTGCACCATGCGCGCAGCTACCGGATCAGGCAGATCCAGCCGCCCCGCCAGGTGTGCCGTCTCCAGCCAACGCGCCCAGATCGGGCGGCAGAGCTGATGCGCGATCACCCCGTGCTGCAATTGCTGCACGCGGCGGCGGAATTCGACCAGCTCTGCGCGCAGGCTCGAATAGTTGGCCTGGCGCACATCGCCAGTGACCAGATGATACGGCAGCCCCAGTGAGGCCGACACCGCCAGTAGTGTGCGGTACTGGAACGCCTCATAGCCGCCGCCGACATCGGCAGGGCTTGAGAAGGTCACGTCCTCGCCCGGCAGCAGCACCTGCATCGTGCCGGGCTCAAGGCTGGCAATGGCCGCCCCGTCCAGATCCGCCTCGCTCTCGCCCATCATCGGGTCTTCTGGTGCTGTCTTGGTGATGAACCCCGCAAACATCGCTGCCGTCTTTTTGCGGTCGAGTTCCGCATCGTCGTACTGATCGAGCAAGAACAGCCGCACCATCGCGGGGGCGACATGCGGCAGTCCGCGGATTTGTCCGGCATCTATGGGGCGATAGATATGCAGCACGTCCTCGGCCAGAACACGCACGGTTTGCGGTATTGCGACGCGCTGATCCGTGCTGTCACCGGGATGGCTGCGGCGGAAGTGATAGGCCACGCGTCGCCCGATCAGGTCGAACTCGATACCGCAGCGGATGCGATTGCCATTTGCCGCCGTCTCAGTCTTCTCGAAGGGCAGCATTTCCGATTGCAGCAGCTGCATCTGCAGCGGCACCAGCAGACCATCTTCGGCCCGTCGGGGGCGCATCCGCACAAAGCATTCACCCGCGACGAACATCTCCCGGGCCACCATCGCCTGCAGCCCGTAGAAATCGGTCAGCCCGTCGGCATCCGCCTCGTCAGTCCACGCAAGCCACAACCGCTGGACGCGATCCCGCAGGCCTGCATCCTCAATCAGCGACGACGGCTTGATGCCATCCCCCACCATATTGGAGGCAAAGGCCTCGCAGGCATTCGCAGCGTAACCGTTGGTGACAACTAACTCACGGGCACGGGCCAGCAGCCTCGGGCCACCCGAAGCCACAAGCGCGTTGATGTTTTCCAGCGGTGGGTTCCAACCGCGCAACCGGCGTTTGGACATCGCACCTTCAAGGCGGGCACGCACGGCAGCGGGGCCGCCTTGGGTTGGGCGGCGAAATTTGTCGAACAGGCCCATAGATCACAGCCCCTTGGATGTGGTGATACGCACCTGCCGCACAATACGCCGCCCCTCGGCCGCGGCGATCTCGCGGTCCAACGCCTCGATGGCCCGGTCAATCTCTGCCACGCTGCGGTAATCCACGGTCTTGCCGTCGTAGCTGACCCGCGCCACGCCAGAGGAACGTTGGGCTGAGAGAGCCTCGCGGCGGGCGCGCAGGTCAGCAATCGTGGCCATTGGTCACCCCATGTAGTTTGAACGCATCGTCCGCCGCCGCGCTGATGGACGTGGTGTTGGTTTCACGGGCGCTTCACCTGCTGGTCCGGAGACGTCCAAGGCCAACTGCCGCTCCAACTCGGTCCAGCGCGCGTCAGACCAGCGGTCCGCACCCGCGATCCACGCGGCAGCCCGCGCATAGACCCGGCAGTCCAGCGCCTCGTTGCGCTCGCGCAGCTTTTGCCATTCGAGCTTTGCAAAGCCCCGCTTGTTTTTCACCGTGACCAGCTGTTCCGCGGTGAGCTGCTTGAGCCATTCGCTGTCCGCCCATGATGGCAAATGCACCGAGCCTGCCGGAAAAGCGGCACCGGCTGTGATCTCCTCAGGCGTCGGCCTGTCCTGACGCAGGAAGCGATAGGTCTCCGCCTTGAACGTCGAGGTTGCCACGGACCACAGCCGTGCACCGCGCCGCAGGCGCTTGCCGCCGATGGTCGCGTCCACAAAGGTCGGCCCTGTCACCGGGCTCGCGCGGTTAAACCCCTCAAGACCCTTGACCGGGGCTACCTGGCCA
>Ga0208544_10002288_pt1 | contig 12629 bp, 10 predicted proteins | sample DEB08_DNA_9_FD_184526 | JGI IMG/M metagenome (GOLD analysis project Ga0208544, IMG submission 184526) | Aqueous microbial communities from the Delaware River and Bay under freshwater to marine salinity gradient to study organic matter... | ecosystem: Environmental > Aquatic > Marine > Coastal ...
ATCGTTCAATAAATAAGTGGGTGTTTTAAAACATCCCGTTGCTAGTTACTGGTTGCTAGTTCTGCCTAAAAAGAAACCAGCAACTAGCAACCAGCAACAATTTAAAATTTCAAGAAACTTATTGAACGGTGTACTAAATTTATATCATGAAAAAAAACGTATTCTTTCTATTTTCTTTTTGTTGCTTAAATTTAATAGCACAACAACGAAGTTTACCAATGACGGCTACTCAAACACAAAAAGAATTGGCGATGTCTGAGACTAACGGAAATAGCAGTAGCGGACAATATCGCTATTATGCCAAAGGAGAAAAATCACCTTATACAGGAATATTATTTGCCAAATACCCAAATGGGAATTATGAAACTTGGCAAACATATATAGACGGTATTGGTCAAGGAGTTTGGATTAATTATTATGAAAATGGACAGTACAAAGAAGTCGGCCATTACGAACAAAATCGAGTAGAAGGACCTATTAAAAAATATCACCTTAACGGTCAATTAAAAGCAAGCGGTACTTATAAAGATTGGCGAATACGTATTGGCGAGTGGAGCTATTATGATGAAAATGGCCGATTGATAAGAACGGACGATTATGGCGAAAAAGGCAATTTTAAAGAGGTGGAAGCCTACTATCAAAGAGGCGAAATTTCTTATAGCTGGTATCAACAGATTTTGGCTAGAAAGGAGTGATTGCATCTTTACTATTTCTTATCATTTTATTAACTCAAAAATGTCAACTATTTTTTTTGGTTGGATAAATTTGTCAAAAAAAACTATTCCAAAACCTCAGGCGAGCGCCCCAATTTAACCAAAGCCCAAGCCGCCAATATCATAAAAAACATAGCAGGAAATCCACCTAAATTAGAAGCCATCTTCACCCCCTCAATTCCCGAATTGGTTATCATAATCAAAGAAATAGCGCCAATCGTTACGCCCCATATAATTTTAATAAGCAAAGAAGGTTCTGGGCTGTCAGGAGAAATACCTGTGGAACTCAAGCCACTCATGGCAGAAGTATTAGAATCAGAAGCCGTAACGAATGATAAAAAGATAATAATTAAAAATATAAAACTGACGATTTTAGGAAAAGGAAAGTCGCCTAAAATGGCAAAAGCTACATTTTCAATACCTTCATTTTGTAAGATGGCATAAATAGGGCTATCTACGCCAAAATAATCTAGATGCAAAGAAGTGCCACCGAAAATCATCATCCAGACAGCACCAAAAATACAAGGGAAAATTAGATTAAAGTGAATGAATTCTCGAACGGTATAACCAAGAGATAAACGCCCTAAAAATAAGGCACTAACAGGTGCCCAAGCCAACCAATTTGCCCAATAAAAAATCGTCCAACTTTCTGCCCAGTTATCTTCTGGGCTTAACCCAACATATAAACTCCTTTGGAAAAAGGTTTGAAAAAATTCTCCAATACCTTCTACCCCAATTTTTAAAATAAATAAAGATGGGCCACAAATAAAGACAAAAATAGCCAAGCCAATAAAGGCTTTGATATTCCAATCGGATAATAGTTGAATCCCTTTCATTAAGCCACTAATTGCGGACAAAACAAAGGTGGCGACAATTACTAAAGTAATAATCGTTAAAATTAAAGTACTACTTTCTATGTCATATAAAGTATTCAAACCGCCTGCAATCGTTAAGATGCCTGTGCCTAAAGAGGACGCCATCCCTGCAACCAAACTATATAAACAGATGGCATCAATCGTTTTGCCAATATTGCCTTCTACTCGTTGACCAAAAATAGGATAGAGCATCGAGCCTAAACTAAAAGGTCGTTTTAAATTATAATAAACCAACGCAAATAAAAGCCCTGCAGCGGTATAAATGCCATAAGGGATTAGTGTCCAATGCATAAATAAAGTGGACATGGCAAAGCGCATAGATTCGATACTATTTGGTTGAATGCCTAAACCTTCAGGTGGCGCATGGAGGTGATAAAGTGGTTCTGAAGTTCCCCAAAAAAGAATGCCTGTCGCAATAGTGGTACAAAGGGTGATAGAAAACCAGCGCCATTTGGTTAAGAAAGGTTTGGCATTTTTGCCACCAATGCGGACTTTGGCAATTGGTGAAAAATAAATCCAGACTACAATTCCAAAAAAGCCTAAGGTGCTAATAGAATACAACCAGCCAAATTTATCCAATAAGAAGCTATTTAAAGCACTCGCATTTTTAATAAAACCTTCGCTGTCAATCAAGCTATAAGAAACGGAAGCAATTAGAATCAAAAAAGGTGGCCAAAAAACGGGGTGTTTCAAATTACGCATGGCCATAAGATGGTGAATAGAATTTGGTTGGCAAAAGATTCGAGCTTAATTATGAAAACTTAATCTATTATCAGACAACCTTCATCTAATTTCCTGCACCTTCCAACGTTAAATCTCCTTTTTCTCAAACAAGACGCCATTTTTAACGTTTCGTTTTCATTTAAATTAAAAACTAGATAGGTGTATAACTCCTTATCAGTTGTCTATATGGAACAATGTTAGACGAATGTAGATTTTCTGGAAGCCTTTTTTTTAAATAACCTTGAAATAATAACGTCTAACTTGCCTGCCGATAGGCAAGTAACTTTTAACACCCGATTTATTAAATCACCTTAACATTTTATGAAAAAATTATTAACCCTATTCCTGTTTTGTTCGATTGGATTGACCCTTTTTGGACAGGAAAAAGTAACCATTAGTGGCTATATAACCGATGCCGACAATGGAGAAAGTATTATTGGTGCGACTGTCTTTGTCACAGAAACGGCAAGTGGTACAGTAACCAATGTTTATGGTTTTTATTCCATTACGCTCGAACCTGGTGATTACACCGTTGAATACCGTTTTTTAGGGTATGAAACTATTACGAAACAAGTGCCATTAACTGCTAATCAGCGAATTGACTTAGAATTAAGTGAAGGTGGTGTGCAACTCACCGAAGTTGTGGTGACAGGCGAACCCGAAGATATTAATGTTTCTGGTGTGCAAATGAGTACACAAAAGTTAGATATTAAAACCATTCAAAAATTACCTTCTTTTTTAGGAGAAGTAGATGTCATTAAAAGTATCCAAACCTTGCCAGGCGTTTCTACAGTCGGCGAAGGGGCAAGTGGTTTTAATGTAAGAGGTGGAAGTGTCGGACAAAGTTTGGTGTTGTTGGATGAAGCCCCTGTTTATAATTCTTCGCATTTATTGGGATTTTTCTCTGTATTTAATCCTGATGCGGTGAAAGATGTCAAATTAATTAAAGGAGGTATTCCTGCTCGATATGGTGGTCGAATTGCTTCGATTTTGGATGTTAGAACAAAGGAAGGAAATAGTAAAAGATTCGCTGCCCAAGGCGGTGTCGGCTCTATTTTTAGCCGATTGGCAGTAGAAGGCCCAATTGTAAAAGATAAAGCGTCTTTCATTATTGCAGGTCGGCGATCTTATGCGGATGTTTTTGCCAAAGCTTTTACGGATGTTTTAGATGATGGCGCTGCCTTAAATTTTTGGGATTTAACGATGAAGACCAATTATAATATTAATGCTAAAAATAGAGTCTTTGTCTCAGGTTATTTAGGTCGAGATAATTTTAAATTTGATGCCCAACAAGGGTTTAGTTGGGGAAGTCAAACGGCAACTGCTCGATGGAATCACCTTTTTAACGACCGTTTATTTTCCAATTTTACTTTTTTTTATAGTAATTACGATTACGAATTGGCATTTGGTGAAGATGATTTAGATAAATTTAATTGGAATTCGACCATTAAAAATTTAGATTTTAAACCAGAATTGACCTATTTTATTAACCCAGAAAATAAACTAACTTTTGGTGGAGAAATCCTAAGTTATACCTTTGAACCAGCCAATGCGGTTGGGGTGAGTAATGGGGAGACAAGAGACATTAGTATTTCAGAAAAGAAAGCTTTAGAAATTTCTGTTTTTGTAGGCAATGACCAAAAAATAGGAGAGAAGATTGATTTGCAATATGGTTTACGTTATTCTAATTTTTCTTATGTAGGCCCAGGGAAATATTTTGAATTTGCAGATGCGATAGAACCTGGAACAAGGAGGTTTGTGACTCAAGAATTTACCGCAGAAAATGGGGAATCCATTGCCAATTATGGAACACTAGAACCAAGATTTTCAGTCAAGTATCAATTAAATGGACAAAGTTCTTTAAAAGCAAGTTATAACCGAACGGCGCAATATATTCATTTAATTTCAAATACGACTGCTTCTAACCCATTAGATGTTTGGACACCCAGTACCAATAATATCAAACCTGAGATTGGTGACCAAATTGGTTTAGGCTATTTTAAAAACTTTGGCGAAGAAAATGATTTTGAGACTTCCGCTGAAGTGTATTATAGAAAAACCAAAGGCCAAATTGATTATGTAGATGGCGCAGATATTTTGATTAATGAATTTTTAGAAGGTGATTTATTAGAAGGAATTGGCAGGGCTTATGGCTTAGAGTTGTATGTGAAAAAGAACACAGGGAAATTCAATGGTTATTTGAGTTATACCCTAGCTAGAACAGAATTACAAGTAGACGGTATTAACAATAGCGAATGGTATCCAACCCGATTTGACCAAACCCATAATTTTAAATTATCGCTCTTTTACGAACCAGAAAACCGCTGGTCATTCTCTGCTAATTTTACTTATGTATCGGGGACACCAACCACTTTCCCAACCTCTCGTTATCAAATTCAAGGATACACGATTCCTTTAAATTATGGCGATGGTCGGAATAATGTCCGTATCCCTAATTTCCACCGATTAGATGTAGCCGCCACTTTAAAAAATAGAAAAACGAAGCGTAACGGTAATGCTAAGAAAAATGAAGGCTATTGGGTGTTTTCTGTATATAACGTCTATGGGAGAAGAAATCCATTCTCGATTTATTTTGCACAAGCAGATGAACGAGTAGCTAATGGCGAACCGACAAGAACGACCGCTAATCGAGTATCTATTATCGGAAGTGCTTTTCCTTCGGTTTCTTATAATTTTAAGTTCTAACAGTAGCGCCAAGCTCTGCTTGGTGTAGGTAAGTATTGGTATCAAATAATTAGGCAGCCAAGCAAAGCTTGGCGCTACAGAAAATAAAAATACATGTCAATTAAAAAATATAATTTCCAAACCGTTTTATTAGCATTATTGCTAGTTCAAATAGCCTTTACAGGTTGCGAAGATGAAATTTCGCCAACCTTAGAAGAAGCGCCACAAATAGTGGTCATAGATGCCTGGATTAATAATAAACCAGAACCGCAAGTTATTAAAGTGATGGGCACACAACCTTATTTTGACAATACTTTACCAACAGGGTTGAGTGGTGCAATCGTACAAGTCGCCGATGAAAATTTAGAAGTGTATGATTTTATAGAAACGGCACCAGGAGAATATACTTGGACGCCACAAAATGGAGAGACTTTTGGAACGATTGGTTTACAATATGGCTTAAATGTGGAGTATAATGGCGTGACATATAATTCCATTTCCAAACTAAATAATGTACCACCAGTTGATAGTATTTCTTTTACTTTTGAAGAGGAAGATGGTCCTTTTCCTGAAGGTTATTTTGCAGAATTTTGGTCAAGAGATTTGGTAGGAGAAGGTGACTCTTACTGGATTAAAACATTTAAAAATGGCGTGTATCAAGGAAAACCCGGAGAAATTAACACCGCCTTTGACGCAGGATTTTCTGCGGGCGGTAGCATTGATGGATTAATTTTTATACCACCCATTCGATTTGGCGTAAATTCTTTTGAAGAGGACGAAAACGGAGATTTACAAGCCCCTTATTTACCTGGAGATTCTATTTATGTGGAATTACATTCCATTACCAATGAAGCTTTTTATTTTCTAAACGAGGTTCAATTTCAAACAGATAGACCGGGCGGATTTGCCGAATTATTTGCGACGCCTTTAAGTAATGTCGTGACGAATATTATTCCTTCGGATGAAAATGTGGAAGTGGTTGGCTTTTTTAATGTCTCAGCCGTGTCAGGGAAAGGGAAGCGGTTAGTAGAATAGCAATAAATTCAAATAAAATACTATTTTTGATGTAGAATTAATTGTACGGAAAGTGCTTCCAGAACTCCAAGTTCTGAAAGCACTAAGTATTTTAGTATAAAGTCTATTAACATGAAAAAGATACTCTTCCTTTTTAGCCTACTCGTTATTTTTCAAACTTGCCGACCAGATAATGGGATTGGTTCAGAAGCAGGCGTATATGATGTAGACCCCGTCTTTGAACCTTATGTGCAAGAGTTTATAGCGGAGGGCGCTAAACGAGGGAAGACGATTGATTTTTCAGATAGTGGATTGATTGTAGAATTTTCAGATGTTCAATTAGCAGGGGCGAATGGCCGTTGTTACCTCGGACAGCATCATGTAGAAATTGATAAATCGAGATGGTTTTCTTTTAGTGAAGATGTACGAGGATTCTTGTTATTCCACGAATTGGGACATTGTGAATTGGATAGACTACATAGAAATGATAAGTTTGGGAATGAAGCTTGGAAAAGTATTATGCGAGGAGATCCATTAGAAGGCATAGAAATATGGATGCCTATTCCATTTTTTGGCTTTAGAAAGGATTATTTTACGGATGAATTATTTAACGAACAAATAGGTTTACCCGATTGGGCGAATCAAACCTTTGCTTATGCAGAAGTACCAGCATCGGCAAAAGAAGTCGTTAAGTCAGCCGAAAATACAGACCGAATTAATCAACGATTTACAGAATTAACGGAAGATTACGAATTAGAAATTGATTTTTCTTTACTAGGCGCAGGAACGACGAGCGTCATTAAATTGATTTGGGGAACAACGACCAATCATTATTATATCCAAATTTTCCCTGGTCTCCCCGCTTATCGAGTGAGTGGTTATTTTATTGGTGTACATCAAGATAACCAAGATAATGGCTTGTTTTTTAACCAAAATATTTCCAATATTAATGGAGCACCGCTTAATAAAATTACGATTCGTAGAGAAGGCGGATTTGAAAAAATCTTTATGAACGAGCAATTTATTTACCATATTGATTTGCAGAAAACGCCTTTAGCATCTGTTCGGGTGGAAGCGACTACGCCACAGGATGCGCTTGATAATGCTTTTGACATTCAGCGGTTTGAGGCTCGAAAAATTAACTGACATTTAATGCAAAAAAGAAAAAATTTTATTCCTTTCGGTCAAAATAAGGATACTTCTTTAGATTATCTATTGGGCATCCTAGAAGATGCCAGAATAACCACCTTACAGAGAATCGAAGGTATTAGCCAAGCAGAATTACATTGGCAATATGCTAAAGGGTGGAACACCATAGGCGCTTTATTGCATCATATATATGCACTAGAAAATTATCTACGAATTATGTTCTTGGATAATAGAAAATTAACCGAGGCAGAATTAAAAGAATTTGGTCCAGCCTTAAAAATGGGGAAATATTTACCACAATTGATTACCAATGATTCGATTGATTTTTACCTTAAAAAATTAATTGATTCTAGAACGATTTTATTAAATGAAATTCACCAATTAGATAAAGAAAATTTTCATAAAAGAAGAGATGGCTATGATAAAGAAAATGGCTGTAATTTGGCTTGGGTACTTTATCATTTGGCAGAAGATGAACTGCATCATAGAGGGCAGATTAGTATTCTGAGAAAACTTTACCAAGAAAAATTAGGGGTATGATGAAAAACAAATGAAAACATAAAGCGATAATTTATTATATTTGACCAAATAATAAATTATCCATATATGAAAAATAATTACGGCTACTTCGTATTCCTACTATTAACAATTTACAGTTGTCAAACCGCTTACCAAGCCAAACCACACGATTTCCCAAAACCAGTTGATACGACCGATAAACCCATCGAGTTCCAAGAAAAAAAGACCTATACTACCGAAAATGGCGTATCTGCGGATAATCTCTTTGATGGCGCTAGGTTAAACGATTTTCAACAATTGAATCAAGATACTTTTCAAGCAAGTATTCATCCAGAAAATAAACCCATTAACCGAAGTCCTTATTATGCTTTTCGATTATGGTCAGCAACGCCGAAAAAGGTAGTCATTGAACTAAATTATACAGATGCTGCTCACCGTTATTTCCCTAAGATTAGCACTGATGGAGAGAATTGGACACTTTTAGATTCATCACAAGTGCAATTGGCAAGTGACAGTGTCAATGCTTTTATACAATTAGACCTTAATGCAGATAAAATATGGATAGCTGCACAAGAATTACAAAATAGTACGCATGTTAAAAACTGGTGTTTAGAACAAGCAAAATTAACGGGTGTGGAATTTCAAGTAGCGGGTAAAAGCAAGAAAGGAAGAGATATGTTTTTATTAGATATTTCTAAAGGAGAAAACAGAAAAAAAGATATCATTGCCATTATCAGCCGACAGCATCCTCCAGAAGTAACAGGTTATTTAGCCATGAAAGCCTTCATTGAAGAAATTTTAGCAGATAAGCCATTGAGTAATGATTTTCGGAAAAAATATCATTTATTAGTGTTTCCACTAATGAATCCAGATGGGGTAGATTTAGGACATTGGCGACATAATACGGGTGGGATAGATTTGAATCGAGATTGGGCTTATTATCATCAACCAGAAGTCAAACAAGTAGCGAATTACATTGTAAAAACTGCTAAAAAAAATAAGTCAAAGGTTATTCTAGGGATGGATTTTCACTCTACTTATTACGATGTCTTATATACCAACCAACAATCTGCCAAGAATCTACCTCATTACAAAGATTATTGGGTGGCTGGTATTAGAGAAGTCTTAAGTGAAGAAAAAATCAGAGAAAGTCCTTCTAATGTTGGTGCGCCTGTTTCCAAAGGCTGGTTTTTGACTCAATTTGAAGCAGAAGGTATTGTTTATGAAGTGGGCGATAATACGCCCCGAGACTTGATTGGCAAAAAAGGACAAGCTGCTGCTATAGAAATGATGCAATTACTGATTTATAAATAGAGTATAAAAACTAAATTTATTACTCTTTATAGAAAATTAAGATATGAAAAACCACTACTTCCTTTTATTCGCTTTATGTTTTCTCTTTGCCTGCAACATCCAATATCCCATCATGCAACAAACCGATGCTTCAACTGGAGGCATGGTCGCAACTGGACAACCATTGGCGACTTTGGCTGGACAACAAATGTTGGATAAAGGCGGAAATGCAGTAGATGCGGCAGTAGCAAGTGCTTTTGCTTTAGCGGTGGTAGAACCAAGTATGAGTGGATTAGGTGGACGATTACAAGCAATCGTTCGGTTGCCAAATGGTGAAGTTCACGGAGTTGATGCCACGACCGAAGCACCGATAAATTATGATACAGCAACAACGCCAATTGTCCGTTTTGGTTATGAAGTAATAGGCATACCAGGGGTAGTAGCGGGTTTATGTAAGTTGTTGGAAGACCACGGAACTTTATCGTTAGAAACGGTCATGCAACCAGCTATTAAATATGCCAAAAAAGGCTTTCCTATTTTAAAAGGAGAAGCTTTTCGACATACCTTTGCGGTAGACGAACTAAAGCAATTTGCGGGAAGTCGGCAATATTTTATGAAAGATGGACGGACGTATAAAGAGGGGGAAAAGTGGATACAGAAAGATTTAGCAAATACTTTAGGGTTGATTGCCAAAGGCGGTAGAGATGCTTTTTATAAAGGAGAAATTGCTAGAAAAATAGTGGCTGATTTTCAAAAAAACAAAGGAATTTTAACCCTAGAAGACTTAGCGAATTACGAAGCAAAAAGCAGCCGAATTTTATCGGGGAATTATAGAGGACATGAATTGCATGGTTTATGGGTGCCATCTTTCGGTGCGCTAACTATTCAAATTTTGCAAATTTTAGAAAATTTACCGATGTCTGAATTAAAAGACGCAGATTGGGCAAGTGCGGTTAGTCAAGCAATAAATCTTGCTTATCAAGACCGATACAAGCAAATGGTGGCGAATACAGATTCTATTGTCAATGCATTGACTTCTAAAACTTATGCCAAGCAGCAAGCCATGAAAATAAATATTAACGGTGCAAGTTTAGGGGATTTACAATTCAATTCAGATAATGACCCAGAAGGTTGGGCAACAGCAATGGGGCATACAACGCACCTTTCTACCGCTGACAAAAACGGTATGATGGTCGCTTTGACGCAATCCCTTGGCCCAAATATGGGGTCAAAAGTAGCGAGTCCTGAATTAGGCTTTTTATATGCGGTAACACTAGGTCGTTATTTAGGCGTTTATCTGCCAGGACAAAGAGCGGCATCTTTTATCTCTCCATTTATTATCACCAAAGACAATCAACCATTTATGGCATTAGGTGCTGCTGGAGGTAGTCGAATTGTTTCAGCTATTACTGCTGTCAGCACTCGGGTAATAGACCACAAATTATCGTTGGATAAGGCTTTAATGGCACCAAGAGTTTATCCTGATAAAGATACGATACAATTAGAAACGCATAAAGGAACTGGCTGGAAATCCGCTTTTACAGCAGAACTGGAAAAAGAAGGTTTTAAGGTGAAAATTATTGATAAACCAGCACGATTTGGTCGAGTGCATGCAGTATTATTTGATGCGAAAACAGGTCGATGGATTGGCGGGGCAGACCCTGATTGGGAAGGGGCGGTAGCTGGTGAAAAGAAGTAATTTATTGACAAGCTCCACAAACACCAGACAAAACCAACTGACTATCTTCTAATTGAAAATCTGTTGGCAAGTTTAAAGTAGGAATTTTAACATCATCCAAACAAACTGTGCGTTCACATTTTTTGCAATAAAAATGGGCGTGATGGTCTTCGTGGTTATGGTTAGAACAATCTGCGGAACAGATGGCATATTTAGACCGACCGCTTACATCAACCGCTTGATGAATAATGCCACATTCTTCAAAGGTTTTTAAGGTACGATACAAGGTGATTCTATCTAAATCTTCAAATTTTTTTTCAATTTCGTAACTAGATAAAGCTATAGAACCTGCCTCTAAAAACTCTTTTAGGACTAATTTCCGAACAGTCGTCATTCTTAAATTTCCATGTTTTAATAAATGCTTAATTCTCTGATCTAATTCCATGCTATAAATATTGAAAGATTGATTACAAAGATAGCGGTAAAACAACTAAATTGATAGATTAGTTGCTGGAATAGGGGTAGTAAAGGATAATTTTCGTTTTAAAAGAAAGGAGACTAGCAAACTTTTCTAAATGCAACATTGTTTCGTTTAGAGAATATTGTTACCTTCGCTTTGTTTTTTAACTGACAATCAATTTATTATAATTAACACTTCCCTAAAATATCGTTCTTTTATTGGTTGGCTATTAGCTATTTTAGTCGCCAATGCAGTTTTGTTACAAGACTTGCACCGTTTGGTTGCGCATCAGCATGAGATGATTCCGCACTGTGAGGCGGGTCAATCAGATACACATATTCATGGAGAAGAATTTTTAGTAACCAATTGTATTGTCTGTTGTTTTCAATTTTCGCCAAGTGAACAAACAGAAGTTCTCTTACCTATTATTACAGCACCGTTTGTTGCTCAAAACATTTCCCCTTTTCCCTATTTAAGATTATCCGAGTCGGTCATCTTTATCGCCTCTCCTCGTGGTCCACCAACACGGTTTATTTAAATATTTTTATCAAAAAAAAGTTTGGACGATACGCTACAGTTTGGAAATTTACTTCCAAGGGACTGTTCTGTATCTATTTATTAAGTATTGGATTTCTGTAGCGCCAAGTTCCATTTGGTAGCGAATACGACGCTATTTTGAGAACAATCTAGATAGTAGCGCTATACGAATCAAATAAAATATTAAAAAATGAACCGTACTCAATTATATCTTTTAGGCATTTTATCTATTATTATTTTAGCTACTTCTGCTTGTAAAAAAGACGATCCATTTATTCCCAATGAAGAGGAATTAATTACTACTTTCACTTATACCTTAACGACTAGTGGTGCTGCGCCTGTTGTCTTAAGTTTTACCGATTTAGATGGTGATGGCGGCAATGCCCCAACCATTAATGGCGGTACTTTACAAGCCAATACAACGTATACAGGAACGCTTGATTTATTGAATGAAGCAGAGAGTCCTTCTGAAAGCATCACTGCCGAAATAGCAGCAGAAAAAGAAGACCACCAATTCTTTTTTGCTACTGATGGCTTAGATTTAAGATTTGCTTACGATGATTTAGATGCTAATCAACAACCCGTTGGTTTAAATACTACACTAATAACAGGAGATGCAGGAACCGGAAATTTAAGGATTACCTTACGTCATGAGCCTAATAAAAATGCAACGGGTGTATCAATGGGAAACATAGATAATGCAGGCGGGGAGACGGATATTGAGGTGACTTTTCCTATAACTGTTCAGTAATTTTAAATAGGGTGAATTAAAAGCTTACGATTCATGAGTGTCGTGTTACTTGTACCTCACAATAGTAACGGGTAACACAACTTTCCTGAATTGTTAGCTTCATTTCGCTAGGTTCGCCCAAAATTAGTTAATAAAATAAAATATTATCAAAATAATATTTTGATTTATGTTTAAAATGCAGAATTTTATTTATTTTAAATAAACTCTTTTCAGGTTATTATTTTAGGGTTAA
>Ga0208544_10002291_pt1 | contig 12616 bp, 6 predicted proteins | sample DEB08_DNA_9_FD_184526 | JGI IMG/M metagenome (GOLD analysis project Ga0208544, IMG submission 184526) | Aqueous microbial communities from the Delaware River and Bay under freshwater to marine salinity gradient to study organic matter... | ecosystem: Environmental > Aquatic > Marine > Coastal ...
ATTTCCCGCTGACGATTAGTCATATTTATAGCTGGTGTTGGACGTCCTCTACTCATAATTTCTGCTTTTTTTGAAAAACCGCAAAGTTACAATAAATACTATTTAGAACTTCATGCGTAAACCACTAGATATAGCACTTACTCAGAAACAGGGTAGATATAGTCTTGATTTTCCAATCGTTTGGAAATTAGGATATGATGTTAGTTTATCAAGAATCTAACATCAAGTATCTAATGTCCATTAGTAAGAATCAACCCTTATGCCAATATCTTAAATGGCTGTTTATCAAAAAGTTATCCTAAAGATAAAAAAATAGAAGGGTAAGATTCGTCCGAATATGGACGATATTTGTTCAGAAGTGGACGACTATAAATAAAGCTATTTTACTCGTTTTAAAAAAATTATAAAGAATTGTTTAATCTGGTTTTAGTCGCTTGAAAACCATCTTTGTAAAAAACAAGGACCGTCAATATCCCTTTTTTTAGGACACAGAGCGCACAAAGTAAACACAGAGGACACAAAGTGTTGTTGATTTTCTGCATATGTAAAACTTAGTGGACTTTGTGTCTTCTCCGTGTACTCTGTGTCCAAATCTATTTTGTCCCGTAGTAAGGTCAATATCCGTGTCCCTTTATTAATCTGTGGTATAAAATCACTACCTCAGATTAATAAAGGGACACAGATTTGGGTTATTTAATTCCTATACAAAACTTATTACTCCGTCTTCAAACTCTTAATAGGATTCGCCAAAGCAGCTTTAACACTTTGAAAACTCACCGTAAAGAAAGCGACTGCAATAGCTGCAAAACCAGCAATAGCAAAAATTCGCCAATCAATCGAAGTGGAATAAGCAAAATCTTGCAACCAGTTATTCATCATATACCAAGCAATTGGAATGGCAATGATTAGGGCAACGAAAACCAGCTTTAAAAAATCTTTGGATAATAAAGCGACCAATCCAGCAGTAGAAGCGCCTAATACTTTTCGGATACCAATCTCTTTAGTGCGTCTCTCGGTAGCAAAAGCAGCTAAACCAAATAAACCTAAACAAGCAATCAAAATACTTAACCCTGAAAAGATGGTAAACAAACTACTGATTCGATTTTCTGAGCGATAAACTTGGTCAAAAGATTCGTCCATGAACCGATATACAAAAGGTTGCCCTGCTGCAAAAGTTTTCCAATTTCTTTCCACTTCTGCAATTAAAGTAGGTAAATCGTCGGTGTTTACTTTTAATACTAATTTGCTAGCACGAGGGTTTAGAAAAAAGCTGACCGCTCCAATATTTTGCCTCAGGCTTTCAAAATGAAAATCTTTCACAACGCCAATAATTGTTTTCGTGGGCAAAGTCGCACCTGGTTCAAAATTGCCATTATCTCCATAAACTTTTTGACCTACGGGATTCTCTAATCCTAGCATTTTTACCGCTGTTTCATTAATAATGACCGCATTCGAATCGGTAGGCATATCTGGTGAAAAATTTCTACCTGCCACGAGTTCCATCCCTAAGGTAGCCATATAATCTTCATCAATATTCCACATTTGCGTTTGCATACAGTTATCATCTCTCAATTCTTGGTTTTTACACATGGGGGAGTCACTTCGAGAAGAAGGAATCGGCAGATACCCGCTAATGGTTGCTTTAGTAATTTTAGGATTATTAAGTAATTCCTTTTTCAGGGTAAAAGCTTTTTCACCTAAAGGGTGGGCATTGTCTAATATCAATATTTGTGCTCTGTCAAAACCCATTTTTTTATTTTGGATAAAATCCATTTGTCGGTTGATGACTAATGTGCCAATGATTAATAATACCGCAATTAAAAACTGGAAGACAACCAATCCATTTCGTAGACTTAAATTACCTCCTTTTTCTAAAAACTTACCCGAAAGTGTTTTGATGGGTTTAAAAGCGGATAAATACAAGGCGGGATAACTGCCTGCTAATAAGCCTACGCCTAACATACTGACTAAAGAGATGCCCCAAAAAGCCAAGCTATCAAAAGGCAAAGTTAATTGCTTGTCTGCCAAATTATTATAATAAGGCAAGGCCAATTGGGCGAAGATAATGCCTACTGAAAATGCGATACTTGCCATCAAGACAGACTCTACTAAAAATTGATTGACTAGATTGCTGCGCATAGAACCTAACACTTTTCGTACGCCAATTTCCTTTGCTCTAATGGAAGAACGAGCCGTTGATAAGTTCATGAAATTGACACAGGCAATTAGTAAAATAAACAAAGCTGCAGCAGAAAAAATCCAAACATATTGAATATTACCATTCGGATTTAATTCAGCTACTAAATCGGAATTTAGATGAATATCGGTTAATGGTTGGTAGTGGTATTTAATAAAAGCGCCAGAGGAAGTAGCTATCTCTTCATAGGACTTCCCCATGACTTGTTCTATAAAGGGTGATATATATTTTTCTAATAAATGGGGAAATACTTTTGCTTCAAAAGCGGTAACATTGGTGCCTTCTCTCAACACATAATAAGTATGAAAATTATTACTGCCCCAGATACCATTATTCGCTTCTCTCCCTCCCGTTAAAGAGACTAAAAAATCGTAGTAGAAATGAGAATTTTCTGGCATATCTTCCATGACGCCTGTAATCGCATATTCTCGAACATTATCAAAGGTGAGTTTTTTGCCAATTGGGTCGTCATTCGGGAAATATTTGTTGGCCATTTTCTCGCTAATGACTAAGGTCTTTGGTGGCGCTAATGCGGTTTTGGGATTACCTTTAATTAGGTTTAAACTAAAAACATCAAAAATGGTAGAATCACAATAAATAATATTGGCTTCATCAAAATTTTGTACCTCTCTTTTTACTAAAGAACTACCATAATTTCGAAATCTAACGGCTGTTTCTACTTCTGGAAAATCCGCCATTAAAGCTTCTGCTAAAGGGGCTGGCGTTACGGAATATTGTTTATGTGACCCCGCAAAATTAATATCTGCGGTGACTCGATAAATACGATCTGCTTTTTTATTCCAGGTATCATAACTTAATTCATCTGCTACCCATATTACGATGAGCAAACAACAGGCAATTCCGATGGCTAAGCCTAATAAATTGATGAGTGAATGACTGCGGTTGCGGCTTAGATTTCGCCAGGCGATTTTGAAGTGATTTTTAAACATAATCGGGTGCTGTTTTGTATGTGTGAATGATTGCGTAGGATTCGCTGTAGGCTTTTATTAAGAGACACTTGCTTATTCCTATAGTTGCAATAATATCTTACTCAGATTTAATAGATTCCACAGGATTAGCAACAGCCGCTCGTAAAGTCTGATAACTAACAGACACCCAAGCAACGAGTAAGGTAGCTATTCCAGCCCCAATAAATAACCCAATAGTCAAATCCGTTTGATAAGCAAAATCTGACAACCATTGTTGCATTAAATACCACGCAAAAGGCGTTGCAATAAGAGTAGCCACCAAAACTAAAACCGTAAAATTTTTATTGAGCATTAATACAATATCAGCAGTATTGGCACCTAATATTTTCCGTACGCCAATTTCTTTTCTTCTTTGGGCAATCGTCAAAGTCGCAATGCCGAATAAACCAAGACAAGCAATCAAAATCGCTAAAGAAGTAGCCACCCCTAATATCTGACTCAATCGACCTTCAGAACGATACTGGCGGTCGATATTTTCGTCCATAAAAGTAAAGCTAAAGGCTTGTTCAGGCGCCACGGCTTTAAAAGCTCTTTCGATATTTCCTAAAGTAGCCGTTACATTATCTCCATCTATTTTAAAGGAAAATTTAGGAATAGGGGAGTCGCCAAAACCTCTATCTGGAGCAGTCTGTAATAAAGGAATAAAATCGGTCGCCATCACCAATGGCGTTACAGGAGTATGTAAAGATTCGAAATTGAAATCTTTAGCAACCCCAATAATTTGATGATCGTTAAATGGAGCGGGCAAGGTCTGTCCAATCGGATGGTCTAACTGCCAAGTTTTAGCAAAAGCTTCATTAATGATGACGGCTTTTTTATCAGTACTAATTTCTTTTGTAAATTTCCTACCTTCCACCAACTCCATTTGCATTTCTTCTAAGTAGGCATAATCAATTTGTTGGACTTTAAATTGGCGAAATTTATCAAGTTCTTTGTCTCTATAACCCAATTGCGCCCAGCCTTGAGTGCCAAAAGTGTGAGAAGAAGCCAGTATATTTTTTACCCCTTTTCCTGCTAATTCATTTTTTAATCTTTCATGAACTACATTGCCTTCTTCCCAAGTAGTCACCAATCCCTTACCCGACCCATTATACGGCACAACTACTAACTGGTCTTTAGCAAAGCCTAAGTTCTTATTTTGTAAAAAATTCATTTGATTTAACATGCCCAACGTGCAGATAATCAAGAAAACGGATAAAACAAATTGGAAACCTACCAAGCCTCTGAGCACTAAATGTTTGTCTGTTCCAATGGACGAAAACGAACCCTTAATGGCTTGAATCGGTGCAAAACCAGATAAAACTAAAGCGGGGTAAACACCAGATAATAGACCGATTAAAATGGCTAAACTTGTAAAAATGGCTATATTTTGCCCAGTAATTTCAAGCACTAATTGTTGATCTGCTAGTTGGTTAAAAGCAGGTAAAAATACTTGTGCCAACATCACGCCAATCACCAAAGCTACCATAGCTGTAAGAATAGCCTCGCTCCAAAATTGTGTCCGCAATTGCCATTTGGTAGCACCTGTTACTTTCCGAACACCAACTTCTTTTGCTCTAGTTACCGAGCGACCAACTGATAGAGTAGTGAAATTAATACAAGCTAATAATAAAATTAGAAAAGCTACGGAAGCTAAAATATAAGGGTATCTCGCATCACTAACCTGAGCAATTCCAACAGGCACTTCACTATTTAAATGAATGTCCGTCAAAGCTTGTAAACCGACGACGTAACCTCCTGCTTGGTAATCCTCTTTTACCTTATCATCAATGAAGGGTGCTATTTTAGCGGATAAATCGGCTACCTTTGTTTTAGCATCTACCAATATATAAGTCTCTCCAAATACACAAGTCCAACAACGTTGTGCGCCCTCTCCAAAAAAGGTTAAACTATTGTCAAAGGGAATAAGGATTTCATGCTGCAAACTTGAATTAGTGGGGGAGCTTTCGATAATGCCACTAACCTCAAATTCCGTCCATTCTCCGCCTACTTGCATGGAAAGCGTTTGTCCCATTGGCGCATTATCCCCAAAGTATTTTTCGGCAATTGCTTCCGTAATTACCGCTTGGTGTAAATTAGCAAAGACTTGGTCTTTTTTTCCTTTTATTAAGGGTAAATCGAAAATTTTCAAAATAGCTGGATCCACATAATGTACGGTTTCTTGCTCGGTAAATGTCCCTTTTTTAGTCAAAGAGGACACCGTCATATATCGAGCAAATTCCTGAATCTCAGGAAAGTTATCTTTTAGTTCTGGGCCTAAAATTAACGGGGTAACAGAATTCCAAATCAATTCTCCTGGTACATATTCTTTTACCCAAGTTCTATAGATTCTATCTGATTTTGTATGATATTGGTCATAAGTCCATTCGTTTTTCACGAACAACATGATGAGAATGACCACCGCTGTTCCAATGGATAATCCTGTGAGGTTGATAAGGGAAAAGAGTTTGCCTTTTATTAGATTACGGAAGGCGATTTTTAGATAATTTTTTAACATGGTTGGTGATTTTTTATTATGGATTCGTTTATCTACTCCGATTTTATCGCTTTAACTGGATTAGTCAAAGCAGCCCGAACACTCTGATAACTTACCGTAGCAAAAGCCACCAAAATTGCAGATAATCCTGCAACTACAAACACCCACCATTGGATATTAATCCGATAAGCAAAATTATCCAGCCATTGATTCATGCCTAACCAAGCTAAGGGGGCAGCAATCAATAGGGCAATGACGACAAGTTTTAGGAAATCTTTGGATAACATGCGGATGATGCCTGTGACACTTGCCCCCAAAACTTTCCGAATACCAATTTCTTTAGCCCGTTGTTCCGCCATAAATGTGGCTAAACCAAATAGACCCAAACAAGCAATAAATATAGCAGCTAAGGAAGCCGCTGTAAATAATTGACCTCGCTGTTGGTCCGCTTCATAAAATTGAGCGATTTGGTCATCTAAAAAATGGTATTCAAATAATTGGTCAGGGTCAACGGAATGTAGAATATCGGTCATTTGGGCAATGGTTCGTTCTACATTATCTCCAGAAATACGAGCGGTAAAATAGTCGATAGATTGGATGGGATTATTCTGGTACGCTAACACTAAGGGTTCTACTTCATTGTACAGGGATTGGAAATTAAAATCGTTGGTAATGCCGATTACTCGGACTTTAACGGGTGTTGCCAACGGTCGTTCTGAGCCTCTATTAATCCGACTTACCAATAAAATTTCTTGTTCACTAGCTTCGGTAATGCCTAAGACTTCCGCTGCTTTTTTATTGAGTATCACCGCAGTAGAGTCTGCTAATCGTTCCGCTGAAAAATTGCGGCCACTATGTAAGTCAATTTTAAAAGTTTCTAAAAATTGTTCATCCACGCCTATGAAATAAGGTGTTTTTCCTCGTTGGTCAAAAGCATTAGGCGCTCTGACTTCTGCTTGCAATAAATTCTTCCATTCGCCTGGTACTCTGCTAGAAACCGAAACCGCTTCGACTCCAGGTAATTGAGCATAGCCATTGCGGATAATATCAAATCCATTTCTAACTTTACCACTATTAATGTCCACCACCACCATTTGTTCCTCATTAAAACCTAGGCTTTTATCTTGCACATAATTCATTTGTTGCCAAACAATCATCGTCCCAATTATCATTAAAATAGACAAGGAGAATTGTAGGACCACTAAACCTTTACGCAATAAACCATGACCGCTATTACTACTTTTAAAATTTCCCTTTAAAACAGCGGAGGGCTTAAATCGAGTTAAGAAAGCGGCAGGGTAACTTCCTGCTATAAGCGTAATGCCTATTACAAAAGAAGCCAATGTTGGTATCAACCAAGCATTCGTTGTAACATCTAAAGTCAACTCTTTTTCAGCAAAATTATTAAAGAATGGCAAGCCTGTTTGCACCAATACTAATCCGAATAATAAAGCGAGAAAAGTAACCACTAAAGACTCCGATAAAAAACGAGCAAATAAATGTTTGTTTCCTGCACCAACTACTTTTCGAACACCTACTTCTCGACTATAATTTCCTGCTCTAGCGGTTGCTAAATTTACATAATTAATACAAGCAATGCCTAAGATAAACAGACCAATTAAGCTGAATAAATAAAGATAAGTATAAGAACTTTCACTTTCATTCAATTCTCTAGAAATATCTTGAGACCCAAAGTGAATATCCGATAAAGGTTGCAAAGCTAATTGTCCTTGAAAAGGTCTTTGTTCCGTGGCTCTAGTTTCTGCTAAAGCCGTTAATTGTTTGCCTATATTTTGGGGATTTGTCCCTGATTCTAAAACGAGATAAGTTCCCCAGTTTTGCGATGCCCAATCATTTTCTACTCCATTAAAGAAAGGCACTAATGTCTTATAAGAAATGAGGGATTCAAATTGCAAATGAGAATTGGTTGGGACATCTGCTAATAGTCCCGTCACCAATAAATCCATACCTCTATCACTTCGGACGGTTTCTCCCATTGCATTTTGATTGCCAAATAATTTTTTGGCAAAAGATTCGGTTAATACAATAGTATTCGGTTCAGCCAAAGCAGTTGTTGGATTTCCTGCAATAAAGGGGAAATCAAATATTTTGAAAAAGGAATTATCAGCAGTTATGAAAGGTTGATAAAATCCTTTATTGGTTTCAGGATTTCGAACGACCGCTCTACCCCACATATACAATTTAACAGCATCTTCCACGCCTGTTAATTCGTTTTTGGCTGCATTGGCTATATTATAAGACACCGCACCAAAACGTTTCTCTTCCTCGTCAGGAATTTGTTGATGTTGGGTCACCCGATAAATTTGGTCAGCTTTACTATGGAATTTATCAAAAGTCAATTCGTCTACCGCATACAAGGCAATAAATAAAAAACAGGCAATACCAAAACCCATTCCAAGGATATTGATTAGGCTATATAATTTGTGGCGAGTCAAACTACGGAAGGCAATCTTTAGATTATTTTTTAACATGTCGGTTGATTTTCTTATAAGAAAACAATGCTTAATTATATATCAACCAATGGATATGCCAAGATTTTAATCTATTGATTATCAATTTATTAAAAAATTAATTTAAAATAAAATAAAACTATATTTGTCCGAAAATGGACGATGAGTGTTCGGATGTGGACTAACAATTTACTCCCCAATTATCCAAGGAAATGCTTTTTTGAAACCTTTTCGCCAAGTCCTATGCCAATGTCCTTCGTCTTTTTCAACATCCACTTTTAAATTGGCAGCATTCATCCCTCGCTTCCTTAGAATCGTTGCCATTTTTTCAATAGATTCCACGGTATGCGTTTCTTCGTCATAATAAATAAGTTGGATGAAGATAAAAATCAAAAATAGAAAATTATGCTTAAGATTCTTACAAAAGCTTGCTGAGCATGTCAAATAATAGCAGAACCTACCATTTTAAATCATCAAATAATGAAAATAAAAATACATCAACTAATTTAGTATATCGTATTTACTATCACCGATTTAACCAGACAACATGAAATTATTAAAAGCCTTTCTTTGCCTTACCCTCCTTACTATTTTAAGCTGTCAAAAAGATGCGAATCGCTCCGTTTGTGACCAACAAATTGATGACTTAAAAATCAATCAATTACAATACCTCGCTAGTCAAAATAGTTATCGAATGCGCACTTATGAACCCGTGTATGATGCACTTGATAAAGGCTTGGGTTTGTTCTCTAAATACAAGCAACCAGCGGGTTGGGATTATACACATGAAACGTTGGAAGACCAACTGAATAAACATAATATACGAGGGTTAGAATTTGACATTTATTATGACCCTGATGGTGGTTTGTTTTATCATCGAGCAGGTAATCGCTTAGTCGGTGAACCAACTGCATCAAGTGTGTCTGAGTTAAACGAACCAGGTTTTAAAATTTTGCACCAGCCTGATTTTGATTATATGTCGCATCATTACACTTTTAAATCTGCTTTGGAAGCAGTTAAAAATTGGTCAAATGCGAATAAAAATCATTTACCGCTTACTATTTTGGTAGAACCTAAAGATGATGCCTATGTAAGTGCCGCTACCTTATTATTACCCGTTGATTTATTGACTCGTCCCAAATTAATTACGCCTGCTGCACTGGATTTTATTGATAAAGAAATTGAAGAAATATTTGGTAAGAATGCGAAAAAAATCATTACGCCTGATGAAGTAAGAGGTGATTTTGAAACGCTAGAAGAAGCTATTTTAACCAATGGTTGGCCTAAATTAAAAGATGCCCGTGGTAAAATTATGTTTGTCTTGGCGAATTCTGGTTTTGAAAAATCTTATTATTTAAATGGGCATCCTTCTTTGACAGGTCGTCAGATGTTTACTTTTTCTAAACCGGGCAAACCAGAATGTGCGTTTGTCCGCTTCAATAAACCTGAAAAAGACTTGGAGGAAATTCAAGATTTAGTAGCGAAAGGGTACATGGTTAGAACACTTGCTGAAGATGGCACCAAAGCGGCTAAAGAAGGTGATATTTCCCAAATGGAAGCGGCTTTTGCAAGTGGTGCACAGATAATTTCTACCCATTATTATCGAGCAGATGAACGACATAAAGAAAGCGAAGATTGGACAGATTATACGGTACAGTTTCCTAGTGGGGAATTGGCTGTTGTTAATTTTATGAATGGAGATAGTAGTAGGGCGAGTTGCCCAGTTCGAGAGTAAAAAATTAAAATAGGTGAAATTTTAAAAGCTTAAAGGTATACTGTCTTTAAGCTTTTTTTATTAAATTCACTTTTTGTTTTTGTCACTTTGACAACGAAAATTCTCCTAATTAAACTAAATACCCATCATCATGAGAATAACACTCTCCATCTTACTTTGCTTTATTTTTGTAATGCTACAAGGGCAAATAGACCTTGGTTATCAAACGCCGACAAAGGAAATCCTTGACTTAGTAGACGCACCATTACCGCCAACTGTTCGCATCAATTCAGAAGGAACGCATGCCTTGCTGTTGTATCGCAAGCCTTTTAAATCCATTGCAGAATTATCTCAACCAGAATTGCGTTTGGCAGGTTTGCGCATCAACCCCAAAAGTAATATTGGTAGTAGGACAAGGTTCTACTATAAATTGAGTATTATGGATATCGTCAATCAACAAGAGCAGGAAATTATAGGGCTGCCAGCAGAAGCAAACTTTGCTTATTTTCAATGGTCGCCCAATGAAAAATATATTGCCTATACCGCTACTCAAAATAATACAGTTGGTTTATGGGTAATAGATGTGGAAAATCATAGTACCAAGAAGCTATCCGAAAAGCAGTTAAATGCCAATATGGGTAGCCCCATGGTTTGGTTGAAGGATAGCAAAACACTTCTTGTAAAAACCTTACCTACAAATTTACCCCCTTTGGTTAATAAGTCTGAAACCATACCCACAGGCCCTACCATTTCAGAAAATGCAGGTAAGAAAGCACAAAATAGAACCTATCAAGATTTATTAAAAGATAAGGTGGATGAGAAAAATTTTCAACAACTTGCGCAATCTATCATTCAAAAAATAGACTTAAATGGCCTAGAAACCGAATGGCTGCCTTTAAATATGTACCGTTCCATTTCCATGTCTCCTGATGGAAATTATGTACTAATTAATCGAATTGAAAGACCCTTTTCTTACCTTGTTCCCTATTATAGATTTCCATCTAACACGACTGTATTTACCACCGCAGGGAAATTGGTAAAAGAGGTGCTTCAAGTTCCTTTAATCGAAGATTTACCAAAGGGATTTATGGCAGTAAGAAAAGGCAAACGGAATTTGAATTGGCGAACTGATAAACCCGCAACCATTTATTGGGTAGAAGCATTAGATGAAGGTGACCCAGCTCAAGAAGTTGCTTTTCGAGATGTAGTATATGAACAAGCAGTTCCGTTTGATGGTCCTATTAATGAGCTATTGAAAACGCATAATCGCTTTAGTTATATGGAATGGGGTAATGGACAATTGGCGATAGCTCATGATCGGTGGTTTAATAATAGAAATACAAAAACTTATATCTTTAATCCGTCTAAAAGAGAGGAATCCCCTAAGATAATTTCTGATAGAAATTATCAAGACAACTATAGCAATCCTGGCAGTTTTGTGAGAAAGAAAAATCAATTTGGAGAACGAGTTTTAGCTATAGAAGACAATAAATTATATCTAATAGGCGCTGGTTATTCTGATGATGGAATTCTTCCTTTTATTGATGAATTAACAGTCTCTTCTGGACAAAAAAAGCGACTTTATCACGCACCAAAGAATGATAAGTATGAAAGGATTTATGATGCTATTGATATTAAAAAAGGGATTTATTTGACAAGGCTAGAATCGAAAAATACTTTTCCAAATTTCTATTTTAGAAACATTCTACAAAAAGAAAAACTGAAAGCTATTACTCATTTTGAAAACCCATTCAAGTCTATCCAAGATGTCCATAAGGAGGTAATCAGTTATAAACGGGACGATGGTTTAGACCTTTCAGGCACGCTATATTTACCAGCAGATTATGATACCAAAGGTGGAGAAAAATTACCGATGCTACTATGGGCTTATCCCAGAGAATACAAGGATAAAAGTTCTGCAAGTCAAGTCACTTCTTCTCCTAATTCATTTACCTATCCTTCTTATGGTTCTGCACTATTCTGGGTAGCAAGAGGATATGCGGTACTCGATCGGGCGGCTTTCCCAATAATAGGAGAAGAAAATGACCAACCCAATGATTCTTTTCGGTCTCAATTGGTAGCGAATGGAAAGGCTGCGATAGATGCTGTGGATAAATTGGGATACATAGATCGAAATCGAGTAGGCGTTGGCGGACATTCGTATGGTGCTTTTATGGTAGCCAATCTATTGTCACATAGTGATTTATTCGCTGCGGGTATTGCTCGAAGTGGTGCCTATAATCGTACACTTACGCCATTCGGATTTCAGCGAGAAGAACGGTCCTATTGGGAGGCACCAGAGGTTTATTATACGATGTCTCCCTTTATGCACGCTGAAAAAATGAAAACACCTCTTTTATTGGTACATGGAGAAGCAGATAATAATTCTGGAACTTATCCGATGCAAAGCGAACGATATTTTAACGCACTCAAAGGTCTAGGAGCTACTGTACGTTTGGTCATGCTTCCAAAGGAAAGTCATGGTTATGCTGCTAGAGAATCCATTTTGCACATGTTATGGGAACAAGATCAGTGGTTGGAAAAGCATGTGAAGAACAAAAAAGTTAAGGCTTCAAATAAAGAGTTGAGACCTTAAAACAGTTTTTAAATAAAGGTGCAAAAGAAGGGAGGTATTTTGAAAGTCTAACGACACCCCACATCTTTTTAAAAAGCATAGTTCTTTGACATAAATACATCAAAAGCAAGGAGGAGAATTTTAAATTTTTCGGATGCACGGGTCAATATTTTTAACCCAGGCAAAGGCTGACT
>Ga0208544_10002292_pt1 | contig 12611 bp, 14 predicted proteins | sample DEB08_DNA_9_FD_184526 | JGI IMG/M metagenome (GOLD analysis project Ga0208544, IMG submission 184526) | Aqueous microbial communities from the Delaware River and Bay under freshwater to marine salinity gradient to study organic matter... | ecosystem: Environmental > Aquatic > Marine > Coastal ...
AGGGACACGTCATCAACGGCACGTATCCTTGTTTTGCGGAAAGGAGAGGGGAACTCCTTGACCAAGTGGTTAATTTGAACGGCGGGTGTATCTTCCATAATTGTTACGGGTTGAAACTAGCGGTATTGAGCATGAGTGCAAACCACTTTTTTGGGAACTGAGCGTATTTTTCGTCTCAGGATCTAGATAGAGACCCGCAGGGGAGACATGAGTTGGCTTGCTATAAATTCGCGACAGAGATTGGATGGCGGTAACCATGTGTTATCATCTTCGACTACAAGCAAAAACGCACCAGCTGAACCGGTGCGTTTAATAAACAAGCTAATCAAAAAACAATTAAGCCTATGCCTCAGAAGAGAGTGATTCTTTGCGAGCTTTTTTGATGATGTCACGCACGGTGTCGGAAGGTTGGGCGCCTTTGGCGATCCAATCTTCAGCCTTGGCTACATCTAGAGTGAAATTTACTCCGTCTTCCATAGGATTGTAGGAGCCGATTTGCTCGATGTAGCGGCCGTCACGGCGCTTGCGGCTGTCGACAGCAACGATCTTGTAAAAGGGGCGATCTTTGGTGCCTTGGCGGTTAAGTCTAAGAGTAAGCATAATTCGTTTGTTTAGAAATGGATCTGCCAAAGGTGGCAGGGGGCGGAAATTGTACGAAGAAGAGCGATTTGCCAAGCGAAAAATGGTAAATTTAGGCTATTTTACATTTTCATTCCAGGAATTGGTGCTATCAGACCACGCCGACAAGGTCAGGGCTTTGTTTTACTGCCCTCACATATTATCTCCTAATCTCCTCAAGTCATGTTTATCGATCACATCAGAATTTATGCAGAAGCCGGAGATGGTGGCAATGGGGTTGTCCACTTTCGGCGCGAGAAGTTCCGTCCCAAAGGCGGCCCTGACGGAGGTGATGGCGGCGACGGCGGCTCGGTCATTCTCCGTGTTGACCCAGCGGTGGATAATCTTAAGGCTTATTCCTATGATCCTAAGCTGGTTGCCAAGCGGGGTGAGCATGGTGCTGGCAATCGTAAGCATGGTAAAAGCTCTAAAGATAAAATAGGCAAGGTCCCTCCGGGAACGGTAGTTTACCGCAGTAATGCCAGCACCGTATCGGAGGCAGTCGAGCTCGAGCGCGGTGAGGAAGGAATCGATCTGGAGCCCATTGTCGACCTGACAGAATATGGTGACGAGTTTGTGCTTTGTCAGGGAGGCAAGGGAGGCAAGGGCAACTGGCATTATAAAACGTCTACGAACCAAGCTCCAGAGGAGCACACCCTAGGCACGGAGGCCGACTTCGGGGTATATTACTTGGAACTGCGCCGTATCGCGGATGCGGGCATGGTAGGGTTCCCCAATGCGGGTAAATCAACCTTGGTCAACAAGCTGTCTCACGCCACGCCTAAGATTGGCAATTATCCCTTCACCACGCTGAACCCGATGGTCGGGGTGGTCGAGTTTCCTAAATATCGACGCTGTACTGTAGCGGACATCCCGGGGCTGATCGAGGGGGCACACGAGAACCGAGGGCTAGGTCATGAGTTTCTGCGTCACATTACGCGATGCAAGCTGCTGCTCTTTGTCATCGATATGGCGGGAAGTGAAATGCGCGACCCAATCGAAGACCTTCAGACGCTTCGAACGGAGATCAAGCTATACGATGAGGACTTGTCAAAATTTGAGTGGTTAATTGTAGCCAACAAAATGGACCTTGAAGGAGCTGAAGAGAATCTGGCTAATTTCCGTGCCCGTTTCCCAAAACAGACGATTATCTCGATTTCTGCGGATACCGGCGAGGGAGTCGATGCATTGCGCGCAGAGCTCGACAAGCGTGTAGGGTATCGGAAGGATAAAGCTTAGTCTCAGGCCTGTATTCTGTGGCCGAGTGAGGGCCAGGCCAGTGCTAGCCATTTGATTGATCGGCGGGTTCTTCCTGATCCTGATGCTCCAAGAAATCACGGGCGATCTGATCGAGCCGCTCAAGCTGTGGCCGCGGAATCTTGGCTGTTTCGATCCAATCACCAGAACGAAGCGCGATGATAAATGTGCCCTCTGACTCATCCTGGGAGAGTCTTTTTATTACCCTTTCAATCTTCTTATGATGATACTGATTGAGCTCGGTGTTGCCTATCAACTTTGGAGTGAGTATGTAGATTCGGCGGTCCGTTAAAACGATCGATTTCGGTCCAGTGAGTTTGACGGCCGCGGTTACCTTCAGCAACGGGATATGTTGCACGGCAATATAGTAGATGCTTTCCTCGGGCTCAGATAGTGAGTCTACTAGGGCAAAACTCTGATCAACGATATGGGGTTCTTGTCCGTCATCACCAAAACTGCTCAGCTTTTGGTGCAGCTCGAAGACCCGCGAAAGTGTTTCCCATCCGGATAACTCGGGATAATATACGTAGTCAGAAGCTTCAATCTCGCCTGTGTTGAGTAGTTGACCGATTTGGATTTGGCTATAGGGTCCGATCGCCTCCTCTGCCCCCTGCTTGAGGATATGAAATATTTGATGTTCTGGAAGTTCCTCGGATATCATAGCTCCGTTGACGATGTATGTGTATGTTTGACTAGCACTGTTTTCTGGCGCTGCTGTGGGGGCACCCCAAACCGAATTAATAGTATTTTTTGATCTGAGGGTCTCACTTTCAGCACTTTACCGTAATTAGTCGAACATTTTGTTGCCATCTGGTCAAGAGATTAGGTCTAGCGTGGCCGACAAAGGATGGGGTGATGAGGAATGGGGTGATACGTCAAGCGAGGATCAGCAAGGCCAGATAGGGAGCGAGGCTGAATACCAAGAACAGCAATTTGAAGAGCCCAAGGTAGGAGTAGGCGACGATGTTAAAGGTATCGCGTGAAATGGGGAACCATTTGCTTTGGATGCGATAGATGAAGTCCGGCGCGAGCCAGAGAAACAGCGAGCTGTAGATGAGGATGGAGGCATTGATAATGGTGCACCACATGAAAAAGCTGGTGAGTGTTTCGATAGGCATGGCAATAATTGGAGTTAGGTTTGAATGCTCGAAATTAGCCCTATCACACTAGGCTTTTACCGATGGGAAGACAAGCAATAAGAGCATTGGTTAAGCAAGCACAACCCTGTAACAATGACGATGAACCACACGATCTGTAGCATCGTTTGCGAGCAGCAAGTCCTGTTAACTGAGGTTTAGGTAGCCGATGCCGAGGCCCGTTACTCGGGGATGGAGTGATAGATCTGCTCTAGACTCAGCACAGCATAGGCTGTGACCAGCACGGGGTCGCTTTCCCACCAGCGAGAGTTTTTGTTCACCCACGATCCGTCGTGGGCTTGGGTGGAGAGGATTGCGTTGGAGAGCTCATTGCGCCAATCGATTTGTTTGCCGTCTTTAGTCCTTAGCGTATCGATGTTGGCGGCGGCGAGACCTTTAGCCATGGTGTGATAGTAGTAGAACAGCCCTTGCTGGCCTAGACTCGGGTCATCTTTGGTGGCGAGGCCTGGGTTCTCTTTAACGGTGAAGTTTTCCGACAACCAGCTTTTCACGGCGGTGATGCGGATGTCGTTTTCATTCAGCTCAGCATAGATCATGGAGAGTAGCGCGGCATAGGACATGGACCCGTAGCCACGGAGGACTTTGCTGCCATCGGGTTTGGTGCGGTGGCCGGCTTTCGAATTACCTGGGAAGTAGTTGAAGGATCCGTCGTCACCTGTTTCGGGCAGCTCGTTGGTTTCTTTGAGGTTCTGGGTGCGTGAGATGAACTGAATGGCGGCCTCCCAATTGAGTTCAGGCTGCTTGCCTGAGGCATCGTCTTGGGCAATATGTCGGGAGAGTTTGAGTGCCTCGATAGAGAGGTAGGTGTTGGATAAGTCAGAATGCTGGTAGGAACCGCCGTAGCCAATGCCGCCGTCGTATTTATTATCGGCTTCGCCCTTGGTGTCCCAGTCGGTCTGCTGGTTGATGAGGAATCTGCGCGCCTTAAGAATGGCAGGGTGATAGGATGTGTCGCCGGTGGAGACGAGGGCGACGATTGATGTGGCGGTGTTGTAGGTGCCGAGTCCTTTGCCGTAGATGCCGCCGTCGTCTTTTTGTTGTTTGGAGAGCCATGCATATCCTTTTTTGATATAATCGGCCTCATCATACGAGGGTGATCGCATCGCCGCGGTTAGTGCCAGGGCGGTGTAGGCGGGGTATTTGGACTCACCCCAGAAGCCCTCTTTGTGCTGCTTGGATTGAAGGTAAGCATTGCCGCGCTCGATGGCCCGGGCAATCTCGAGTTTGATAGAGAGATAGGGTTCTTGTTTGTCCTGTGCAGAGGTGGGCAGGGCAGAAAGAAGGCCCAAGATGAAAATGGAGAGTAGTGTTTTCATGGTATTTCTCAACATGGCTTTAATCATTATGGCACAGCTAGCCAAGGTTTCAAGGTGACCTTAACCGGAGTTCCTTCTTCTGGGGTATTGGCAGAGGGTGACCATAGATTATCGTCGTTGCGGTCATCACCTGAGTAATTGGCAATGGCGCCAATGTTAGGGAAGATGGTGATGATGCTACCGCTTAATTTAGCGTCGAATTTTTTTTCATAAATATAGGAGCCGTTATAAATCCAGGGTGTGGGGGGCATGTTGTTTTTACTGGCCTGATTATAAATCCACTGAGTAACGGGGATGGTTTTCTCCGTGGTGCCATCTTTCCATGTGACGTGGACACTAAAACGCGCTGCCTTTTTGATGTCTTCTGCCACCACGGTATATTTGTCACTAATGGAACCATCGGCTTTCCGCGCTCGAAACAACTCAAGAGATTCTTGATAGTTGAGTAATTTAAACGCGATATTGATATGCGTGGGATCTGCCTCAGTGGTTAGCAGGGATTCGTGAATTTTTTCGCCGTTAAAGTGAACGAGTAGGTATTCTATGATCGTCTCAGGATCGGTGATATTTGTATGTGCTGGCATACTAATCTCACGTGTCTCTTTGTTGAGGGTGACCTTGCCTATCTGGTATATGCTGGGAGAGACTTTTTTAACCAGAGCTTCTGTTTGTTCATCTGTTTGTTCATCCGTTTGTTCATCTGGAAGGGCTGCAGATAGAAAGCTTGAGCATGCAATACATGTGAGTGACAAAAAAAACCTAGCTGGATAAGAGGGTGTCATTCTAGGAGGGCTTTGTTGCTTGTTCCCAATAAAGTCCCCGGTAAAAGCTAGGGGGCTTGGGGATGTGTTGGAGATGTCTTAGGGAGATGGTAGCTACTCAGTAGGAACTTGCAGCCTCTGGCAGAGATAGAGGAAGCTGGGGAAGCTTACTCTTGGTCAGCTAGCCAACGCTCGACTTCGATCGCTGCAGCACAGCCTTGGCCTGCGGCGGTGATCGCCTGACGGTATTCGGTGTCGGAGATGTCTCCTGCTGCATAGATGCCCTCAACACTGGTGCGTGTGCCATGTTTCTGAAGAATATAACCTTGGTCGTCTGCTTCAACAAGGCCGTTGAGAAAACTGCTGTTTGGCGTGTGACCGATGGCCATAAAGACACCCTCAACCTCAAGCTCGGAAGTTGAGCCGTTTTGTGTATCTTCAAGCAGGACAGCACGAATATCTCCTTTGTCATTGGTGAGATATTCCTTGATGGTGGAGTTCCAAATAAGTTCGATTTTTTCGTGGTTGAGCGCACGCTGAGCCATGATTTTTGATGCACGCAGCTCGTCACGACGATGAATAAGATAAACCTTGCTTGCGAATTTGGTGAGGAAGGTGGCTTCTTCACATGCGGAATCACCGCCTCCAATCACACAGACGGGAACATCTCGGTAGAAAGCTCCATCACAGGTTGCGCATGCGGTAAGCCCGTGCCCGCCCTTGGTGAGTTCTTCCTCGCCGGGAAGACCTAAATAGCGTGCTGAGGCGCCAGAGCAGATGATGACCGATTTGGTTTGGAGTTCCTTTTCGCCAACCTTGAGCGTGAAGGTGCCGTCATCATTTTTGTTAACTGATTCAACCTGGCCGAACTCTACCCGAGTGCCGAATCGTTCAGCTTGCTGCTGCATGCTTATCATCAATTCAGGGCCGGTGATGCCCTCGGGAAAGCCAGGGAAATTTTCGACGTCAGTTGTTGTTGTTAATTGACCGCCGGGCTGTGTGCCGGTGAGAATGAGAGGGTTAAGATCTGCGCGTGCGGCATAGATTGCAGCGGTGTAGCCGGCGGGGCCTGTTCCTATAATGATGACGTTTTCCATAATAATGAGATTTTGAATGCGCAGGATTATGTCTTCAATAAGGATGTGGGCAAGCTGTTTTACTGGTATATCCTTTATTTATTTGGTGGGGGAGCTGCCGGCTTCTATCCTTGCTTTTCTGCTCTAAAAATGGCAACACCTCCCCGCGGCCGTAGGCTGCAGCTATGAAAATTATCATTGTAGGAGCTGGAGAAATTGGACGTCATCTGGCGATATCCCTATCACGTGAGGCTCACAGTATTGTCGTGGTCGAGTATGATGCTCTGGTTGCTGCCGAGCTTGAGGCGCAGATTGATGGCCGAGTCATTACTGGAAGTGGGGCCAGTGCCAACACTCTCCTGGAAGCAGGGGTCTCTGAATGTGAGTTGTTTTTGGCGGTCACGAGTGAGAGCACGATTAATCTCATGTCGGCATCCATGGCCAAAAAGTTGAATGCGGAGAAGGTCATTGCCCGTGTCAGTCCTGCACAACAGCGAGAAGAGTGGCTGTTTGATTACCGCGGCCATTTTGGTGTCGACCATGTTTTTAGCTCTGAGCGTCTTAGTGCCATTGAGCTCTCCAAGTTTGTTCGTAATCCTGATTCACTCATGGTTGAGGAAATTGCTCGCGGAAGAATCGAGCTACAACAACTTCGGGTCAGTGAACAAAGTGATGCCGTTGGCAAGCGCTTGATCGATCTTAAGGCCCCAGAGCGAACCCGTGTGGCAAGCATTACCAGAGGAGGGGATCACTTTGTGCCCTCAGCCGAAGATGCACTATGTGCAGGCGATGTGGTGACGATTTTTGGTGATCCCAATAAACTCAGAAAGTTGTCAACTCGCCTTCAAAAAGGCAATGTTAAGGATGAGGAAATACGAGTGGTTATTTTCAGTGGTAGTGAGTATGGGTTTTCCTTGGCGCAAATGCTCGAGAGCTTTCAATGCAAGGTCCGGATTATCGAGAAAGACCGAGATCGAGCCCAGGAACTCACTGGGCTGCTATCAAACACAACGGTGATTAATACTGATGGCACGGTTCTTTCTGAACTTGAGGAAGAGCAGGTGGGTGACGCTGATTTCTTTATTGCAACCAGCGGTAGTGACGAGGATAACGTGATGACCTGTTTGCAGGCCAATAACCTTGGGGCTAAGAATTGCCTGACCCTCATTCACCGAGCGGATTATGCAAATGCCATCAGTACGAGTGGTCGCCATTTCGGTGTTCTTGCCGCCGTGAGCCCACGTGAAGCGACGCGTCGTGAGCTCGAAAGATTTATTACCTCCGATCGGTTCCATACGGTCAAAAAAATAGGTGTTGGGGAAGTTATTGAGACTCAGGTTGCCAAGGCTTCTATCGCGGCAGAACACATGGTCTCAGAGATTGATTGGCCAGAAGGTTGCGTGTTGGTGGCTCGCATGAGGGGGCTGCATGCCATCGTGCCGGGCCCAGAGGATGTTCTGGAGCCTGGGGATACGATCTATGCGATGGTGGTGCCCAAAGTACGCCGTAAGTTTCTCAAGCTGGTGAGGTAATTGGCCGAAAGTCACCGGTTTATCCGTTTTTCTGAATCATGAATTTTCGTATTTTATCCAAGTTTCTCGGGGCATTATTGCTGCTGGTGAGCATTGCCATGGCTGCTTGTGGGCTGTTTGCTAAGCTCGATGTGACCGAGGGTAATGAGGCTGCAGCGAGCGCATTGTTTCTCTCCGCTGTCATTGTGGCTACTCTTGGAGGCGTAATGATGTTGTGCGGTATTGGTAAAATAGAGCGGGTGCCACGGCGAGAAGGCATCGTAGTGGTAGGCTTGGGCTGGCTTCTATGCGGTCTTGTCGGCAGCCTGCCCTACTTATTGGGTGAGCCTAAACTGGATCTTGCCGATGCATTTTTTGAGTCGGTGTCAGGATTTACCACATCGGGATCTACCGTGATGGGTTCAGATCCACTGGCAGGTGGTGACATCGAGTCCTGGCCCAGAGGGATTCTCATGTGGCGTGCCGTTACCCAGTGGTTGGGAGGCATGGGTATATTGGTTTTGTTTGTGGCGTTGCTCTCCTATCTCGGGCTGGGATCAAAGTCGCTTTTTTGCAACGAGTCATCTTTCCAGACGGGCGAGGCAAGCACGGCGCGTATTCGTGACACGGCAATGTTGTTGTGGAAAATTTATGTCTGTATTTCCATCGTTTGTGCCATTGGCTTGAAGCTGATGGGGCTGACAACCTACAATGCCATCGCCCATACTTTTACCGTGGTTTCCACTGCTGGGTTCAGCCCGCACAACGATAGCATAGGATATTATATGGACTGGGGTAATGGCTGGCTCATTGAGCTGTGGCTCGGCCTGTTCATGGTTCTATGTAGCATCAATTTCGTGCTTTGGGCGGTGATTCTGAGAAAGCGCTGGAAACGGCTCAGAGATGAGGAAGAGGGAAAGCTCTTTGTTATGATATGCATTGTGGCTGTGCTGGCTCTCACCTTTGGTTTGGCGGGTTCTCATCACGATGGCTTTTTCACTTCTCTTAGGCACTGCTTTTTCACGCTTGCATCGTTGGCTTCTACCACGGGTTACGCCACGGTTGATTATGCCAAGTGGCCTGTGTTCGCCATCGTTCTCATTGCCGTTGTGATGTGCATAGGTGGATGCTCTGGCTCGACGGCGGGAGGCATGAAGGTAAGCCGATTTATCGTTTTTCTTAAAACCGCGCGTCTTGAAATTGTGAAGGCCTTTCGCCCCAATCAGGTATTTCGCATGCATGTAAATGGTAACGCCATGGGTGATGCTGAGAGGGCTCAGACCGTTGGCTTTGTAGCGCTTTACGCCTTTATTATCATCGCTTCCTGTTTTCTGGTCGCTTTGTTTGAGTCAGTGAACGGCATCGATTTTATCACGGTCTTTGGCTCCGTGATAGCCACATTTACAAACACCGGGCCTGGTTTTGGCGAGGTCGGGCCATCGGGCAACTTCGCCCATCTGCTTCCAGTTACTAAGGTGTTTTTAGCACTGCTTATGATCTTAGGGCGTCTTGAGCTTTACGCTGTCCTAGTGCTATTTATGCCTTCGCTTTGGCGTCGATATTAATCGAAATAGCTTCAATTCAAGAAGATATCATCAGGAGCCTCTGCCAGTATTTTATGGTAAGGCGAAATGCCTCTCAATAAGTCTGACCATAAATCCTCTGCATGGTAACTGGCAAGCAGAGCACTTGTTGGCAGGGTAGGTATCCAAGCTTGTTTTTTAAGTTCGTCTTCAAGCTGGCCAGGTTCCCAGCTTGAATAGCCGGTGAAAGCACGTATCAGAGCACCCGGTTGTTGAGAGTGTTTGATTGCATCAGCAGCACTGATGCGCGTGGTAAATTTAAGATTACCATCTTGGTCCGTCCAAAATGCAGAGAAGGTTAAATGTTCTTGGCCCACAGGTCCTCCCAAATGTATGGGGATATTAGCAAGGTCGGCAAATTTTGATGAACTTAGTAATTCGCCGACAGTTTGGCCGGTGGGATGATTAAGGATGAGGCCGTGTGCTCCATCCTCATAATGATGATCAGTGAGAAGAATGACGCTTTTATTAAAAAACCCATCTCGAAGAGAGGGGTCAGCAATTAGCAGCTGTCCCTGAAGCTTGATTGGTAAATTGGGTGACTCATCCATCATTAGTTTATATATGTTCGCCTGCTGTTGCTGCAGGTGTCAAGATTCCAGATCGTTTATCAAGTATTGAGAATCATGCAGTTTAAGCTTAGGTTTTACTCGTTGTAATATCTATCGCGTTTCAATGAACTCACCACCAATGAACTTACCTATTGCCATAGCCGCTATCATTGGCAAGCATGCTGGTATGCTGCTTGAGCGTTTGCCCTTTGTGATCATGATTTTCGCCAGCGGGCTGAGTCTGTTCTCATGCTCTGTGCCTTCTGGTGATGGAGCAAAGCCTGAGCAAGGCCAATACGGAATGGGTGCCTATCAGCAAGCAGGAGGTCGAGTAGCGGGAATGGAAAACCCAGTTACTGTGCGCATAGGGGGGGGCGATGGTTTGCTTTCCGGTCTCAAAGGAAAGGGAATCACCCCAGAAGAAGACATTGTATGGGCTCCAGAAAATCCGGAGGAAGCAATTGATGGGGGTTTAGAGCAACTATGGAAAAGCCCTGAAAAAAAATCTTGGCATCAAAGTTATACGGAGGCGACTCAGCAGTCTAGGCAGACAGGTAAACCTTTGCTGATTTGGTTTACAGATTCGATGCACAGCCCTACTTGTCGATACTTAAGCGAAGAGGTTTTTTCGACCACGGATTTTGAAACGTGGGCAATGAAGCATGTGATCCGTTTGCGCGTAGATAAGCAGATCCCATCGAAGGAGAGGTCTTCCGACCTTGGTGTGCGAAAGTCGAAATACATCAAGAAACTCATTAAGCGCTACGAGGTCAAAGGAAGTCCGACGGTAACGCTGCTCAAGCCAGGGGGAGAAGTATATGTTAATTATCGTGGCTACAAAAAAGGGCAGGGGGAATATTATTGGGCTAGGATGAAGCAGGCCGTCGTCATGATAGAGAGAGATTATGACGAATGGCGTGATAAGTATGAAAAGCGGGGGTATCGTTTATGGGAAAACCGAGAAGGCCAAAAAACTTTTGCTAAGTTATACCGCTTTCATTCTGGTAGTGTGACATTGGTTGACCCTGACGGAAAGAGAGGCAAGACGCCCTTCCATAATCTCTCAGATGGAGACAAGGCTTGGATTTTGTTGCAGAAGAAGAAACGTGATGCCAGCAAAGAGCGCTGAGCCCGATATCGATAAAATAGGCGGCTATTTTCCCCTTCAATAATTCTCACTGGTTAATTTTCAGGCATTGGCAGCACCGTTTTGTCATATTGGGGCGCAGGCTTATTGTGGTGATTGTGTCAAATCTTGGAAATTATGCTTGTAGTGCGGTTCAAAAGTGAATAGCCATTGCCGCCTTCACTTCCGAAGGCTTAAATTAACAGATTTGTCATCTTCAAAAACACTCACCATCAATCAGTTTCAACTTTCACAACGATTTATTTCCCATGGCAGCTAAAAAGAAAACAGCAAAAAAAATCACCAAGCGGGCAGCTAAAAAAGTAACCAAGAAGGTTGCGAAAAAAGCACCACCTAAAGCTCCCAAGAAGGTAAGCAAGAAAGCCGCTAAGAAGGTAGCCGTCAAAAAAACGGCGAAAAAAGCAGTAAAAAAGGTAGCGAAGAAGCCCGCGAAGAAAGCAGCCAAGAAGGTAGCGAAGAAAGCAGTCAAGAAGGTAGCGAAGAAAGCAGCCAAGAAGCCCGCGAAAAAGGCAGCCAAGAAAGCGGCCAAGAAAGTAGTTGTTAAGAAAGCAGCGAAAAAGGTGAATCGTATCAAGGTTCCTAGTAAGCCGGTCGTTTTGAGAGGCTTTGCCAAGAAACAGCACCAGCGACTGCTTGATCTCCGTGACGGTATTCTCGATGCCATGTATGGCGTCACCCACGACACGCTCAAAAATACCGACGGTATGGAGACTGGTGGTGGAGGTATGCACACTGGCGATGCGGGAAGTGACTCTTATGATCGTGATTTCGCTCTCAATCTTCTCGCCAAGGAGCAAGATGCTCTGAGTGAGGTTGAACAGGCAATCACTCGCGCTGAGACGGGTGTCTACGGTGTTTGTGAGATGTCGGGTGAACGCATTCCCAATGAACGCCTTGAAGCTATCCCTTTTGCTCGTTACACAGTTGGTTGTCAGGCCCTCTGGGAAAAGGAACACGGAAACAATCGCCACTCGGCAAAATCAGAATTTGGCTTTTCGAACGGCAATATGCGTTAAAATCGAGGAAAAATCTTATTCTGAATATTCTCTGCTTGACCAATCAGCGGAAATCGCTAGTTTGCGCCTCCCTGCAACCTTTGGCCGGTAAGTAAATACGGCTAAAAAAGCGACCCAATTTTACAAATAGACTCATCAATCATGGCACGCGACATCATTATCCTTGAATGCACTGAAGCCAAAGCTGAAGGTAGGCCTACCTCCCGCTATAGCACCACGCGCAATAAGAAAAGCCTCCGCACTCCGGGACGTTTGGAAAAAGTGAAGTATAACCCTTTTCTTCGTCGTCGCACGCTCCACCGCGAGCTGCGCTAACATGATCCTGATGAGCTGATTTACATCACAAACCAACTTTATTTACCATGTCATCTATATCTACTCCTAAGAACAAAGAGCGCCGTATCGCTTACTGGAAAGCAAACCGTCCTATGCCGCACCGTCGTCATGACGTCCCTGCAGCTGAGGTTGATTACAAAAATGTAGAACTTCTTAACAAATTCACCACCGAGACCGGAAAAATCCTCCCTCGCCGTGTTACTGGTGTATCAGCTAAGCTCCACCGCAAAATCACACGTGAAGTCAAGCGTGCACGTGCGTGCAATCTGCTTGGTTAATCCT
>Ga0208544_10002294_pt1 | contig 12601 bp, 7 predicted proteins | sample DEB08_DNA_9_FD_184526 | JGI IMG/M metagenome (GOLD analysis project Ga0208544, IMG submission 184526) | Aqueous microbial communities from the Delaware River and Bay under freshwater to marine salinity gradient to study organic matter... | ecosystem: Environmental > Aquatic > Marine > Coastal ...
GACCAAACGGTCAACCCGCGCGCTTGTGGGATGGCGAAGATGGGGCGGAATGCACCGCCTTGATGCGGACCCTTGCAGCCGAGGCCGATGCCGGCAGCCCCATGACGGCGCGCGATTACGCGGATCTTTTCACCGCGCTTTTGCAGGACCGAGAGGCCCGCAACCCTTTGCGCCCGCATGCGAACATCATGATCTGGGGCGCTTTGGAGGCGCGGGTGCAAGGTGCCGACCTTCTGATCCTTGCGGGTCTGAACGAAGGAACCTGGCCCGCGCTGCCCACCGCCGACCCGTGGTTGAACCGCACCATGCGCGATCAGGCCGGGCTGCGGCTGCCGGATCGGCAAATCGGCCTTTCGGCGCATGATTTCCAACAGGCGGCGGCCGCAAAAGAGGTGTGGCTTTGCCGGTCCACCCGCGATGCCGAGACAGAAACGGTGCCATCGCGCTGGTTGAACCGGCTGACCAACCTGCTCCGCGGGTCCGGCACCGGCGCCGCCGCAGAACTTGATGCAATGATGGGCCGCGGCCAGATGTGGCTGGACCGGGCGGCCGCCCTGACCACGCCCGAGACGCGCGTTGCCTCCGCCCCGCGCCCGGCGCCCCGCCCACCGCTGGCGGCGCGGCCCAAACGCATTTCCATCACCGATGTCGAGCGTCTGATCCGTGACCCATATGCGGTCTATGCCGCGCGCGTATTGCGATTGCGCGCGCTTGATCCGCTGCGTCCCAGCCCCGATGCGGCCCTGCGGGGCGAAGTCTTGCACGATATCTTGAACAGGTTTGTGGATGGCACCGCCAACGCGCTGCCTGCCAATGCCCGGGATCTGTTGCTGCAACTGGCGGATGAACGTCTGGTCGAAGGTGCGCCATGGCCCGCCGCCCGCCGGGTCTGGCGCGCACGTCTTGAACGGGTCGCCGACTGGTTTCTTGACGGGGAACGGGCCCGTCGCGATCTTGCCACTCCGTGGTTGCGCGAAACCATGGCGGAATGGCATCTGCCCGACCTTGACCTGACGCTGCGTGCCAAGGCCGACCGGGTCGACCGCCTGCCCGACGGGCGCGTGGCAATTTACGACTACAAGACAGGGCCCGTGCCCAGCGCCAAACAGGAACGCGCCTTCACCAAGCAATTGTGGCTGGAGGCCGTGATGGCGGACAAGGGCGCATTTTCCGAGGCTGGATCGGCCCATGCCGCGCGCATCGCCTATGTCAGTGTGGGCAACAACCCTCGGGAACTGGTCCATGAACCGACGCCCAGTGACCTTGCCCGGATCGAGGATGAATTCCGCAAATTGATCACCCATTTCCGCCAACCGTCCACTGGCTATATTTCGCGCCGCGCGATGGAAGGCGTCCGCTACGACGGTGACTTTGATCACCTCGCCCGACACGGTGAATGGTCCGATGCCGATCTGCCGGTGCCGCAAGACGTTGGGGGGCGCGATGATTGAAATGGACGACGCCAGCCGCGCACAGGTAACCGCCGCCAACCCCGGCAGTTCCACATGGCTCAGCGCCAATGCCGGCAGCGGCAAGACCCGCGTTCTGACCGACCGGGTGGCGCGGTTGTTGCTGGATCAGGTCCCGCCCGAACGGATCTTGTGCCTGACCTACACCAAGGCCGCCGCATCCGAGATGCAGAACCGCCTGTTCAAGCGGTTGGGCGAATGGGCCATGCTGGATGATCAAGGCCTTCGCCAACAACTGGATGGTCTTGGCGTGACCCAGACATTGGACCCATCGCTGCTGTCACGTGCGCGCACGCTTTTTGCCCGCGCGATCGAGACGCCCGGCGGCCTCAAGATCCAGACAATCCATTCCTTCTGCGCGGCCGTCCTGCGACGTTTCCCGCTGGAGGCGGGCGTCACGCCCGGATTTACTGAAATCGAAGACCGCCAGCGGATCCGCCTTGTCTCCGACCTGCTGGATGCATTGGCCGCCGATCCCGCTGCGGAGGCGGTTGTTGACGGGCTGGTGAATTACCTGTCGGAAGAAGATCAGCTGACCCGCCTTGCGCTTAGCGTCGTGGGCAATGCCGAGGCGCTGGACCCTACTGAGACCCGAGAAGAAATCTGCAGCTGGCTGGGCATTGCCCCGGACATGACCGCCGATGATCTGATCGCACGCGTGGTCATGGGTGATGAGGGGCTGATGTGCGCACGCATCGTGCCGTTGCTCGACCCCGCGAAAGCGAACCAGAAGAAAACCTACGATGTGTTCCAAGCGGTGGATTGGACCGCCGTGACCCTATCCGATCTTGAAGAGCTTGAGGCTTGTCTGCTCTTTGGCACCGGCACCAAGGCCCCCTTTGCAGCCAAGATCGATGCGTTCATCAACAAGGGCATCCGTGACGCCATGGGCCCTGACCTGCCTCGCCTGCATGATCTGATGCTGCGGGTCGAGGCCGCGCGGCCCCTGCGGCTGGCCTTTGAAACGGCACAACGAACCAATGCGCTTCATCGTTTTGCCGACCATATCTTGCCAGCCTACGCCGATGCCAAGGCGCGCCGGGGCTGGCTTGATTTCGATGATCTGATCCGCAAGACGCGTGATCTGCTGAACCTGCCCGGCGTGGCGCCTTGGGTCTTGTTCCGGCTGGATGGCGGGATCGACCACATCTTGGTGGACGAGGCGCAGGACACCGCCCCGATCCAATGGCAGATCGTCGCAAAACTGGCCGAGGATTTTGCAGCGGGGCAGGGCGCGCGCGATGAGGTAGCGCGCACCATCTTCGTCGTGGGTGACAAGAAACAGTCGATTTACTCCTTTCAGGGTGCGGACCCCGAAGGCTTCGACCGGATGCGCCACCATTTCCAAACCCGGCTGACCGATATCGGTGCGCCGTTCCAATCCGAAGAACTGATCTGGTCGTTCCGTTCGGCTCCGGCGATCTTGCAGGTGGTGGACAAGGTCGCGGAAGGGGCTGGTGGTCCCGGCCTTGGCGGTGATGTCCGGCACCTTGCCTTTTTTGATGCGCTGCCCGGCCGGGTGGACCTGTGGCCCCATGTCCCCAAGACCGAAAATCAAGAGCCGCCGGATTGGCACGATCCGGTCGATCTGCGTGCCCACGACCACCATTACAATTTACTTGCCCAGATGGTCGCCGAGCGTGTCGACGCGATGCTGTCCGATGGGACGCAGATTGTGGTTTCGGGCGAACGCCGGCGTGTGCGGCCCGAGGATATTCTTATCCTGGTGCAGCGCCGATCAGACCTGTTTCACGAGATCATTGCCGCGATCAAGGCAAGGCAACTGCCCATTTCCGGACCCGACCGGATGCGCGTCGCCGCCCAGCTTGCCGTCAAGGACCTGATCGCCCTGATGGCATTTCTGGCCACGCCCGAGGATGACCTGTCGTTGGCAGCGGTCCTGCGCTCACCCTTGTTCGGATGGACAGAGGACGCGTTGTTCGCGCTGGCGCACAACCGCCCCGAACGGGCCTTTCTCTGGCAGGCCCTCCGCGCACGTTCGGCGGATTTTGCCGATACACATGCCATGTTGACCGATCTGCGGAACAAGGCCGATTTCCTGCGCCCCTACGATCTGCTGGAACGGGTGCTGATCCGTCATGACGGGCGGCGGCGCTTGCTGGCCCGCCTTGGTCCCGAGGCCGAAGATGGCATTGATGCGATGCTGGCTCAGGCGCTGGCCTATGAACAGACCGAAGTGCCAAGCCTGACGGGTTTCGTCGGCTGGCTGCAAAGCGATGACGTGACCATCAAACGCGACCCAAGCGGCCTGACCCATCAGATCCGGGTGATGACGGTACACGGGGCCAAAGGGCTTGAGGCGCCCATCGTGATCCTGCCCGATGCCAAGATGCCCGAAGGCAACCGATCAGGCCCCGATCTGTTGCACCCAGAGGGGGGGCCGGTGATCTGGGGGGTCAAGTCAGACAACCTGCCCCCGGCCGCGCAAGAGGCCGCCGACCTGCGCAAACGCAAGGATGAGGAAGAGCGGAACCGCCTTCTGTATGTGGCGCTGACGCGCGCTGAGACATGGGTGATCATCGCGGCCGCCGGCAAGATCGGGGATACCCCGGAAAAAAGCTGGTTCCGAACGGTCGAGGCTGCTTTGCAGGCACTTGGCGCCCGGTCTGTCACGACGCCCGATGGGATGATGTTGCGCCATGAAACCGGCGATTGGTCCATGACGGAGGCGGGCCGCGATACGGCCACGCCATCGCGTGCCGTCCTGCCACCATGGGCCGAGACACCTGCGCCCGAGGTTGCCCGCGACCGCCCGGCGCTAAGCCCCTCGGACCTTGGCGGTGCAAAGGCGCTGCCGGGTGAGGGGGCCGGCCTGTCCGAGGAAGCCGCGTTGCGCCGGGGCCGTTTGGTGCACCTGTTGCTTGAACATCTGCCGACGCTGCCTGCCCCGGCTTGGCCCGCTGCGGCACCCAGCATCGCGGGGCTTGATGGGCCGGTGCCCGACGATGCCGAAATCGCGCCCCTGTTGGCCGAGGCGATCGGCGTCCTGACCAATCCGCGCCTCTCCCATGTCTTCTCCCCAACCGCGCTGGCGGAGGTGGAGCTGACTGCCCACAGCCCCACCCTGAATTGTCAACTTATCGGGGCGATCGATCGGTTGGTCGTTACTGACGACGCGGTGCTGGCGGTGGATTTCAAGACCAACGCGGTGGTGCCCGCGTCACCTGATGCAGTGCCCGAAGGTCTGAAACGTCAACTTGGCGCCTATGCCGAAATGCTGGGCCTGCTTTATCCCGGCAGACGGATAGACACTGCGATCTTGTGGTCGCGCGATGCCAGCCTGATGTTGTTGCCTCACGACAGCGTCATGGCAGCGTTGCAAAGGGTCGCCATCCCTTGACCGCAGACTGCCGTCTACTTAGGTTCCCAGTCCAACCAGTTTTCCAGCCCCAAGGAGCGCCCCATGGCTACCGTTTCCGTTACCGACGCGACATTCGACGCCGAAGTGCGCCAATCCGACATCCCCGTTATCGTGGACTTCTGGGCGGAATGGTGCGGTCCGTGCAAGCAGATCGGCCCAGCGCTGGAGGAACTTTCCGCCGAATATGACGGTCGAGTAAAGATCGTGAAGGTCAACGTGGACGACAACCCGAATTCGCCCATGCAACTGGGTGTCCGCGGGATTCCCGCGCTGTTCATGTTCAAGAACGGCGAAGTTGTTTCGAACAAGGTTGGTGCCGCACCCAAGGCCGCGCTTCAAAAATGGATCGACGAAGAAGTCTGATCCGTTGTAAAATCTGAAGTCAAAGGGCGCTCTTTAGCGCTCTTTTTCTGTTCTGGGGCACTGAACTGCCTGATGATGGGCAATGCCCTAGGGGTGGTCGTCTTGATATCCGGGGTGCCTACTGCGGGCTTGGCACCGCCGCGACAGCAGGGGCCGCCGCATGTCTGATCGCGCGCAACCCTTGCCGCTGTGAATTTCCCATGAAAAAGGGCGCCGCAAGGGCGCCCTTCTCCGTCTCCCGGCGAACCGGGATGCAAGCAATTGCTTAGCCTTTGGTGAAGTCGGGGTAGGCTTCCATGCCCAATTCCGACACGTCCAGACCGGCAATCTCGTCCTCTTCGCTGGGACGCAGGCCCATGACCGACTTGATGATGACCCAGACAACCAACGAGGTCACGAAGACGAACCCGCCGATTGCGGCAAAGCCCATGATCTGTGTCACAAAGTTGGTGCCTTCGGTGTAGAAGGGAACCGCCAGCGTTCCCCAGAAACCTGCAATAAGGTGCACGGGGATGGCGCCGACCACGTCGTCGATCTTCATCTTGTCCAGCATCGGCACGGTCAAGACCACGATTATGCCGCCAACCGCGCCAATCCACAGCGCACCGAACAGCGATGGGTCCAGCGGGCCTGCCGTGATCGATACCAGCCCGGCCAGCGCGCCGTTCAGGACCATGGTAAGGTCGACCTTGCCATACAAGACCTGCGTCAGGATCAGTGCGGCGATTGCACCGGCTGCCGCTGCCATGTTGGTGTTGGCGAAGATGATCGCGACAGCGTTGGCATCTGCCTCGGTGCCCAGCGCCAGCTGCGAGCCGCCGTTGAAGCCGAACCAGCCTAGCCACAGAACGAACGTGCCCAAGGTTGCCAGCGCCAGATTGGAGCCGGGCATCGGGTTGACCTTGCCGTCCTTGCCGAATTTGCCAAGGCGCGGTCCAAGGATGATGGCGCCTGCAAGGGCCGCGAAACCACCGGCTGCGTGCACCAGCGTCGAACCGGCGAAGTCCGAGAAGCCTGCTTCAGCCAACCAGCCGCCGCCCCACTGCCAGGATGCTTCGATTGGGTAGATGAACCCTGTCAGCACGACAACGAAGATCAGGAAGGGCCAGAGCTTGATACGCTCCGCCAGAGTGCCGGACACGATCGACGCCGTTGTTGCACAGAACATCAGCTGAAAGAAGAAATCGGAACCCGTCGCATATCCCACGTCGACCGCAGGGTCGCCGCCAAGATCGGCAAAGGCAAAGAACGGCCCCAGCCATCCCTCGACCAGCCATTCGGCGGGGTACATGATGCCGTAGCCGACCATCCAGTACATGATGGACGCAATTGCGAACAAAGCCATGTTCTTGGTCAGCTGCATCGTCACGTTCTTGGAGCGGACAAGACCCGCCTCAAGCATCGCAAAGCCTGCTGCCATCCAGAACACAAGGAAGCCGCCGATCAAGAACAGCAGCGTGTTGAAGATGAATGCGTTATCGACGGCGACCGCAGCCTCGTCCTGCGCGAAACCCACCGAGGGTAGGGTGGCCGCAACCGCCACCGCGCCAAGCGGGAAAAGATACTTCGTTTTCATGTGTGTCATACCCTTGTTGTCGAACGATCGGCGCTGATCAAAGCGCGTCGTCATTGGTTTCGCCCGTACGCACGCGCACGGCGGAATTCACGTCGAGGACGAAGATTTTGCCGTCGCCGATCTTGTCGGTCTTGGCCGTGGTCTGGATGGTTTCGACCACCTGGTCGGCCATGCCGTCGGCGACGACCAGTTCCAGTTTGATTTTCGGCACGAAGTTCACGGCGTATTCCGCGCCGCGATAGATTTCGGTGTGCCCGGATTGCGAGCCGAAGCCCTTGATCTCGGTCACCATCATGCCGCGCACGCCAATGGACGTCAGCGCCTCGCGGACTTCCTCCAGCTTGAACGGTTTGATTGCTGCGATGATGAGTTTCACGTCTGTCACCCTTCCGGTTGTTGCTGTCCCCCCGGGGACGTCACGTCGACAAATCACGGGAGCAGGGGGGGCAGGGCAACGCGGGGTGCGTGTTTTAGGGACGTCCAAAAGCGAAGGTGCAAATTTTTTGCGCAAAAAACCGCCCCTGCACAATATATAGGCAAAGCAAATATGCGGCGCTGCGGCAAGCCCTCTCCCCAATCGACTCGGTTTTGCTTATGTTGGCCAAAAATAAGAGGCAGCTTCATCATGAGTTCATCCGGTCGCGGCACACGCACCCCCCGCAGTGGTCAGCGATCCCTTGTTGCGGAACGCCGGGGCGGCGGCGCCGGTAGTCGCGCCGCAACGCCAAAGGCGGCGCCCAAACGCCAACGTCGCGCACGCAAGGCGAGGCAGCCGCGCAGGTCCGGCATCGTCGGATGGTTTGCCGCGATGATCCGCATGATCTTTCGGCTCATCTTTGGCCTGATCTGGCGTGGCGCCGTTGTCATGGCCCTGATCTTGGCGGGGGCCACCTTTTATTATTATCAACAGTTGCCCGATGTGGCGGCTGCGTCCGACGCCCGCGCGCGCGGGTCCGTCACGATGCTTGACCGCGATGGTCAGGTTTTCGCATGGCGCGGTGAACAGTTCGGCGGAATGATCGATACCGATACCGTCAGCCCGCATCTGGTAAATGCCGTCGTCGCCACCGAGGACCGGCGCTTTTTCCGTCATATGGGCGTCAGCCCCCGTGGTATCGCCAGTGCGATCCGCATCAATCTCAGCGAGGGGCGCGGCCCGCTGGAAGGGCACGGCGGTTCGACCATTACCCAACAGGTGGCCAAGTTGATGTGTCTGGGCGTGGGGTATGACCCCGATGTCTGGGACTCGGAATCGGATTACGAGACTGATTGCCGCCGCACGTCCCTGTGGCGAAAGATTCAGGAAATTCCCTTCAGTCTGGCGATGGAACTCCGGTACTCCAAGGAAGAAATCCTGACGATTTACTTCAACCGTGCGTATCTGGGTGCCGGTGCGCGCGGCTTCGAGGCAGCGGCGCAGCGCTATTTCGGCATCACCGCCGCAGAGGTGAACCCACAGCAATCCGCCATGCTGGCCGGGTTGTTGGTCGCTCCTTCCTACTATGCCCCCACCCGCAATCTGGAGCGCGCCCAACGCCGCGCGAACCTCGTGATGAACCTTATGCAGGAACAGGGGTTTCTGACTGCGGCGCAGGCCGAGACCGCGCGGGCCAACCCCGCCATCCTGTCCGACGCGGCCGAGGCGAATGTCGGCGGCTATTTCGCCGATTGGATCATGCGCGAGGCACCGGAGTTCCTGACATCCGAGACCACCGAGGATGTGATCATTCGCACCACGTTCGACCCCGCCATGCAGGCCGCAGCCGAGGCCGCCCTCGAAGACGTCTTTGCCAATCAGGTCCGCGATGGGTCCGAAGCGCAGGCCGCCATTGTGGTGATGAGTGCGGATGGCGCGGTGCGGGCCATGGTCGGTGGCCGCGACACGCAGGGCGCGGGCCTGTTCAACCGCGCCACCCAAGCCATGCGCCAGACCGGCAGCGCCTTCAAACCCTTCGTTTACGCGACGGCGCTGGAACTTGGCTGGCGGTTCGATGACGTCATCCTTGACGGCCCCCTCACCATCAACGTGCCCGGCTCCGGCCCTTATTCGCCCACCAACTACAGTGGTGAATTCTATGGTGAAGTGACGTTGACCGATGCGCTTCGCGCCTCGCTCAATACCGCCGCCGTGCGTCTGTCGGAAGAGGTCGGGCGCGATTTGGTCCGCACTGTCGCGTCCGAGTTCGGCATCCAAAGCGATCTGGCCGCGGGTCCCGCCTTGGCGCTGGGCGCATCGGAAAGCACGCTGATCGAAATGACGGGTGCCTATGCCGGTATCTTGAACGGCGGGTCCGCCGTGCGGCCCTTTGGTCTGTCCGAGCTGCGCCTTGTCGGCGATAGCGAGGCGTTGTTCGAACAGATGGACGGTATACAGGAACGTGTGATTTCCGAAAACGCCGCCCGGCAACTGACTTACATGATGGCCGAGGTCGTCGCCAACGGCACCGGTGCGCGCGCCGCCCTGTCGGACCGGCCTGTCGCGGGCAAGACAGGCACCACGCAGGCGGCGCGCGATGCTTGGTTCGTGGGGTTCACCGCCGATTATGTGGCAGGTGTCTGGATGGGGTATGACGACAACCAGCCCCTGTCGGGTGTCACGGGTGGTGGGTTGCCCGCCGAAATCTGGCGCCAAACGATGGAGCGGATCCACCGTGATCTGCCGCCGCGCCCCCTGCCCATGATTGATCCATTGGCGGAAGCACGCCCCGCGCCGATGATCGTTCAGAACCCGCCGCGGACCAATGGGCGCCAACCCGATCTTGCCGAACAGATCCTGATGGAAGTTCTGGGCGGGCTGTTGGGGCGCAACAACTGATCCATCCGGCCGGGTGTGCTGCAACGCACCCGGCGGCTCAAATCATCCGGCGCTGCGAAGGTCGCCGATCAACGCACCGATGTCGCCATTCCGGCGGTCCAGAATGGCGCCGACTTCCTGACGTTCCGAGATCACGAGGCTGACGCCTTCGATCAACATGTCGATGAACTTGGTCTGGCCACTGCGGTCCCAGACACGCCAGTTCACCGCGAACGGCGCTACACCGGCCAGATTGACGGTCGAATAGATCTCGAAATAACGGCTTACTTCCTGCCCACCTGTCACGGTGATCTGCCCGCCGATGAATTCGCGGAAGCGACGGCCGTATTTGCGCGACAGATAGCCTTGGAACGCCTCGGTGAAGGCGGCCATTTGTGCGGAGCTGGCACTGCGGGCGGGTGGGCCAAGCACCGACTGGGCAATCGTCGGCATGTCGGCATAGCGCACCAGAATGCCTTCGAAATCCTCGATCATCTGCGCCTCGGACCGACCGGAATTGATCACGCGGTTCACGTCGGCAACGACCTGATCAATCAGGCCACGGGCCGTGGCCAGCGTCAGTGCCGCGGCCGGGCCGGGCAAGAACGGCAAGATGGCGATCGCGGTGCCCATCGTCAGGATGGCGCGGCGCGTGAATGCTTGCGGCTTATTGAACATAGGGATCCTCGTAGGGGTCGAGATATGGGTCCACCGCAGGCACTGCTGTCGGGTCTGCGGCTTCGTCCCCGTAGGGGTCAGAATACTCCAACGCCGTATCGCCACGCAACTGGAACCGCCGGTTCTGCAGATAGTAGGACTGCAGCTGTGCATAGCTATCGGCGCTGTCATAATACAGGCTGTCGATCGTGCTGTCGAATTCGTAACGATCGTTGAGACGGCCAAGCACAGCGGCCCCGCTGGCATAGTTGCGTTCGGGTGTGGGCACAAAGATGCGGACCGGGTTGATCGCAACGTCCACCAGCATGCCCACCGTATCGCGCGACGTCGATGGGCCAATCACCGGAAGATAGACGTATGCCCCTTCCGGAACACCCCAGACATGCATCGTTTCGCCGAAATCCGTATCCTGTTCCGGCAGGCCGATGGCCGTGGCCGGATCCAGCAGGCCACCCAGACCGATCGTGGTATTCACCGCAAAGCGCAGTGTGTTTTCAACGGCTTGGCCAAGACGAAGCTGCAACAGGTTGTTCACCACGTTGCTTGGTTCACCAAGGTTCGAAGCAAAGTTCCGGACGCCATTGCGCACGGGCTGCGGTATGGTGTTGCCGTATACATCGGCTGCAGGCCCGATAATGGCCCGGTCAATCATCACGCTGCGCTCGTGGATCGCGCGGTTCTGCCGTTCGCTTGGATCGGCGATCGTGTCGCCCGGTGGCAGGGCCGCTGGGCCACAGGCCACCAATACCGCCAACATCGGGCTGCAAAGCAACAGGGCAAGCCGGTTCAGAGTGGCTTCAAGGGGCATGATGGATCCGTGGCAGCGGCAATAACGATATCTTCACAATAGGCATGCCAGACAGATTTGAAAGGGCCGAGCCATTCAGCTGCCTGAGAATACGCCCGTTTAAGGGGTCAGTCTTCGTGCTGAGTCAACCCGATTGGCCGCAAACCAACTGGATAAAGACGGAAACCGCCGATGCCCCCTGTGCTGAGCCAAGACATGGCGGAAAACCTGATCACGGCGCGTCGTCGAAATGCGGGGCCGTTGTGGTCCATCGCCCTGTTTAGCTTGGTCACCAATGCCCTCATGCTGACGGGGCCGATCTATATGTTGCACGTCTATGATCGTGTGCTCGGCAGCCGGTCCGAAGAAACGCTGTTGGCCCTGTCGCTGTTGGCAGTGTTCCTGTTTCTGATGATGGGTGTGCTGGATTTTACCCGTGGACGCGTGGCGGCGCGGGTCGGCGCGCGGATGCAAGATGCGCTGGATGGCCGGGTTTTTGCCGCAGCCCTGAACCGCGCCCGCAAACGCGGCGGCGCGCAGACCGGATTGCAGGATTTGCAGGCCGTGCAGGGGCTGCTCGCCTCTCCCGTCTTCCTCGCGCTTTTCGATCTGGCCTTCACGCCCCTGTTTCTGGCAGCGGTTTTTGTCTTCCATCCGTGGTTGGGCTGGCTTGCCCTTGCGGGTGGTGCGACCCTTGTGGCCATCGCGTTGATCAATCAGGCGATGTCGCAGGACCCGTTGGCGCGCGCCGGTAAGGCCACCATGATTGCTGACCGAATGGCCTCGCAACTTCAAACCGACGCGGAATTGATCCGCGGTCTGGGCATGCACGCCGCCGCCTTTGCCCGCTGGCGGCGTCAACGGCGCTCTGCACTGGCGCATGCCATGTGCTCCTCCGACCGCTTGGGCGGGTTCGGCACGTTGACACGGACCCTGCGCCTATTGCTGCAGTCGGCGATGCTGGGGCTTGGGGCGTATCTGGTCTTGCAGGGTCAACTGACAGCGGGGGCGATGATTGCAGGGTCAATCCTGATGGGCCGCGCGCTGGCGCCGATTGAGGTGGCAATCGGCCAATGGGCCGTGATTGCACGGGCCCGGCAAGGCTGGGCGCGACTGAACACCTTGTTGGTGCAGGAACGGCCAGACCCCGCCCGGCTGCCGCTTCCGCGCCCCAGCCCGCGGATCGATGTGTACCGTTTGTCGGTGGTGCCGCCGGGCGAAATGCAGGCCACGCTCCGCAATCTGTCATTCAAGGTGGAACCGGGACAGGCGGTGGCGGTCATCGGGGCGTCAGGTGCGGGGAAATCGACATTGGCCCGCGCACTGACGGGCGTCTGGCCGCCCGCCGGGGGGCAAATCAGGTTGGATGCCGCCACGCTTGATCAATACGACCCCGACGTGCTTGGCGGCTTGATAGGGTATCTTCCCCAAACCGTGACGCTGTTTGACGGCACGATCGCGGAAAACATTGCGCGTCTGGCCGAAAATCCCGATCCCGCCGCCGTGGTGAACGCAGCCCGGAAAGCTGCGGCACACGAGATGATCCTGCGTC
>Ga0208544_10002301_pt1 | contig 12567 bp, 9 predicted proteins | sample DEB08_DNA_9_FD_184526 | JGI IMG/M metagenome (GOLD analysis project Ga0208544, IMG submission 184526) | Aqueous microbial communities from the Delaware River and Bay under freshwater to marine salinity gradient to study organic matter... | ecosystem: Environmental > Aquatic > Marine > Coastal ...
CCGCCGCTGTACGGCGCGCTGGTTAAAAATGAGCAGGATGTGCAGTTACTTGAGCGATTAGCGTTTATGAACCGTCGTCAGCAAAACACTGGCGGCAGTGGCCCACAGAAAGGTTAAGCAACTATGTTGATCAACTTTTTCCTGGCATTGAAAAATGCCCGGGTGCCAGTTTCCATCACAGAACTGCTGCACCTGCTGGATATTCTCAAGGCCCGGCTTGTTTATGCGGATATTGATGAATTCTATTACCTGAGTCGAATGGCTCTCGTCAAAGACGAGCGCCACTACGATAAATTCGATCGCGCTTTCGGCACTTACTTCAAGGGTCTCGAAGATCTGTCAGGAATGTTGACCGCGATGATTCCCGATGAGTATTTGCGTCGCGAGTTTGAAAAATCCTTGACGGCCGAGGAACTCGAAAAGATCAAATCCCTGGGTGGTTTGGAAAAACTCATCGATGAATTCAAGCGTCAGGTGGAAGATGCTGCGCGCGGTGAAGGCAAAGATAAAGACAAAGAAGGCAAAGGCCGAGACGGTAAGGGCGATGACGGTGATGACCGCACGGGCAAGAAACGTCGTGGTAAGCGCAACTGGGATAAACGCGACTACAAGACCTATGACGATAACGTCGAACTGGGTACTCGTGGCATGAAGATATCCCTGCGGCGTCTGCGCAAGCTGGCTCGCACCGGTGCCGAAGACGAATTCGATATCAACGGGACCATCGATAAGACCGCGAAGAACGGTGGCATGCTCGACATCTTAATGCGTCCTGAACGCCGCAATACGGTTAAGGTGCTGTTGTTTCTCGACAACGGTGGCTCGATGGATGCGCACGTTAAGGTGTGCGAGGAGTTGTTCTCTGCGGCCAGGGCCGAGTTCAAACACTTGGAGACGTTCTACTTCCATAATTTTATCTACGACGGTGTTTGGAAGCAGCATAATCGGCGGATGAACGAGCGCCTTGATACCTTTGATATCATGCACAAGTATTCTCACGACTATAAGGTCATCTTTGTTGGTGACGCCACCATGGCCCCCTACGAGATTACGCATGCAGGCGGTAGTGTTGAGCATTGGAACGAGGAAGCCGGTGCTATCTGGATTCAACGGATGCTCGATACCTTCGAGAAGCTGATCTGGATTAACCCGACGCCAGCGGACACCTGGGAATATTCAAATTCAGTGGCTTTGACCAAGAAACTGGTTGATGACCAGATGTTCCCTTTGACGATTCGTGGCATTGAAGAAGGTATGAACTATCTGTCGAAGTAAGCGACAGAACGGCGGTTTCAAGACTTTGGGACTACCGTTACCATCCGGGTCAACCTCGGTTTTTTAATGCCCAGTCATTGATGACTCTGGCGCTCGGAAATATGGTTGCTGCGGCGCAGCACGGCTAGCTTATACCTCAAAAGGGGCCGCCGGCTGCGAAGTCAAGTCGATGTCAAGTCATGAAATAGCCTTTTTAGCGATTTGAGGGTAGAATGCGTCGCAAGGTGCGTGGTGTCTTCTGTTTTTGAGCCCATGCACGGGGTGTACGTTACATAACAAAGTTTCTTGGTTTCTTAATTTGCGGGGATAATGAATGAAAATTAATCTACGCAGGCGTTATCTTGCCTGCTTTATAACAGCGCTTTCAGCCGGGGTTGCGGCGATGCCTGCAGCTATCGCTGCAGAGGGCGAATCAGCCAATATGGAAGAGATCGTGATTATCGGATCTCGTCGAGCAGCAAGATCAGCAACCGATACTACAGCACCTGTAGACGTGATTGCTGGTGATGAGCTTACTCGCAATGCATCTACAGACATTCAAGACTTGATGCGTACAGCAGTACCTTCTTACAACGTCAACGCCCAGCCAATAAGCGACGCAGCAACGATCTCTCGTCCTGCCAACCTGCGTGGTTTGTCTCCAGACAACACCCTCGTTTTGGTCAATGGTAAGCGTCGTCACCGTGGTTCGGTCATCAGTTTCCTGGGTGGTGGTATTTCTGATGGTGCTCAGGGTGTTGATATCGCCACAATTCCGTCGCTCGCTCTCAAGCGGGTTGTGGTCTTGCGAGATGGTGCCTCTTCTCAATATGGATCTGACGCCATTGCCGGCGTTATCAATTTTGAGCTGCGCGACGCGGCTCAGGGCGGCTTCCTTGAAGTGACCAAGGGTTCGACCTACGAAGGCGATGGGGATAACTATCGGCTGGCCGGTAATATCGGCTTACCGCTTGGTGATAGTGGTTTTGTCAACATTACAGCTGAGTACGGCGAAGTAGACGGAACAGTGCGAAGCATCGTTCGTAGTGATGTGCTGGATTTGATCGCAGCAGGTAATACCGCAGCGGCAGATTTCCAAACTATCAATTCATACACGAACCAAGTTCCTCAGTATTGGGGACAGCCTGACGTTGAAGATGATTTTAAAATCTTTATCAACAGCGCTTTCGAGATCAACCAGTACGCTGAAGTATACGCTTTCGGTAATATCTCTGAGCGACAAGCAACAGGTGGTTTCTTCTATCGTAATCCGACAAACCGCGGCGGTGTTTACGCTGGTCCACTCGTTGATGCATTAACGGGTGCGTTGGATGCCAACGGTGTTGCCTCTGTAAAGGTTGGTGACTTGGACGGTTTGGGTGTAGGCGGCGGATGTCCCGCAGGTATCCCTTTAACGGGTACTGCTGGTCTGATTCCAGATGCAACGATTTTGGCTCAAGTGACAGCTGATGCTAACTGTTTTTCTTTTGTTGAAACTATCCCGGGCGGTTTTGTGCCGCGCTTTGGTGGCACCAATGAAGATGCCAGCTTAGCAGTGGGTGTTCGTGGTTTGCTCGATAGTGGGCTGAGCTACGACGTCAGCGCATACCGTGGCTCGAACGAAACCGAGTTTTTCATCAACAACACGGTGAACGCATCTTTGGGGCCCAATACGCCTCGCGACTTTATCCCAGGTGGTCAGAAGCAAACTGAAACAGTCTATAACGGTGACTTCAGTTACCCCATTGACGCTGGCCTTGCATCAGACTTAACGATTTCTTTCGGTGGTGAGTACCGTGAAGAAGAATTCGACCTGTATGCAGGTGATCCCGCGTCTTTCGCCCTAGGCCCTCTTGCTGACCAGGGCTTTTCATCAAGCTCTAACGGCTTTGGTGGCTTTCCAAACAGCACTTCGAGCTCGCAGGATAGCTGGGCGGCTTACGGAGAACTAGAGGCGGATGTAACAGACGCGCTGACACTCCAAGGCGCACTGCGTTACGAAGACTACAGTGTGTTTGGTGATACCACTAACTTCAAGATTGCTGGTCTTTACCGCGTAACTGAAGGCTTCAAAATCCGTGGTGCTATATCCACTGGTTTTCACGCGCCTACGGCAGGTCAGGCAAACATTACCAATGTGACAACTCAGATCAATGCCGGCGTCTTGGTTGACCAGGGTACGTTACCTTTGAGCTCAACAGCCGGGCAAGTGGCCGGCGATTTCATTGAGAGTCAGGGCAATGGTCGTCCAACACTTGGGCCAGAAGATGCTGTCAACATGTCAATTGGTGTTGCCTTCGATCTTGGCGAAACTTCTTGGACCGTCGACTACTACAACATTGAAGTGGAAGATCGCGTAGCGCTTGGCGCCGACGTCGACTTCCTTGATGCGCTGAATTTTGCCGGCGGTGGCACAACCTTCACGAGCGTTTCTGAAGCTCTGACGGGCCTTAATGCATCCGGTGTGATTGATCGCCAGGATTTCATCGGCTTGGATGATTTGTCAGCATTCCGCTTCTTCGCTAATAGCTTCGATACAGAAACACAGGGTATCGATGTAGTGGGACGAGTTGGTTTCGATGTTTGGGAAGGTTCTTCTAATGTCACTCTCGCCATGAACTGGAACGATACAAAGGTCACCAGTAGAGGTGTTACTAACCCTATTAGTGCTGGCCGAGTGGCTGCCCTCGAAGATTTGCTGCCTAAGTTCAAGGGTAACTTGTCTTGGACCCATAGTCAGGGTGCACTGCGAAGTATGGTTCGCGTGAACTATTATGGCGAGTGGGATGATACAGGCAATGGTGTTCCTGGCGTCAGTAGTGAGTTGCTTGTTGACGTAGAACTGGCTTATGACCTCGATAACGGGCTTGAATTAATTGGTGGTGTGAGCAATCTGTTCGACACCTACAATGATAAAAACCCAAGTGCACTGGGCTCAGGTCAGCTGTACCCAGAGTCAGGTCCGTTTGCTATGAACGGCGGACAGTGGTACGTAAAGGCGAAGTACTCTTTCGAGTAACAACCTTTTGCTAGACTAAAAAACCCCTCGCTCACTTCGTGGCCGAGGGGTTTTTTTATTCCCCAGTGTATTCGCACAAATTGAACCGTGCTGGTCTTTTTGAGGTTGTCTTCCTGTCGAATGTTGACGTTTATCGGGATCAATAGGTTGGCGAGCTGCAAGCAGACGTGCCGCGGAGCGTTCTAGTCAAGCTGATGTCAGCAGTGCATATCAAGAATTTAGCGAGGCCTTCGCCTGAGGCGAGTTGTTCGCCGGTGCCATGCCCCGGCGTCACCACAGTTTGTTTGATTTCCATACTGGCCGGCGGCGATAAAACTCAAGACATGACTGATACCCCCATGTTGTTTCTGGGTAATGTCTTGTTGTTGATCGTTGGCGATAATGACACGACTCGCAATAGCATCAGCGGCGGCGCTCTCGCGTTAAATGAATTCCCAGATCAATTTGTAAAATTAAAGGCGAATCATGCTCTGATTTCTAACATGTTGGCGGAAATGGTCCGCTGGCAAGCGCCGCTTATCCATATGCGCCGCACGGCCCTACAGGACTTTAATTAGCGCAGAAAACGGGTTAAGGACGATGACAAGGTCATTATGTGGTGTTTGTCGGTTAACCGCGACGAATCGGTATTTCAGGATGCCGACACGCTCATTATTGATCGACCTAATGCGCGGGCGCACGTGGCCTTTGGTTTCGGAGTGCATCGTTGCATGGGTAATCGCTTGGCCGAGATGCCGCAGCGGGTTCTCTGGGAAGAAATCATGCAACGCTTCAGCACGATTAAACTGGCCGCTGATGCGGTCCGTTTACCGAACAACTTCATCCGCGATGTCAGCGTAGTGCCGGTCATTCTGCAGCGCAAATAAGCGGTTTTTTGATTGATATCGAAGCCCTCGTTGATTCATTATCAGTGTCAACGCGGAGGGTTGGCTGAGCACATAGATTCGGGCTGTAAAATCTGCTGCCGACTCTCGGTGTTCGGCGTATTAATTTAACCTAGGGACATATACCATGCCGGTCGAGCCAGCACAGGATCCAACTTACTTTGATCATTTCGATGAGATACCGTTTCACCAATATTTAGGTCTGACCTTAGTCGAGCGCCGTGACGGCTATGCCCGCCTGCGACTGCGCAAGACCGCAACGACGCCCACAGGTATCGGTGGTAGTGTTAACGGTGGCGTGATCGCCACCATGATTGATATGGCGACGATTCCTGCGATATTTACCGGTCTGAGACCGGGTACAGAGCCAGCAGGCACGGCGGATCTGCAGGTCACTTATATGCGCCAAGCCCATGGGGACTATATTGATGCTGAGGCCATCGTGATTAAACGCGGTCGCCAACTGTGTAATATCGAAGTCAGCGTTACTGATGACGAAGGGCGATTATGTGCGAAAGGTCGAGTCTTATACGCTTTGCGTAGCACTGCGGCAACGTGAAGCTGTTGGCTATCCTGTTGGTCGAATAGCGCCTGCGATATCTATGGCCAGGCAGCTACTCCTTGAGAAAATCACTGACCACCACATGCAGTTCGTGGCGATGATTCTCCAGAAACAGCGAGTGGGTGCCGCCACCGATGATGCTCAGGCGTTTAAGCGGTACATTGTCTAATTGTGAGAATACTGTTTGGCACTGTTCTGGCGTTGTCTCACGATCCCATTCGCCAACCACAATCAAGGTCGGTGCGAGTATTTTTTGTGGTGCATACCAAGGCTCTGCACTAGCAGAATAGTGCATAAAATCTTTGATCACGCCAGTGGGTGCTCGCAATACCGGTGGTTGGGTTTCCCCCGCTCGCGGGTCGCTGTTAATGGCTGTGGTGCACCAGTGTTCGACTCTTGATAGGGGCGCTATGCTATCGATTTCGGCTTGGCTTAGGCCTTGTGCCCAACGTGTGCTGGCGGCTTGGGCATCCACAGTTCGGTAAGACCCGAGCGTCGCGGGAACAAGACCTGAGGTAGCACCCGCCGTTACCCACAAGGCACCGCACAACACCAGTTTGCGAATGGACTCGGGCTGTTCGCCGGCACAGGTCCCGGCAATGGCGGTTCCCCAGGAATAGCCAATCAGGTTCAATTGCCGAATATTACGCTGATGTTGAATAAAGGCGATGGCTCGGCTTACGTCATCGGCGGCCACGCGAGTGTCACAGATCGGAGGGTGGTCTTCTGCGGGTTCACTCATCGCTTGAGGCCGGTCCGAGCAACCGTAACCCAGTAAGTCGATACACCAGGTATCAAACCCCTGTTGTGCCAGTTGATCCATCCATGAAGCACCTTCGATTTCGTAGTCGAAGGTCAGGCTCGACGCATAGGTTGCGCCATGGACAAATAGTACTGTACGCGCGGCATCATGAGTCTCAGGTAGGTCGCTGCGGCGCTTATTGCGCAGGTACACCTGACAGCCAGGTTCACTGCTGTCGATGCGATAGGCAGACTCTATGGTCATTGTGCTCTCATTGGTAGTTGTCATGGCAGTTGTTTCCGTGTGTTATTGACGAGCCTGGCCTTTAGGCTTCACCCTAGCTCGCAGCATGTCTATTGGCCTTGCGCAGGCGGGTAATCACCGACAGAGACTCGAGGATTACCAGAATGCTGGTGACAAGCACGATGATGTCGATCGTCACCAGCAGGTAGTTGTCCTGCTGCCAGTACTCGATGAGTTTGATGACACCGGCATAAAAGGACGTTAACAAAATAAATATCATAGGGATCAGGGTATAACGGGCGGGTCGGCCCAACCGAATCAGCATGACCGAAATAATCAGCAGCGTCATGGCGGCGAGAATTTGGTTCGTCGAGCCGAACAGGGGCCAGATGATCATGCCACCTGAGCCGCTGGCACCGCCGGCACCAAAGGCCAATAGCAGACAAGCAGTCACGGCCAGCAGGGTAGCGATGCTGCCGTTGTTGAGCAGTGGAATACGGTAGATGGCGCCCCACTCCTGAATAATATAACGCTGCAAGCGGACGCCAGAGTCCATGGTGGTGCCGGCAAACAACACCACCATCACTGCCAGCAGCGTCGTTGCCAGACCGGTTGGCAAGCCCCAGCCTTCGTGGACCAGATTCGCACCACCCTGAATAAAGGCGCCGGCACTGCCGTTGCCAAAGTGGGCATACAACTCATGCCATTGCTCAGGGGTCGCAGCATACGCGACGCCACTGACCGCAACGATCGTGATCAACGCCAGCGCGCCTTCACCGACGGCGCCAAGATAACCCACGAACCGAATGTCCGGCTCTTTATCAACTTGCTTAGAGCTGGTTCCGGAAGCCACAATGCCGTGAAATCCTGACACAGCCCCGCAGGCGATAGTGACAAATAGCAGTGGCAGCATGGACGGTGTGCCCTCGGCTATCTGAGTATTGAAGGCCGGTGCGGAAATATCCGGCATAAACAAGAATACGGCACCGTAGAGTAGGAACAGGCCAACGAAAAGTTGCAGACCATTGATAAAGTCTCGTGGCTGCAATAATGCCCACACCGGCAACATGGAGGCGATGGCCGCATACGCAAACAAAAGCAATATCCACCAGGCGTTTGCTGACAGTCCCGCCATCTCCGTTGGCAGGGACATAGGCATGAGGTCACCCACATAGATTGAAAGATATAACGCCACTACGCCGCCGATGGACAGGGCCATGAGGTTGAATTTGCGGTGGCTCAGTTGGCCGATAATCAGGGCCACAACAATCGCTGACCAAGCTGGGAAGACAGCCCCTGGGTTATTGATAAAGGCATTGGCGATCACCACGCCAAACACAGCGTTGACCATTAACAACACCAAAAAGACCACGACCATAAACAAGGCGCGAGTTCGGCTGCCGATGACCGTCTCGGATAAGGCGCCCATAGACACGCCCTTGTGCCGGTTGCTGGCCCACATGGCACCGGCATCATGAACACCGGCAAAGAAGATGGTGCCCAAGGTGACCCAGGCAACGGCGGGCACCCAACCCCAATACACCGCGATCGCTGGACCCACAATCGGTGCAGCGCCGGCTACCGAGGTAAAGTGGTGCCCCCAAAGCACAAACTTGTTGGTCGGCACGAAATCCACACCATCTTCAAGTTCATGGGCCGGCGTAATAAAGTCCGGGTCAAGTTGAAAGATTTTCTCAGCGATGAATTTTGAATAAACAAACCAGCCAAATAACATGCCGCTTAGGCCAAGTAAAACGATCAAAATCGATTGCATAGTCAGTCTATCTGTTTGCCAGGTTGGCCCAAGAATAGCCTGATGGCTGGTTCAGAGCCAGCGTCGCTGAAGTAGGGGTTTGCTTTGAGCCCGTGAAATGACAAAGTGGACATATTGAACCCAGAGAAATATTCCATGGTATTTGCTTATAATAAGGCCGCTCGACAGGGCCTCAGTCGATGGAGCGTCCTATGTCTGGTCGCCTGCTTGGCCGCGTGTGGTGGGAGTAATGACGAAACTAGCGATGTAAGCCAGGTGCAAAGTGCCGAGCCGAGTGCAGAAGTTGCGATGCCCGTCGTGGTAAGCGCCGACCTGGTTCTGCGCGGCGGTAAAATAGTCACGGTCGATGACAACCTGGCCGACGCAGAGGCAATCGCCATTAACGGTTACTTGATCACTGCCATCGGCAGCAATGAACAGATCGCAGCCTATATCGGCGCCGACACCCAAGTCATCGAATTGAACGGTCGGCTGGTGACGCCGGGTTTTATTGAGGGCCACGGTCACTATATGAGCCTGGGTCGAGCCCGCCAAATTCTCGATCTGAGCACCGCGAAAAACTGGCAGGACATTGTCAATAAGGTCGCCACGGCGGTAGATAAAGCCGAGCCCGGTGAGTGGATATTCGGTCGCGGCTGGCACCAGGAAAAGTGGGATAGCCTGCCTGAAAAGCAAATTGATGGTGTGCCGTTAAACGATTCCTTGAATGAGGTGGCGCCTAAAAACCCGGTTTATCTGGGACACGCCAGTGGCCATGCGGCCTTCGCTAATAATGCCGCGTTAGAGGCGGGCGGCATCACCGATGCAACACCTGACCCTGACGGCGGCACGATCGTCAGAACCGCAGACAACGTCGCGACGGGCTTGCTACGAGAGAATGCCCAAGATATTGTCGAGGCCGCAGTGGATGCGTATCAGTCCCGTTTGAGTCCAGAGGAGAATGACCGGTTGATGCGTGAGCGGGTTGCCCTGGCGGGTCAGGAAGCGTTGTACTTCGGAGTGACGTCTTTTCATGACGCCGGCGCATCGTTTGCCACGATCGATTTTATGAAAAAGCTTGAGGCCACCGGTGATCTGCCAGTACGACTTTACGTTATGGTTAGGGGTGAGTCGAATGCCGAGATGGCTGAGAAGCTGCCGAGTTACCTGCAAATAGCCGAAGGCAATGACTTCCTGACAGTCCGTAGTATCAAGCGCCAAATTGATGGTGCGCTCGGCGCTCACGGTGCCTGGTTGCTAGAGCCTTATGAAGATATGCCGAGCACATCGGGCTTGGTGCTTGAGCCGGTCAGTGACATCGAACAGACTGCTGAGCTCGCCGTGGCGAATGGTTTTCAGGTTAATACGCACGCTATAGGCACGCGAGCAAACCGCGAGACTCTGGACATTTACGAACGAACCTGGGAAAAGCTTAATGTCAGTGGCAAAGACCTGCGCTGGCGCGTTGAACATGCCCAACATATTCATCCTGATGACGTGCCTAGGTTCGGTCAATTAGGTGTGATCGCGGCGATGCAGGGCATTCACTGTACCTCGGATGGCCCCTGGATTCCGTCCCGATTGGGACAAGCCCGCACCGAATCGACTTCTTACCCTTGGCGTGACCTGATCAACAGCGGTGCTATTATTGCCAACGGTACTGATGTGCCAGTGGAGCCCATCAGTGTCATCGCCTCTTACTATGCCTCGGTCTCACGCATGACGAATAAAGGCGAGCGATTTTATCCTGCGCAAGTCATGACGCGGATGGAAGCCCTGAAGAGCTATACCATCAATAATGCCTACGCGGCATTTGAGGAAGATCTCAAAGGTAGCCTGACGCCCGGCAAGTACGCAGATATCGTCGTGTTGTCTCAGGATATATTGACCATCCCCGAGGCGCAGATTCCAATGACCGAAGTGGACTTCACAATTATCGGCGGCCAGGTGAAGTTTGACCGGCAGTCCAGACTGACAGCCGTAGTGTTATAAGGGTTAGTGATTCCCAATGCGTTTAGCAAACCTGCTTTGTGGCGAGCCTCTCGAGGTTTGAGAGCAGGGTAGGAGGCATGGGCTGTCGTGTTATTCGCGTGCGTAGATCATGCCGACCCGATCTCGCTAACGCCGAGACAATAATTGTAGATTGAAAAAATTACTAGGGCGCTAGAAGGCAGACCGCATGCCATCAACAAGTACCTTAAATTGAGACGACTCAAGCGCGTCGCGTTAATCCAAGAAGCAGATTGAAAGGAAATGGTATGACCCTCGCATTGGGCCTTAATTTAAGCGTTATTATCGGGTTTGTGATCGGCCTGATTAAACTCAGCAAGATGGGATTGCCGTTGTCTCGGCGGGTGTTGATCGGTTTGGTTGCCGGGGCATTGTTGGGCGTTGCGCTGCAAGCAATTTATGTAGATTCACCAGCGGTGATTGAAGCGACGTTGGCCTGGAGTAATGTCCTTGGCAGCGGTTACGTGAGTTTGCTGAAGATGATTATCATGCCGCTGATTCTGGTGACTATGATCGCAGCAGTAGTACGTATGGAGGCTATCGCCGCCCTGGGAAAAATAGGCGGCTTGGTGATTGGTATTTTGATTGGCACCACTGTGATCGCCGCGTTCGTTGGTATTGCTGTGACTAATTTGTTTGGTTTGACCGCTGAAGGGTTGACTGAGGGTGTCCGGGAACTAGCCAGGGCCGAGGTGCTGGTGGCGCGCCAGTCTACCGTCGCCGACTTGGCCTTAGGTCAGATCATTCTCAGTTTTATTCCACAGAATATTTTCAGTGACCTGGCGGGTGCCCGCCCGACCTCAATCATCGCGGTGGTCATCTTTGGTATTCTGACAGGTGTCGCTGGTCTGCAACTTACCAGTGATAGTCCGGTGCAGGGCGCGGCGTTTCGGTCGTTCGTAGAGACAGCCCAGGCGGTCGTGTTGCGGTTGGTTCGCATGGTCATTAGCCTGACACCATACGGCGTGTTGGCATTGATGCTGAAAGTCACGGCGACCTCGAGCGGCGAAGATATTCTCAGTCTGCTGGGTTTTGTTGTCGCGTCCTATCTCGCGATCGCTATCATGTTCCTGGTGCATGGTCTGCTGATCGCGTTTTCTGGTAGTAATCCTGTGGACTACTTCAAGAAGGTCTGGCCGGTACTGACATTTGCCTTCACCTCTCGTAGTTCAGCGGCGACCATTCCACTGAACGTTGAGTCTCAGATTAAAGATCTGAATGTCGCCAGCCCTATCGCTAATTTATCAGCGTCCTTCGGCGCGAGCATCGGTCAGAATGGATGTGCGGGCATCTATCCAGCAATGCTTGCGGTCATGATTGCGCCGACCATGGGCGTTGATCCGATGGATCCTATGTTTATTATCACGCTGGTAGGTGTGGTGGCAGTTAGCTCATTTGGCGTGGCGGGTGTGGGTGGTGGGGCGACTTTCGCGGCGCTGATCGTGCTGCCCGCTATGGGTTTTCCTGTCGCCCTGGCAGCATTGCTGATCTCTATTGAGCCCTTGATTGATATGGGCCGTACTGCGTTGAATGTCAGTGGCTCCATGACCTCGGGACTCATTACCAGTCGCGTACTGGGGATGAACGAACGACCCGCAGGCGATTTACCAACGTCGACTACAGAGGCGTCCGGTAAAGCCTGATCAAGCCAGTTTGCCTGTCGTGTTCTTCGCCATGATGGGTGCTGCGGTTAGCTAGGACTAGAAGCGTTCTGCGTGGCAGGCGTTTTGTTCAGCAAAGACTTTTCCTGATAGGGTTGCTTGTTGATGATCAAAGGATTCATGTTGTTGTGACGACATCAAAACTCTACCGGTTCCGTTCGTGTTAGAGTAACTTGTTCGAAAAATAAGCGCGGCGTGAAACACGCCTGATTAAGTCAAAAGTGTCGAATTTCTTTGGCAAACGGCCGGCGCCGAAGAGCAATATATCTGTTGACGCGAGTCGTGGTGCCAATCACGAGTTTTGCCAGGTTATTGGTGATTTTCGGTCTGTCGACGGTGTTTCAGCGACACTAAAGAGGGTGATTTGTTGTGTTTAAACCAGAAATTAAACCGGAAAGTAAATCTATGGCAGAGGTGTGTGTGAAGCAATCCCAATTGA
>Ga0208544_10002307_pt1 | contig 12523 bp, 2 predicted proteins | sample DEB08_DNA_9_FD_184526 | JGI IMG/M metagenome (GOLD analysis project Ga0208544, IMG submission 184526) | Aqueous microbial communities from the Delaware River and Bay under freshwater to marine salinity gradient to study organic matter... | ecosystem: Environmental > Aquatic > Marine > Coastal ...
CAACTGTTTCGGTTTCAGTTTGTACGATTTGCTGCCAGGCGTCCACTAATTCAGAGCCTAAGAGACGCTCAAAGAGGGTCCAATACTCTTTCATGATGGTAGCCATGGAGGTTTTAGCAGCGTCATTTTCCGCTTGCAGTGTCTTCTTTTGTTGGATCTGGTCGGACGGAGAGTTCTCATCTAACTTTCCCAAGTCATTGATAAGGCCTCTATTGTCGGCAACCAGTTGACTAAACGTCTTGTGGCTTTCTTGCAGATCCATCTTGGAAGCAATACTGTAGAAGAGCTTCACGTGGCGAACGGCTTGTTCAGGGCTGCCGCCAGTGAATTTGACATAAGTATCTTTCGCCTTATCGGTGAATTTGATAGTCACAGTGGCCTTCTCAAAAGAGGCTTCTTCTGTATTCTCGCACACGGGAATCAATCGGATAGGAGGTATGCCGCCAAGCTTGGCGACAGAACCACGCTCCCCATCATGAAACTTCATTCCTGAAGGGAAAGTGCTAGTCCATGCTTCCGTATTGCTCATTGTATCGTTAGATTGCTGGGCAGTTGGTTACAGGCTATTCAATTCTTTCTTACTTCGGATATGTGTGTTTGAGTCACGTAATTTTCTACACTTAAATTCCCAGACTGTAGGTGTCTATTCAGGAACAGAGTGGAACGTATCCTGGTCTCTGAGTGTGGGACTCTTACTGTTGTTGATGTACAGGAATCCCCTCGTGATTTCTTCAGACCAGTTCACTGTTGGTGTGAAATTCTGGTTACTCGTTCTGCGGTTGAAAGCCGGTCAAAGAACAGAGTTTCGCTTACTTGCTGTAGTTGCGTAGGAATATCGTAGATTTGTGCGTAGATTTTCGTAGCAATTTGTTTAAGTTTGAATTCAAAGTGTCCTAAGCAGTTGAGAGGCACACTAGGTAGCTGGTAGTAATAATTGATAATAAAAATAGATATGATGAATGGTAGTTCAGAGATATTATGGTTTGATTAGATTAGGATAAAGATATCAGTAGCTAGTTAGAAGTGGCTATCGTTGCGTGGATCTGGATCTTTGGATCTTGTAAAGATCCAATGAGATCTTTGTATCTTTGGATCTTGTAAAGATCTTTTAGGATCTTTACGGGTTCCTACTTCTAAGTGTACGACACAAGATCTGAGTATCTTGTGAATCTTTGTACATGTGCTTACGTTGAGTATCTTACCTCTTACGTAGGAATTGGTATATATATCCCATCTGTCTGTGCAGATGGTCGTTCCATCCTTATGTACTTTATAGGTGTAAAGTAGATAAGTGGTTCACGTAGTCTTGCGTCTGTCCAACGTACGTTGGGACTTCCGTGTGGAATCTGTATCGTAAGCTGGGCACTAGCTCCTAAGCTTATGTACGATGTCTCGTAATCCTGAGTCATGGATTACAGCCATACGGGACTAGTTATCTAGGCGCCTTATGACACTCACCCCCCGGACGGACCATGGACGAATAATGCGGGACCCAAAAAAAATAAAAAAGGGGATACATTAACGCAGGTTGCGCGCTCACAAAACCCATTAATTGGGAGAAAAGTAAGTCGTTAAGGGATGTTTCTGGGGGCATAGTCGTGGTTATGCACCCCCAAGAGACAAAGGTTTTCTTCATGAAAACTGCGTAAAACTGAAGGAGAAGGGATATTAGAAAAAGCAACTTTTACAGTTTGCTCTCTAAAAATAGGACGTTAAAATTAATAATATAATAACATAAAGGGCTTTCTAACTTTATATACAATCTAACTATCGTGTTACGTTCGAGCAGACTAATGGTCTGTTTACTCAAAAAACGGCGTAACTCTCCTGATGTTGATGCGTTCTGACATGGTTCCGCGTTGAATCCTAATGGTACCGTTCGTATGTACCTGTGTAATTGTAAAAGGCCCTAGATATTTATCTTCAGCCTTGCGGATGTGACCATCTTTTCGGATCATGACTTTATGTCCGACGGCATAATCAAAGTCAATGCGCCTAGCGTTTTCGCGCGCGTTGTCTTTATCAACTGAAATTTGTCTGCGCTGTCCTATGGCTGTCCAGTCTGCTATGTAGGGTATGTCAAATAACATATCCCTGCCAAAAACAGCGGCGCCAGGCGAAGATTTCAGTACCGTATGGTAAGTAGAGCGAAGGGCCCAAGCAGCGTTGACTAAGAAGTCATCGATCATCTCTGCGTTGGTCGTTTCTGCCATATCTAGGTTAGTCGTTCTGAGCATGTCCATAAAGACACCGTGGATACGTTCTAGAATAGCATTCGCTTGTGGATTCTTAACAGTGGTTGGTTTACGCTTAAGCCCATACGATTTGCATAAGGCTTCGAAGTTGAGTTTAAACTCACTTCCGTTATCATAGATAATATTCTTAGATCTAGGGTAACGAGACAACCATTGTTTGTTGAATAATTTAGCTACTGAGGCTGACGATTTGTCAATAATTACCTCTGTAATCTCTTTACCCTCTCGTTTTACGGTAACGCTAGCGAGGGGTAGTTCAATGATTTCGAACCAGCCTGTCGCTGGATCAATCATGGTAAGACACATAAAGTCTAAAATAGTTTTGTCACGGGCCTTGATCGTATAAGGGCCTATAAGGTCCACACATACTGATCTCCAAGGTACCGTTTCGGCTAATTTAGGGGGAAGCTTGCCATATTGGCGAGTACGTTTCTTGCCGAGTTGGCTAGATTTGTTCTTCTTTACGTGCTTACGTACATCGGATCTTAATGATCTCCAATACATGGACGCGGCTATCGTCTCTTCTAGTCGTGTATGACCAGGGTGCATTAAGTAATGATGGTACCAAGCAACTATGTTGGATTGCATAGAGGTAGGTATGACAAGCCTCTGTCTGTCGTACAGCAGAATGTCTGTCTCATCGATAACCATAAGGGATATTCTATCCTTGGGATCTACTTCAACATGCTTATTAAAGTAGCGCTTAAGCTTCTTGTCTTTGCGTTGTTCAGACGCAATTTCAGAAACTGTCGCGGGATATATCTCCTCTTCCGGTTCGCCGGTATTCGCGAATGTCATATTCACGAAGCTATTAGTTAAGTTATCTACCGTAGTAGGCTCTATACACGAGTTCGCATGCATTCCTGCGAAGGATTGTTGCATCATACTATCGTCGTACTTACGTACGTAATGGCTAAGTAGTGTTGCTACATGGCAAAAGCATTGATGTACACCTATAGACTTAGTGTCTTTACTAGGGTCATACTCAAGCCTGCTTATAGCATCAGCTACGGTATTGTCTATACCTTTGATATATTCAATAGTAGGACCATACTCCTCTAATAGAAGCCTCCAGCGGTAAACGCGATCAGAGGTTAATCCTAGTGCTTGTTGCATAAGATTCTTATGGTCGGTGAAAACGTTAATCGTTTGTCCCCAAAGCATACCCTTAAATTCTTTTAGGGTTTCTACTATGCTTAGTAACTCTAGTTCTGTGACTGAGTACTTACGTTGCGTTTCGCTTAGTTTACGACTAAAGAAAGCAATAGGTCTCCCCCTTTGCGTTATCACCGCACCTAGCTGACGAGATGAAGCGTCAGTGTAGATATCGAATGGCAAGGAATAGTCCGGATAAGCTAATAGCACTTCACGTGCTAAGCATTGTTTAATCGCGTCAAAGGCTTCTTGATGACACGTGTCCCAGTACCAAGGCTTTTTCTTGGTCTTTGACTTACGTGTTGCCTTAGTTACCCCGCATTCTCCGACTAGGTCGGTAAGCGGTGCTAACAAGTGACTACGTTTATCCCATAGGTCCCTATAATACTGGACCATACCTAGGAACTTGCGAAGTTCTTTCACGGTATTTGGTGGGTTTATTGCGAGTATGGCTGATACTTTCTCAGGCTGAGGTTTAATACCTTCGCGTGTGAGTACGTATCCCAGGTACTCGATCTCAGCTTCAGCAAAGAAAGACTTTGCTGCATTAACGCGCAGACCGGCATCTCGCAATCGACATAACACCGTCTCAATTTGAGTTAGGTGATCATCGAAACTAGACTTAGAAATAATAAGAAGATCATCTAGATATGTTCTTACGTAATCTAATGTCTCCATTAGACCAGACATTTTCTCTTGAAATATGTCCGGAGAACCAGCGACACCCATAGGTAGGCGTAAGTAAGAGTACTTACCCCATGGTAGGATAATAGTACATATCCTTTGTGCGCTTGGATCTAGCCTTAACGTATAGTATCCCATGTTAAGGTCTAATGCTGTGGCGTATGTGAATCCCTCCATTTCTTGTAAAACGGTAGATATTTTAGGAATTGGATAAGGTTTACGTACTAGACGTTTATTTACCTCTCTAAAATCAGAAATAAACCTTACGGTATTATTCTTTTTCGGAATTATAAATGTAGGAGAAGCCCATTCTGATGATGGTTGCTTTTCAAGTACTCCTAAATCCACTAGCCTCTGCACTTCTGTCTTAAGAGTTTTAAGGTGAATGTGCGGAACTGGGAAAGCCCTACCATGATGTGGTTTTGCATCGGGTTTTAACTCGAAGCTCACGGGCTCAGTCTGCCAATCTCCCAACGTACCATCAAATAGTACTTCATAATTGAGCAACAGTCGTAGTAACTTGTTACGTTGGTCTGTAGTGAGATGTTTTGCGCATTCGTTTACAATGCTTGGCAGATCAGCTTTTTCATAGCTAGCATCTAGAATTTCGACTGCACGGTGAGTTGCCTCAGCTGTACTTTTCGGTTCAAGATGTTCTTGTAGCATATTACTTAGATCTTTATGGTCTATTAAGCTGTCAAAAGGTCGCATTGGTAATTCTACATTATCCAATGTCAAGTTATAGGTGGCGAAATCGAGGATTGCTCCAATATTGGCCAAACTTTTTATACCTATAATGAGGTCGTATATTGGTGGAGGCGCCGATTTTGGTACTGTGACTACATCGGGCTTAAAAGTAAATCTCTTAGAGCTTGAGAAAGCTGGAAATTGTACCTCCATATTACCTACCTTGGTGGTTGTAAAGACACCATTGGAAGTACGCCACTTTTGTGGTGCGTACCGTTCCTTGAAAGGTATGTACGTTTTTGTCCCCTCATGGACAAATAGTAGGTCTCCATCAGACCCACTATCCAATAAGACACGTAGCGCTTGAGGCTTACGGGTCTTACTATGACTGTTTGTTAATAAGGCTAGTACCGCAGTAACTAGGCCTTTTCCTTTAACTACTTTCTTCCGTTCAGAAGAGAAGTTAGTTTGTGCGAATTTAATCGGAACAGAGGATTCATATGTGTGATTAACATTTAATTTGGCACTTAAATTAGTATCTATTACATAGTCTCCAATGCTATCGCAGGACCCATCATCCTATTCAGAGTCACTGTCATCGCTAGAATCAGAGGAAGAGTAATAAGCTTTTCTCTTCTTTTTCCTAGACTTCTTTTTGGAGGAGAGCTTTTTCAAAAGCTTCTTATTCTCCTTACGCATTTGGGCAAAGCACGCCTGCATGTCTGAGGAATCCAGAGCATGCCTATTGGCACTCTTGGTCTTCCTACTATACTTGGACGTGCCATCAGGATGCCATTTACGGCAGTCCTTGGTTGCATGGGTGTGCATGGAGGACTTGCTCCACTGCGAACAATACTGACAGATCTTTTGATTCTTGTCAGGCCTTGCAGTATCTTCCCTACCATGGGTTTTCTGTACCTTGGTCTTCCGAGGGATTGGATCAGTCAGCTTGCGCTTCTTGTAATCGTTTCCTTTCTCAGGCGCTGTTCCAGGCGCACTTTTAGCATTTAGCTTCACCTGAGCGGCTAACTTTGCTGTCACAGAGTACGCTGGTTCAATCAGCTGCAAATCCGCCTTGAGTGTTTTCACACAGACAGGAAAGTGCTTAGCTCCCTTTGCAGCCCAGAAAGAGCTTGCAAAGTTGAACGGGAGAGCAGTGAGAATGATGTTACACATCTCAAGCTGCGAGAACGGCTCATTGCTACGGACAAGTTCAGGTGGTGAACCTTCTTCATCCTTGAGGCTTGGGAGGTATTTGTTGTAAGAATTCATTTCTGAAATTCTGTCGACAAAGGGACCAATTTCAACCTTTGAGCTTGGCCAAACAATCTGGGAGGTCATGTAGGTGCGATGGCGCTCAGCGGCGTTCGGTTTGACTACCTTGAGGAGCCAGGTGCGTACACACCACTTCATGGAATCGAAGCGCTTCCCACGGACCCTTCCAGTTACTCGGGTTCCATCCTGTGCAACGTAACCAACTGTTTCGGTTTCAGTTTGCACGATTTGCTGCCAGGCGTCCACTAATTCAGAGCCTAAGAGACGCTCAAAGAGGGTCCAATACTCTTTCATGATGGTAGCCATGGAAGTTTTAGCAGCGTCATTTTCCGCTAGCAGTGTCTTCTTTTGTTGGATCTGGTCGGACGGAGAGTTCTCATCTAACTTTCCCAAGTCATTGATAAGGCCTCTATTGTCGGAAACCAGTTGACTAAACGTCTTGTGGCTTTCTTGCAGATCCATCTTGGAAGCAATACTGTAGAAGAGCTTCACGTGGCGAACAGCTTGTTCAGGGCTGCCGCCAGTGAATTTGATATAAGTATCTTTCGCCTTATCGGTGAATTTGATAGTCACAGTGGCCTTCTCAAAAGAGGCATCTTCTGTATTCTCGCACACGGGAATCAATCGGATAGGAGGTATGCCGCCAAGCTTGGCGACAGAACCACGCTCCCCATCATGAAACTTCATTCCTGAAGGGAAAGTGCTAGTCCATGCTTCCGTATTGCTCATTGTATCGTTAGATTGCTGGGCAGTTGGTTACAGGCTATTCAATTCTTTCTTACTTCGGATATGTGTGTTTGAGTCACGTAATTTTCTACACTTAAATTCCCAGACTGTAGGTGTCTATTCAGGAACAGAGTGGAACGTATCCTGGTCTCTGAGTGTGGGACTCTTACTGTTGTTGATGTACAGGAATCCCCTCGTGATTTCTTCAGACCAGTTCACTGTTGGTGTGAAATTCTGGTTACTCGTTCTGCGGTTGAAAGCCGGTCAAAGAACAGAGTTTCGCTTACTTGCTGTAGTTGCGTAGGAATATCGTAGATTTGTGCGTAGATTTTCGTAGCAATTTGTTTAAGTTTGAATTCAAAGTGTCCTAAGCAGTTGAGAGGCACACTAGGTAGCTGGTAGTAATAATTGATAATAAAAATAGATATGATGAATGGTAGTTCAGAGATATTATGGTTTGATTAGATTAGGATAAAGATATCAGTAGCTAGTTAGAAGTGGCTATCGTTGCGTGGATCTGGATCTTTGGATCTTGTAAAGATCCAATGAGATCTTTGTATCTTTGGATCTTGTAAAGATCTTTTAGGATCTTTACGGGTTCCTACTTCTAAGTGTACGACACAAGATCTGAGTATCTTGTGAATCTTTGTACATGTGCTTACGTTGAGTATCTTACCTCTTACGTAGGAATTGGTATATATATCCCATCTGTCTGTGCAGATGGTCGTTCCATCCTTATGTACTTTATAGGTGTAAAGTAGATAAGTGGTTCACGTAGTCTTGCGTCTGTCCAACGTACGTTGGGACTTCCGTGTGGAATCTGTATCGTAAGCTGGGCACTAGCTCCTAAGCTTATGTACGATGTCTCGTAATCCTGAGTCATGGATTACAGCCATACGGGACTAGTTATCTAGGCGCCTTATGACACTCACCCCCCGGACGGACCATGGACGAATAATGCGGGACCCAAAAAAAATAAAAAAGGGGATACATTAACGCAGGTTGCGCGCTCACAAAACCCATTAATTGGGAGAAAAGTAAGTCGTTAAGGGATGTTTCTGGGGGCATAGTCGTGGTTATGCACCCCCAAGAGACAAAGGTTTTCTTCATGAAAACTGCGTAAAACTGAAGGAGAAGGGATATTAGAAAAAGCAACTTTTACAGTTTGCTCTCTAAAAATAGGACGTTAAAATTAATAATATAATAACATAAAGGGCTTTCTAACTTTATATACAATCTAACTATCGTGTTACGTTCGAGCAGACTAATGGTCTGTTTACTCAAAAAACGGCGTAACTCTCCTGATGTTGATGCGTTCTGACATGGTTCCGCGTTGAATCCTAATGGTACCGTTCGTATGTACCTGTGTAATTGTAAAAGGCCCTAGATATTTATCTTCAGCCTTGCGGATGTGACCATCTTTTCGGATCATGACTTTATGTCCGACGGCATAATCAAAGTCAATGCGCCTAGCGTTTTCGCGCGCGTTGTCTTTATCAACTGAAATTTGTCTGCGCTGTCCTATGGCTGTCCAGTCTGCTATGTAGGGTATGTCAAATAACATATCCCTGCCAAAAACAGCGGCGCCAGGCGAAGATTTCAGTACCGTATGGTAAGTAGAGCGAAGGGCCCAAGCAGCGTTGACTAAGAAGTCATCGATCATCTCTGCGTTGGTCGTTTCTGCCATATCTAGGTTAGTCGTTCTGAGCATGTCCATAAAGACACCGTGGATACGTTCTAGAATAGCATTCGCTTGTGGATTCTTAACAGTGGTTGGTTTACGCTTAAGCCCATACGATTTGCATAAGGCTTCGAAGTTGAGTTTAAACTCACTTCCGTTATCATAGATAATATTCTTAGATCTAGGGTAACGAGACAACCATTGTTTGTTGAATAATTTAGCTACTGAGGCTGACGATTTGTCAATAATTACCTCTGTAATCTCTTTACCCTCTCGTTTTACGGTAACGCTAGCGAGGGGTAGTTCAATGATTTCGAACCAGCCTGTCGCTGGATCAATCATGGTAAGACACATAAAGTCTAAAATAGTTTTGTCACGGGCCTTGATCGTATAAGGGCCTATAAGGTCCACACATACTGATCTCCAAGGTACCGTTTCGGCTAATTTAGGGGGAAGCTTGCCATATTGGCGAGTACGTTTCTTGCCGAGTTGGCTAGATTTGTTCTTCTTTACGTGCTTACGTACATCGGATCTTAATGATCTCCAATACATGGACGCGGCTATCGTCTCTTCTAGTCGTGTATGACCAGGGTGCATTAAGTAATGATGGTACCAAGCAACTATGTTGGATTGCATAGAGGTAGGTATGACAAGCCTCTGTCTGTCGTACAGCAGAATGTCTGTCTCATCGATAACCATAAGGGATATTCTATCCTTGGGATCTACTTCAACATGCTTATTAAAGTAGCGCTTAAGCTTCTTGTCTTTGCGTTGTTCAGACGCAATTTCAGAAACTGTCGCGGGATATATCTCCTCTTCCGGTTCGCCGGTATTCGCGAATGTCATATTCACGAAGCTATTAGTTAAGTTATCTACCGTAGTAGGCTCTATACACGAGTTCGCATGCATTCCTGCGAAGGATTGTTGCATCATACTATCGTCGTACTTACGTACGTAATGGCTAAGTAGTGTTGCTACATGGCAAAAGCATTGATGTACACCTATAGACTTAGTGTCTTTACTAGGGTCATACTCAAGCCTGCTTATAGCATCAGCTACGGTATTGTCTATACCTTTGATATATTCAATAGTAGGACCATACTCCTCTAATAGAAGCCTCCAGCGGTAAACGCGATCAGAGGTTAATCCTAGTGCTTGTTGCATAAGATTCTTATGGTCGGTGAAAACGTTAATCGTTTGTCCCCAAAGCATACCCTTAAATTCTTTTAGGGTTTCTACTATGCTTAGTAACTCTAGTTCTGTGACTGAGTACTTACGTTGCGTTTCGCTTAGTTTACGACTAAAGAAAGCAATAGGTCTCCCCCTTTGCGTTATCACCGCACCTAGCTGACGAGATGAAGCGTCAGTGTAGATATCGAATGGCAAGGAATAGTCCGGATAAGCTAATAGCACTTCACGTGCTAAGCATTGTTTAATCGCGTCAAAGGCTTCTTGATGACACGTGTCCCAGTACCAAGGCTTTTTCTTGGTCTTTGACTTACGTGTTGCCTTAGTTACCCCGCATTCTCCGACTAGGTCGGTAAGCGGTGCTAACAAGTGACTACGTTTATCCCATAGGTCCCTATAATACTGGACCATACCTAGGAACTTGCGAAGTTCTTTCACGGTATTTGGTGGGTTTATTGCGAGTATGGCTGATACTTTCTCAGGCTGAGGTTTAATACCTTCGCGTGTGAGTACGTATCCCAGGTACTCGATCTCAGCTTCAGCAAAGAAAGACTTTGCTGCATTAACGCGCAGACCGGCATCTCGCAATCGACATAACACCGTCTCAATTTGAGTTAGGTGATCATCGAAACTAGACTTAGAAATAATAAGAAGATCATCTAGATATGTTCTTACGTAATCTAATGTCTCCATTAGACCAGACATTTTCTCTTGAAATATGTCCGGAGAACCAGCGACACCCATAGGTAGGCGTAAGTAAGAGTACTTACCCCATGGTAGGATAATAGTACATATCCTTTGTGCGCTTGGATCTAGCCTTAACGTATAGTATCCCATGTTAAGGTCTAATGCTGTGGCGTATGTGAATCCCTCCATTTCTTGTAAAACGGTAGATATTTTAGGAATTGGATAAGGTTTACGTACTAGACGTTTATTTACCTCTCTAAAATCAGAAATAAACCTTACGGTATTATTCTTTTTCGGAATTATAAATGTAGGAGAAGCCCATTCTGATGATGGTTGCTTTTCAAGTACTCCTAAATCCACTAGCCTCTGCACTTCTGTCTTAAGAGTTTTAAGGTGAATGTGCGGAACTGGGAAAGCCCTACCATGATGTGGTTTTGCATCGGGTTTTAACTCGAAGCTCACGGGCTCAGTCTGCCAATCTCCCAACGTACCATCAAATAGTACTTCATAATTGAGCAACAGTCGTAGTAACTTGTTACGTTGGTCTGTAGTGAGATGTTTTGCGCATTCGTTTACAATGCTTGGCAGATCAGCTTTTTCATAGCTAGCATCTAGAATTTCGACTGCACGGTGAGTTGCCTCAGCTGTACTTTTCGGTTCAAGATGTTCTTGTAGCATATTACTTAGATCTTTATGGTCTATTAAGCTGTCAAAAGGTCGCATTGGTAATTCTACATTATCCAATGTCAAGTTATAGGTGGCGAAATCGAGGATTGCTCCAATATTGGCCAAACTTTTTATACCTATAATGAGGTCGTATATTGGTGGAGGCGCCGATTTTGGTACTGTGACTACATCGGGCTTAAAAGTAAATCTCTTAGAGCTTGAGAAAGCTGGAAATTGTACCTCCATATTACCTACCTTGGTGGTTGTAAAGACACCATTGGAAGTACGCCACTTTTGTGGTGCGTACCGTTCCTTGAAAGGTATGTACGTTTTTGTCCCCTCATGGACAAATAGTAGGTCTCCATCAGACCCACTATCCAATAAGACACGTAGCGCTTGAGGCTTACGGGTCTTACTATGACTGTTTGTTAATAAGGCTAGTACCGCAGTAACTAGGCCTTTTCCTTTAACTACTTTCTTCCGTTCAGAAGAGAAGTTAGTTTGTGCGAATTTAATCGGAACAGAGGATTCATATGTGTGATTAACATTTAATTTGGCACTTAAATTAGTATCTATTACATAGTCTCCAATGCTATCGCAGGACCCATCATCCTATTCAGAGTCACTGTCATCGCTAGAATCAGAGGAAGAGTAATAAGCTTTTCTCTTCTTTTTCCTAGACTTCTTTTTGGAGGAGAGCTTTTTCAAAAGCTTCTTATTCTCCTTACGCATTTGGGCAAAGCACGCCTGCATGTCTGAGGAATCCAGAGCATGCCTATTGGCACTCTTGGTCTTCCTACTATACTTGGACGTGCCATCAGGATGCCATTTACGGCAGTCCTTGGTTGCATGGGTGTGCATGGAGGACTTGCTCCACTGCGAACAATACTGACAGATCTTTTGATTCTTGTCAGGCCTTGCAGTATCTTCCCTACCATGGGTTTTCTGTACCTTGGTCTTCCGAGGGATTGGATCAGTCAGCTTGCGCTTCTTGTAATCGTTTCCTTTCTCAGGCGCTGTTCCAGGCGCACTTTTAGCATTTAGCTTCACCTGAGCGGCTAACTTTGCTGTCACAGAGTACGCTGGTTCAATCAGCTGCAAATCCGCCTTGAGTGTTTTCACACAGACAGGAAAGTGCTTAGCTCCCTTTGCAGCCCAGAAAGAGCTTGCAAAGTTGAACGGGAGAGCAGTGAGAATGATGTTACACATCTCAAGCTGCGAGAACGGCTCATTGCTACGGACAAGTTCGGGTGGTGAACCTTCTTCATCCTTGAGGCTTGGGAGGTATTTGTTGTAAGAATTCATTTCTGAGATTCTGTCGACAAAGGGACCAATTTCGACCTTTGAGCTTGGCCAAACAATCTGGGAGGTCATGTAGGTGCGATGGCGCTCAGCGGCGTTCGGTTTGACGACCTTGAGGAGCCAGGTGCGTACACACCACTTCATGGAATCGAAGCGCTTCCCACGGACCCTTCCAGTTACTCGGGTTCCATCCTGTGCAACGTAACCAACTGTTTCG
>Ga0208544_10002318_pt1 | contig 12484 bp, 8 predicted proteins | sample DEB08_DNA_9_FD_184526 | JGI IMG/M metagenome (GOLD analysis project Ga0208544, IMG submission 184526) | Aqueous microbial communities from the Delaware River and Bay under freshwater to marine salinity gradient to study organic matter... | ecosystem: Environmental > Aquatic > Marine > Coastal ...
GGGAGAAAAACCTTTCTTCCTCTACATGCCCCTGGCCAGCCCGCACACCCCGATTGTTCCCTCGAAAAATTTCCAGGGCAAAAGCCCGCTTGGGGCCTACGGGGACTTTGTCATAGAGACTGACTGGGCCGTTGGTGAAGTGGTCAAGGCCGTGGAAGAGGCCGGTATTGCCGGCAACACCTTGATTATCGTTACTGCTGACAACGGCTGCAGCAACGCCGCCAGACCTGGCTTCAAGGATAAATCACAACTCATGTTCCGCACGGGAGAGAACGCTCCCGATCAAGCTGGCAAACACTACGCCAGTGATATCTACCGCGGCCACAAGGCCGACATCTACGAGGGTGGTCACCGTGTGCCCTTCATCGCTCGTTGGGATGGACAAGTAAAAGCCGGCAGCGTCTCAGATGACACCGTCTGCCTGGTGGACCTGTTTGCCACCTGTGCTGATATCGTCGGCGCGGAAGTAGCAGACACCGCCGCCGAAGACTCTGTGAGTATTCTCCCGGTATTAAACGGCACAACCCAAGGCCCTATCCGCGAAGCCGTTGTCCACCACTCCATCAACGGCAGCTTTGCCATCCGCAAGGGCAAGTGGAAGCTCGCCTTCTGCCCCGGATCAGGCGGCTGGACTCATCCCAGACCCGGTAAACCAGCGGAGCTCAAAAATCTCGAAGCCCATGAGTGGGTGCAACTCTTCGACATGCAAGCAGACCCCGCTGAAACCAAAAACCTTTCAGCGCAACATCCAGACAAGGTCAAAGAACTCACCCAACTCGCCGAGAAAACCATCAACGACGGCCGCTCAACCCCCGGTGCCAAACAGCAAAACGATGGTGCAAAGACCGAGCTTTACCCAGAATGGATCCGTCAGGCAAAAAAGTAAGCTCGCACCCCATGAAACTCACCCACCTGAGCGTCCCCCTCTTCATTCTCACTTCACTATTCACCATTCACTATTCTGCAGCTGAGCCCACGGCCGAGGGCTCGCAGGGCAAGTCCACCGCGGCCGAGCTGCGGACGACCAAAGGAAGTGCAAGCCCCTCTTCATCGCAGGGCAAGCCCACCGCCCCGCAGCAGCCCCCCAACTTCGTCGTCATCATGGCCGATGATTTGGGTTACGCTGAACTCGGCTGCTACGGCTCAAAAACCGTCAAAACACCGCACATCGATGCCTTGGCTGAAGGGGGCCTACGCCTCACAGACTTCCACAGCAACGGCGCGGTCTGCTCACCCACACGGGCAGCTCTACTCACCGGGCGTTACCAGCAACGCAGCGGTATCGACGGCGTGGTCACCGCCAAGGGTCACCGCCATACCGGTTTGGGCCTCGAGCAGGAAACCGTGGCCGAGATGCTCAAGCGCGCCGGTTATGCCACCGGCATGTTTGGCAAATGGCATGTCGGCTACCATCCTAAATTCAACCCGAGCAAACAAGGTTTTGATCAGTTCCACGGCTTTGTCTCCGGCAACATTGACCTGTTTTCCCACGTCGATCAGGAGGGCTGGTTTGATTGGTGGGTGCAGGATCAACTGAGCTATTTTCCCGGCTACGCGCCGCACCACATTACCGATCGTGGCATTGAATTCATCCGCCAGCACAAGGACCGGCCCTTTTTACTCTACCTCCCCCACCCGGCACCGCACTCTCCTTACCAAGGGCCCATGGACCAGGCAAACCGGGTGGTTAAAAAAGGCTTCAAACCCGAGCAGCTCGATAAGCTTAAAACCGTGCCTGCCCTCAAGAAAGCAGAAGCCGCCCGTGCCTACCGGGAAATGGTGCAGGACCTCGATGCCCAAGTCGGCAGAATCATCGCCGAGCTTCAGAGCCAAGGGCTAAGGAAAAACACCCTGGTCATCTTCTGCTCGGACAATGGAGGCACCGGCAACAAAGAACTAGGCAGCAGCAACGCGCCCCTGCGGGGCAAAAAAGGCCAGCTCTACGAAGGCGGCCACCGCGTGGCAGGCATCTTCAACTGGCCCGGCAAAATCGAGCCCCGGGTTTCCGCTGAGACCGTGCTGACATTCGACCTCATGCCCACCTTTGCCGAGCTGGCCGGTGTAGTGCCCGAGGCGACCATGGATGGGGTCAGCCTGAAGTCTTTATTACTGGACCATGAAAATCTCGCCAAACGTCCGCTGATTTGGATGACCGGAAAAAGCACCGCCTACCGGCAAGGCGACTGGAAGTTGTTATTGGGCAGTGGCAGGAAACTGCCCCCTTCGCCCTTGCTCTATAACCTCCGGCAAGACATCGGTGAAACCACGGACCTTGCTGCCCAATACCCGGAGCGCGTCAAAACCATGCAGGCCGCCGCCCTGCACATGCGCAATGAAATCCGTGACGGCAACCAAATGCTCAGCGGGCAGTAAGCGGGGCGCTCATAGCCGCGAGGCGTGGCCACTTTGTGGCCGATGAGCGATTAGCGATGAAGGATAGACGCGGTAGCGGCATCAAGGTAGGACATGTTTTCAACTTGTCGGCAACCTGAGCATCCTGACATGTCGACAGCTTGAAAAGCCGTCCTACTTTAGCTCCGCCAGCCTCATGACTTAAGGTCTTATATCTTCAAGTCTTGCATCTTCAAGTCTCCGCCACCGGCGGCAGGCCGGCGGCGTCTCACTTCAACAGCAACTCCCAGCTTCAACTTAAACTAGCCACGCAAGTGGCCCACTTAAACTAGCCGCGAAGCGGCCTACTTCAACTGGCCGCCGCAGGCGGCTCATTCAACATTCTGCGGCGAAGCCGCAGCCCTATTCTTCCGGCAATGGCTTGCCTTTGGTTTCAGGTGCCCAGATCAGGGCCACAATTCCGACCAGATAGATCAAGCTCATCACAGATGCTGCGGTTCTAAAACTTAGCGTGGTTGATAGATAGGCCAAAAGGATCGGTGCCGGTGCTGCAATGTAGCGCACGGAGTTGTAGCAGAAGCCCACTCCTGACCCCCTTAAGCGGGTTGGAAACAGCTCCGGGAAATAAATCGAGTATCCTGCAAATAACGAGAGCTGTGCGAAGCCCATTAGTGGCAACATCCAATACGCATCCTGAGCTGAGTTCAGGTTGTTGAACACGAAGATGGTGACCACTAAGCTAAGAACAAGCGACCAGAAGAAGGCGGGTCTGCGGCCATACATCGTCGCGACCACCGTAAACGCTCCCATGCCCAAGAAGGCACCCACATCCTGGAGCATGGTTCCATAGCCTCGCACTTTATCGACTTCGGCCTTGGGCTCACCCTTCAGTGCTTCGGATATCAACTCGGGAGAAAAGAATCCAATTCCCCACAAACCGACCATTCCCGCAACTCCCAGGAACAAGCCAACCACCGCGTTCTTTCTCCAACGGGGATCTCGAAAAAGCTCAATCGGCCCGGTTTTGTCAGTCGGCAGATCGCCTTTCCCACGGGCATTTTTCATCTCTACCCAGACCTTTGGTTCTTTCAAAAAGAGCATCATCGGTACAACTAACAAGGAAGGAATAATTCCGATAAAGAATAACGACCTCCACCCCTCGTAACCAAACAGCCCCACCTCAGCACTGGGAGGAATGAGCAAGGTCACCCCGGAGCCCATCATATTACCCAATGCGGCCAATGTCTGGAGAGCTCCCAAGGCAGGTGCTCGGAACTTTGATGGCAATGACTCAGCAACAATAGTGGTGGCTGAGCCAAACATACCGCCAACTCCGAGACCGACAAGAAATCGGTATACCATGAAATCTGTGATTCCCTGAGCCAATCCCGATAAGCCGGTGAAAACAGAGTAAAGCAGCAAGGTCACCGCCATCGACTTCACCCTGCCGACGCGGTCAGACATCATTCCAAAAATGATCCCGCCAGTGGCCCAGCCAAGAATCATGATCGTTGTGGCGGTGGTGAGGGCTTTCTTCACCGCAGAGTCCACTGCATCGATTCCCAATAAGTCCTGCATGGCAGACTCACGTGACAGCGCGAAGAGCCGCTGATCCATGCAATCAAACAACCACCCTAGCGACGCGATAATAATCACAGCCCAGTGATAGGGTGTCATCTTTTCACCTGAGTCTATTCCATTTTTAATTTTGCTCATAACTCGATATTTTTAATCAGTTGATCAAAGGCCCGTCCGTAGTCGATAAAGCTGCGTAGCCTTTCTTCCTCACTGCAAGATTGCGTGGCGTCGTGATAGACCACGGCCAGGTGAGGTTCGATACTGAAGCCCCCAGCATAGCCACTTTCCAAAAGAGCGGTGCAGATGCGCGTCACCTGCGCGTCACCCTCGCCCGGCATCACATACTGGGCTTCCTCAAAGCCGTTGACCAGATCACCGCGGAGACGAACGGCATCTTTAATGTGAACGTGCACAATATGCTCGCGAAATGCTTGATAAAACGTCCACGGGCATTGCGGCGGATAAGGTTTTGGCTTCGATCTGTCTAATCCGGTCGCGGCATTGGCGGTGTCAAAGATAAGACGTAAGCCAGCAACTCCGTCCAATAACTTCTGGGTGTAGGGAATGCCCATGCCACCATAATTGCCACAGTTTTCATGCAAGGCCTCGAGGCCACTATCACTAAACCGCTGCACGATCCAGTTCAAGCGCTTGAGCCGCTCGCCTAACATCTGATCATCAGGTTCGCGATCTGACAAGACCGCATAGCTCATAATCCTCACATACTTCACCCCCAGGGCATGCATCCTGGGGATACAGCGTTCCACCTGATCCATCGTTTCTTCAAATGGATCCAGAATGGATTTACTCCAACTGCCAATATCAGAACCCACCGCATTACAAGTGAGTCCATACTCTTGCAAGGTGTCGAGAACTTCGGCAAACGCATCCTCATCTAGTTCGATGATATTCTTTCCATTCACCGCGCGCAGCTCGATATGCGACCAACCAAGCTCCTTGATCGCCTCCGCCTGCCCTCTGATATCTGACGCCGCCTCATCTGCAAATCCTGTAAAAAACATATCTATAATTCTATTACTGTTCCTTTGTCACTAGACTCCTTCACGGCATCGATGATTTGCGATACGCACATAGCCATCTCTGAGCTCACTCGGTAATCAGACTCACCTTTGAAATCCCCAGCTATCTCAGAATAGACTTCCACGGGATCACCAAAGACATGCTCTCCTACCTCTTCACGACGATACTGCACATGGCCGGACTCCATATCACTCACCACCGTAGGGTCCTCTGGGCAGCTTGGTTGCCCAGTATGGATTTCAATGATGTTATTCTTCACTATGACACTCCCCTTCGTCCCCTGAATAAACCAATGCTCTCTGCCATTGGGCGAATAGGTCCACTCTGAGTGGACACGGACACCTCCCTCCAGCTCGATGATCGCGTAGAAAACATCCTCACAGTCTCCTGGGTTCAACAGCTGTTGAGTCGAGCCATACACACGCAAGGGACGCCCAGCTACTAACTGCAGTGGCGGGTCAATCAAATGCACTCCCCAGTTTAACAACACTCCACCACCATACTCCGATAAGGTTTGCCAATCATTGCGGGTAGCAAAGCCATACATCGAGCGATGAATGGCGAACACCTCACCAAGCTCTCCGCTGTCGACAATTTCCTTGAGACGAACATAGTCACTACCAAACTGAGCTGGGAAATAGGGATACACCTTCTTGCCGACACGATCAGCGAGCTTATAGATCTCCTTCACTTCCTCAGCATTGACTCCAATCGGCTTGGTGACAACGACTGAAACACCGGCTGATAGAACGGCACAAGCCATCTCCGCGTGTTGATCATTGCGGGTGACAATCACCACCAGGTCAAGGTCCTCCTCCCCCAGCATTTCTTGGTAGTCCGTGTAGACGGAGCAGCCGAAGTCTTGCTCAGCTTTCGCTAATGAGTTGGCTGATTGGCTCGTCACTGCCACCATCTGGTAGCTTGACGGATTGCCCAGAATTCCAGGCCCATGGAGGAATTGCCCGCTGCGCCCGTAACCTATGATGGCAGTCCGTATCATACTCGCCCCTTCCCACTTAAGTCATCATAACGCATCGAATCATCTGCCATCATTTGATCCAGGATGCGCTCCAGAGTTTCGCTTTTCATCGGACCCCAGCCTTCACCGTCCAAACCATGAAGCATGACCATGAAGTGATCTGCTTGGACATTCTTTGCATGAGATAGTGCCTCCATCACTGCTTCGTCACAGTATTCCGGCCCATGCCAGAAACACTGATACCTTCCGTTTTTGATCACTTCTAGCTCATTGCAGCCATCACTCACTTGACCCGCCCTGCCCGTAGCACGGATAGCTCTCACCTTTTCCAAGGCAAAAGACTCTAACTCAGGCGTGGATCGATTGTAGGTGAAATGATACATGGACTGCTTGGCCACGAAACCGGTGAGGTGCTTTTCGAAATAAGCCAAACAACGCTCAATCGAATCGCATGCGTCCTGATGAGCAATCGTAATCAGGTCGCTATGATCCCATCCATGCGGATGAACAACATGCCCTCTTGCAATGAGTTCGTTCCAGAGTTTCATATCGCCCTTGGGGAAATCAGGCATAAAGCCCTCATGATTCACCAGCACAGCAAATGTCGCACCTAGTCCACGCGCCTCATAAATGTCAGCCACTTTTAAGCAGCTTTCAGCAAACCCATCATCGAATACAAACGAAACCTTCATCACAAATAAACCTTATGCTGCGGGATTACCATCCACGGTGCTCTTGCTGAAATAATAGAAATTTTTGACCCAGACATGATCTCGCAGCACCCGCTCCACGAGCGCCTCTGGCAATGAACCCGCCTCTGCTGCAGCGAGTGCCTGATCCACCCTTGCTGGAGATGACATCGAGGCTGCAATATTGCCCACTCCACCGATGCTCAATGGCAGACGAATCGCTAACTCGGCCAAGCTCACACCATACTCCTTAGCGGCTGCTTCCAGGGCTTCGATTCTGCGGATATACTCGGTAACAATCTCCGGGGAAGCATTCGCCAGCTTCACATCCTTGGCTAAAACATCCCTTCTTCCTCCCGTGGCAAGGGCACCGGAATGGTCGTAAACGCAGCGCAGAATCGTGCCCACCTGCCTTTGCTCACAAAGCGGGAAAACACTCGTAGCTGGTCGAGTCTCAAAGGCATTGAAATAGATCTGAACCGCATCAACCACGCTTTCATCCACAAGCTTGAGAATAGCATCATGTTCATGGTCCTGAGCACTCACCCCAATGTGGCGGAGTTTACCTTGCTGCTTGAGCTCATGCAGAGTCTCGAGCCATTCTGTAGATTGACCCCATAAATAATACCACTGATGGAGCTGAACAAGATCGAGGCAGTCAACACCGAGTTCGCAGAGGCTTGTCTCAACAGACTCGATGATCGACGCTCTGGTGAACTGCTTTTCAATAGGAACGTAGAACCTCCAGTTCGAGACATCCAGTGGCTTCACCTTGGTCGCGATGAACGGCTTCTCCCCTTTCCACTCCTTTAAGCTTGCCCCGACAATGGTTTCGCTTTGGCCATAGTTCCTGGCCGTATCGATGAAGTTGACCCCCTGCTCCAAAGCGTAAAGAAGAGCCTCCGAAACACCCTTTTGGTTCGCCTGCACGCGCATGGCTCCAAAAGAAACCCTACTCGTCTTCCAGCCTGTCTTTCCAAATGCTTGCAGATTCATCATTCTAATTCTAATTCTTACTTAATATGGATTTAAAATTCGTCACACGCGATACCGTCACATGGCACATGGAAGTCGCCCTTGAGCATGTCCCTGGCTACCTGAACCATGATCGGTGGGCCACACAGGTAATACTCGATCAACTCCGGAGATGCGTGCTGATTGAGATAGGCTTCTCTGAGGTAGTCATGCACAAAACCTTTCGGGCCACCCCAAGCCTCCTCATCGGGTGAATCCGAGAGCACCACATGGAACTGAAAGTTCTCATACTGATCTTCGAGTGCCCTGAAGTAGGACTCATAGAATACCTCCTGCTTGGATCGAGCTCCATACCAGAACGACACCTTACGTTTTGTCTTCAGCACCTCAAAGAGATACGAGAGATGCGAACGTAGCGGAGCCATGCCAGCACCGCCACCAAGATAAACCATTTCAGCCTCGCTATCCTTGATCAGGAAGTCCCCATGTCCTCCAGTCGCACGCACTTCGTCTCCCGACTTCAGACTAAAGACATAACTTGACCCGACGCCACTGCTGCACTCATCCCCTTTCGGAGAAACCGCCACACGCACATTGAACTTCAACTGCTTCGCCCCTAGTCCCGGCGCGGTCGCGATGGAATAATTTCTCTTGGTCACAATCGCATTGGATGCCCAGTTAGAATACATTTCTGCATCTTGCCAGATCGCCTCATACTTAGAATCGATATCAAAATCACGATAGCTCAAGCTATCGTAGTGAGGGATTTCAAGGTGCATATACTGACCCGGCAGATATTCCAGTGGGGTGCTCTCCAACGGTTCTAGCACCAGCTCCTTGATGAAACTCGCGACACTCTTATTGCTCACCACTCGGAACGTCATCGCATCCGCATCCGTTTGGTCAGCTTTGCCTGTACCTAACTTGACCGAAACCTTGCCACCCTCACTCTTCACCTCATACGTCTTCAGCGCAACACACGCCGGCTGCCTGACGGCCTTACCACTCTCCACATCAAACCTACCATTATGCTTAGGGCATTCCACGATCTTGCCTTTCACCAATCCATCGGCCAGGTGAGTATTGCCATGCGTGCAGATCCCGTCTGTGGCAAATAGCGCCCCCTCCTTGCTCCGGTAGATCGCAAAGGTGCGATGCTGATGGTCAAAACGAATCACATCCTCCAGATCCAGATCATCCTCAGCACACACCTCGACCCAGCCATCGACTGATTGACGCGTGGCCCCTGCAGCTGAATCATCTTGCGTCTGTTCTGTGTTGCTCGTCTGATGATCCGCAGCCTCTGGCAATTCTCTCACTACATAGTAGCCTGGCTCTTTCCTCTGGCGGAGCACGGCTGGAATAATCTCTCGATAGGTATCTACCAGACCAGTATACGGCTCTGGGCAATCATGCTTAATCGCCTCATGAAGCTTGGGCAACTGGTGATAAGGAACCAGCGGGAACATATGATGCTCCAGATGGTAGTTCATATTCCAATAGAGGAACCGATTCACAAAGTTCATCTTGATAGTCCGGCAGTTCAACCGATGGTCGAGCACATCTTCTGCTAACCCTGCATGCTGGGTCCAACCATAGATCGGCATCAACCATGCACCATAAAGGTTGGGACCCAGGATAAAGATCAACGGCAGCCAGGTATTAAAATACACACAGCTGCCAATGAGTGCCGTGTAGAGAACGACATAGATTCTAGCTCTGATGAACACCTTGCCAGCCTCTTCCTCAGGAATGAAGCTCTTCTCTTCCTCAGTCAGACGGCCAAAGGAATGCAAAAACAGATTGTTAAAATAGCGTCTAAACGCCTGGAAGTTAAAACTCTTCAGGAAAAGCTTCAACAGACTCGGTGGCCTTGGAACCGCGATCTCAGGATCCCTGCCAACGATAATCGTATCGCTGTGATGCCTGGTATGGCTCCACCTCCACGGCACTGACTCTCTCAGCACCATAAAGGAAGCAATCTCATAGAGCACATTATTCATCCAATCTGTGCGAAATGCGCTACCGTGACTTGATTCATGCCATCGAGCATCTGAAGCCGACGCGTAAAGCACTCCGTAGACCATCATAGGAATCAATGCATACCACTCACCCCAAAAACGATAGGTCAAGTAGCCAAACAATAGGATAAGTCCAAAATACAACACACTGTCCCGGATACCCGGCCAGTCTTTGCGTTGATGAAGGCTTCTCATCAATTCCCGCGGCACAGGAGTCGTATACCAATCTGCATCCGCCAAACCAGATTCGACCGCGGCGGCAGAGTTAGCCCCCGTTAAACCATAATCTTTGAGTTTGTAATCTTTATGTACCTCTTGAGACATCATCAACCATTGAGCTTTGCTTAGGCATTGGAGTAAAACGAAACTAGAGAAGTAATGCTACAAGAATATTGCATTACCAATCACATTTGATATGCATTATCAATCGAATGACTGATAATGCACACCCCGGCAAGCAAGCCCATCTTTACCTTCCGGCAAAAGATCGCTCAAGCTGGGTCAGTCCTAGTGAAAACCTTCCCCTTCAGTATCTGGCGTGGGGTGCACGCAACTTCTTCGAAGAGCCGACCCCCAAGTCAGCACACTATGGCTGGGTCGTTGCTGTGATTCTTGAAGGGAATCCCACCCTTCAAACCGAACACACTGAGATTCAGCTCAGCCCGGGAAGCATCGTCACAATCGCACCCAGCCAAATAAGCGGGTGGAGCAGCCCTGAAAACGCCGACTGTAGATTTATCCTCTGGGTCTGGCAAGATAGCCCGAATATCCCTGGCTTTAACCTGGACCATATTTGGCAAAGCAAATTGTCGAGCCAACAAAGATCCCACTTCCGAAATCTGCATGACCTAGGCAAAAAAGAGATATCATCCATCGATGAGCAATCCGCTCAAAGCCTCAGAGGGCATTTTCTCATTCTTTCAGCAGCCCTCCAGCGCGTGAATGTTTCTCCGAGTAAAAACACACGTGATAACGAACGACTTCACAAAGCCAAGCAATGGATCCTCAAGAACCTGGATAGCCCTCAACCCATTGCCAGATTGTGTGACTTCTTGGATATATCCCAGTCATCACTCCATAGGTTATTCATTTCAAGCCTCTCGATGAGCCCACAGAAATTCATTCATCAGCTAAAGATGCAAACAGCACAACAGCTGCTTGATGATAAGACCAAGAGTGTCAAAGAAGTCGCCTACGAACTCGGCTACCGCCACCCAGGTGACCTAAGACGAGCCCTTAATGCATTTCATCAATGTCGGCATAAGGCAAAAGAGTGATGAGGTGGCTGATGGCTGATGAGCGATGAAGGATAGCCGCGAGGCGGCGACAACTAAGAACAAAGAACTAGGAACCAAGAACAGCCGCCGGCCTGCGGCCGGCGGCTCCCTCTTCTTCAACTTCAACTGGCCGCCAACGGCGGCATCCTAAGAAATGGGGATAGGAAGAATGATAGAAGCTGATACAGTTCACGTTTTAAAGGAGATGATTCACATGAGCGGAACCATGAAAAACAGGAAGGCAAAAAAGCAAATCCCGCGCATTGGCAGCATGGGGATCTTGCTGCTTTGTGCCGCGGGCTCAGTAGCTGCTCAAGAACAGCCCGCTGCCACGGCAGCGCCTTACGACGGCACCTGGGAATCATTGCAAGAAATGTCGGTTCCCGCTTGGTTTGATGACGGCAAGATTGGCCTTTTTATTCATTGGGGCCCTTACAGTGCGATCGGTTATCGCAAAGGCGGGCGCGGCTACGCCGAACATGTGCCAAAATCGATCTATAAGGATACCAAGCATTATTACCCCTACTTGAAAGAACGCTGGGGTGCTCACCCTCCCGAATTTGGCTACAAGGACATCATTCCGGAATTCAAAGCCGAGAATTGGAACCCGGACAAGTGGGCCACTCTCTTTAAAGAAGTAGGTGTGAAGTATGTGGTATTAACCGCCGAGCACCACGATGGCTGGGCCAACTGGGATTCTGATCTGACCCCGTGGAACGCGGTCGATAAAGGCCCGAAGCGCGATCTGGTTGGTGATCTTGGCAAGGCACTGCGCAAAGAGGGCCTCAAGTATGCTACCTCCTATCACCGCGAGCGTCACACCGGCTTTTTTGCCAAGAAACAATACGCCGTCCATAGCGAGCCTATGCCGGATATTGCCGAGGAGATCAAACGTGTTCCAGAAGCAGCCATGCTTTACGGCCCGGACTTCAGCTACAATAAGCACTATGTGGATGACTACGTCGCACGCTGGCAGGAAATCCAGGAGAAGTATAACCCGGACATGCTGTGGATGGATGATTTCCCGATCTACACCCGTGACGGCAACAAGGTGCGCCAAGGCAAAGCAACACCTGAGGTTCAGTATTTTGACGATGCACTACGCGGCATGATCACCGGGTTCATGAACCATGGCGCGGCACGTGGCCAGGCGGTCTATGTCAACAACAAGGGAGGGCAGCGCAACTGGCCCGATGGCGTCGGCTGCCTTGAGAAGGATAACCTGAAAATGAAAGTCATCGGCCCCAAGTGGCAGAGCTGCACCACCTTTGGCACTTCTTTTGGTTACCTCGAAGGTGATCGCTACAAGAGCATTGAAGATGTCATGCACGAGATGATCGAGGTGATCAGCCGCAACGGCAATTTCCTCGTTAACATCGGCCCCAAGGCTGACGGCACCATTCCTGCACCCCAGGTGGAACGCCTGCAAGCCATGGGCACGTGGCTCAAGACCAACAGCGACGCCATCTACGGCAGCCGCTACTGGAAAGTCTGCGATCAGAAGAATGAACACCTCGCCTTCACCACCAAAGGCAAGAACCTCTACGCCATCAAGCTGGCCAAACCCACCAA
>Ga0208544_10002319_pt1 | contig 12481 bp, 17 predicted proteins | sample DEB08_DNA_9_FD_184526 | JGI IMG/M metagenome (GOLD analysis project Ga0208544, IMG submission 184526) | Aqueous microbial communities from the Delaware River and Bay under freshwater to marine salinity gradient to study organic matter... | ecosystem: Environmental > Aquatic > Marine > Coastal ...
CCCCAAAACCCCAAAACCCCAAGAGAAGAAGAATTACAGATATTAATTTGGTTAATTAAAAGTGGTGCGGTCATTGCTAGTCTGAAGGAGCCGTCGGAGTACTTGGCTGGTTTTTGATAACTGGGGGAGGTCTGATCAGTAGCTGGTTACTGTTTTATTGCTATGTCGCTCCAACTAGAGGTGTAAGGCGAGGTAGTGCACCTGCAGGAGGCGGCTAGGCTCCGCCCTGGGGAGGGGGCGGCATTCTGAAGCCTGCAGGAGGGGGCATACCAGGTGGGAACATGCCAGGAGGTGGCAGGAAGCCTCCTTGGCCTCCGAGTGGGGGCAAATGTCCCGGCAAGTGATTCGCTTTATGTCGCTTGCAAGGCCTTGGATCGGCCACTTCCCAGTCTTTAAGATCGAACTTCGAATCTTCCAAATCGATGGCGTACTGGGCCTTCAGTTCCTTCTCCAATTTCATCATCTTCTTGCGGATCTTCTTGGAGAGTCTGTCCTCGATTACCTCTGACGGCACTCCCTCCATACCGTACACATTGATGTCGACTTTGTCACGGCCTGCGATCGCATTAGGAACCTTCTGGATACTGGACGTGTGGACTTGCTTCATGTGGGTGCACAAGGAGGACGCTGTTGAGAACTTGCGAGAGCAAGACTTGCAAGCAAAGTGTCTGTTCTTCTGATGCTGCAAGAGTATGTTCACATTCTCGAACTCCTTGTCGCAGTAGTAGCAGAATGGCTTGAGCACGTTCACGCCTTACTTCTTTCTTCCCATTTATAACTTAGTTTAAATTATTATTTTATCTTACTCAATATTCGTCATGCCTATCGTCGACACTGTCGTTGGAACTGCGGTTGCTGGCTATGCTGGATTCAAGGGCATCAACAGGTTATTGATGAAAGTCTTTTTTGCAAAGACGCTACGCCACAATCTCAATCGGCACTACTACGGCTCCTTTAACTCCCTCACTGAAGAACTGCTCAATGATCAAAGCAGCTTTAGCAAAGATGGTGCCGCATTTTTGCGGTTTAGAAGAGATGTTGAGACTGACACGCTTTTTGAACCGCAGATTACAACCACTAAGGTAGAGCCTAGGAGGATGGAGGCAGAAGCCGATTTAGAATTTGAGGTGCAGTAATTCAGAATGCTGTCAAGAACTTTCTCAACTCATTCCAACATTCTGATGCCGCGGCAAACCGTCAACTATTTGATGCCGAACTTGTGCGAAGAAAGACGTGATGATTTGATCAATGCGATCGGACTTTACTTAAACAGAAGCGATGAGGAGAACTCAGTCGCCGCGTAAACAAATCTGATTACTGTAGACAGAGACTTTCTCTAAATATAGGAAGAAAGGGACCCGTAACCAATAACCTTGAAACCATTTTTCGAGACAAAACAAAAGACTCCACAGCGACAGCTCCTCAAGCTAATAACTGATTTGACCGGAGTCGAGTTGAGCGAAGTCTCTCTTTCCGATGAGATGGTCCTCTAGACTGATAATGACAAAGTAAATGAAGTGGTTGAAGACGTGTTAGGCAGTGGTTTAGACACGAGAGAAGCCAGAATGTTTAGCGACCATGAACTGCTTGTTTAGATTAAGCGTCACCTGTGAATCACCATCATCCCAAAGTCGTTTGAATAATGTTTTTGATTAATGTAATTCTTAAATTGAAATCTTAAACAACTCTATATCTCTTATATCACGTATCACACCTTCGTCGATACCTGTCTCGTCACATTGAATTGTTGAACTCTTTGAGCAGGGGGTCCAATTGTTGCCTGATTGAGAAGGCGGCTTCGTCGAAGAGCTCCTTTGGAACTGGCATCTTGTTGATCAAACAGTATTCGTACTCAGAGATCAAGTTGTTCACCACCGTGTCTTGCTTAATCGAATTGCCGATGTAGTACTCTGCGTCGCCGGCCAGGTAGTTGTCAATGATGAGGCCTGCTGCAAGCGCCGAATTCATCTAAGAAGACTCCTTTTTGAAGTCCATTACCTTGACATAGAAGGCCAGGTTGTCAACGTCGTACTACTTCTGTTCGGCGAGGAAGTTCTCAAGCTCATAGAAACGGTCTTAGTCGTTGATGATCTAGATGAGCTGGCTGTCCATGCGAGCGGACTTCTTGGGCAGGGGCAAGTCTTCGTTCTTGTGGCTGTGCAGGAACATGGCTGCCTTCTCTTAAGCGAGCGCCATCTTGGTTGGCGGTGCGACCATTGACTAGTTTCCCTTCTGCGTCCTGGCAGCGCCATGCTTGTGATCTTCAGAGGTGACGTCTAAATCATCGCCGAAGCCTCTCTGATCGTACGCCTTTTTTGTTTTGAACTATTGAGTCATTCTGTGCGGGTCCTCCTTAGGGCCACCAGTGTTGTTAAAGTTGTACTCCTTTTTGCCAAGCTGCGAGAAGTGACCAGTGCCCGGACGAGTGCCACCATACTCGGAAGCAGGATGGGCATGCGCTTCTGGTTACTAGTCACCAGTGTACATAGCAGTTGCACGGTCAGCGACAAAGCCAGGGATCAAAGCAGCGCGCTGCTGTAGCTGGCGGTCGGTTGGACGCACTGATATTGAGCTGATAGACTAGTTGGTGTCAAGATGAGCAGGAGGCTCAATTTCGCCACGCATGAGACCAGCTGCACCACCCTCGAGCGTGATTCGCGGACTTGGCTCCTCGTACTAGACACTCTGTCGAACTTCATGAATGTCTTTTTGTCTAGTCGATGCGGTCTTTGGCTTGGCAAACGTCCCAATCAGCCCTTCAATCTCTTAGCCCGACTCTTAAACATGTTCGTAGTATTGGTTTGGATCTTGAGAGCCGTACTCATCTTCGTCGTTCATTCCTCCTCCTCCTCCTCCGTAATTGCTCTTAATTTTGATGTCTTCCCTCATGACACTCTCAGCAAAGGTGTTCGCTGCCTGGCGAGCACCCTAGATCACTTATTCAAATTGCTTGGAAGTGGAGGACTAAGTTTGCTTTGAGGAAGGTTAGAGTTCATCCTTTTCTGGTGTCTCATCTTCGAAGAGCAGCTAACTCAACTACTCCTATTGCCGTGACTGCTCCAGCAAGCTCTGCTGCTCATTCTCGGGATCTCCAATCTTTGATTCCTCCAGCTCCTCCAACTGCTTCTTATAGTCGACATTCTCTTCAACCTAAAAGTCGAAATCTTCATCTGGCTCTTGCAGTCCAACTAGCAAGTTGTTGTTTGTCTCGTTGCCAGGTTGGCTGACTTAAACAGAGTTGTTCATTGATGCTGGGATCTGGGGAGAGTTCCCGTGACCTCTGTCGGCATTTGTAGCGGATGCACCCTGGAAACGGCCGAAAGCTTACGATGGTGTTGCGCCTCCGATCGACGAAGCTGGGTAGGCCACATTATCGGAAGTGCTTGACACGTTGTGATTTGCACCCGTGGTCGGCAAGTTGATCTACGACACTTTAGGCGTTAGCAAGGTATTGTGGGTTGGCAAAGCATTGTGTGACAGTTTGGAAGTTGCTTCTGTCTTTTTAGGAATCAGACCCTTTCTAGACATTTTTAATGATTCCGACTCTTGCTACGACTCAAGTCTTTCAAGTCGTTGATTGGTTGAAGGGCCCGAGTGTCCAGTGATAGAGCCAAGTGAAGCACGGAGGGGCATGCTTGACTATTGAATTTAGGTGCGGTGTCGCATAAGTGGGGGTTGGTGCTAGCTGTTAGCTCTTGTGAGGATCGGCTAGTCCACGATACTTGCATCGTCAACGAAGAACTACTGAACATCAACCTCCTTGTCAATGTTCTCGATCTCCTTCAAAATGATATTTTTGAGTCCGAAGTAAACCGGTCTTAATTCCTTCTTTACTGATGCGACTTCTTCTCCAAGTAGTTCGAAGCAGTTGTCCCCATTATAGAGTTGCTTCGCTTCCGAGAACAATCCTCGCACCGGTCTTTCTACTTCATTTGAATCCTTTAAAGTCTACTAAATTGTCAAAATAGCTTGGTCGATGACTTCTGGTTCGATCACAAATGTTTGCGACTGCGAAGATTTGGCCTCGAAGCACTCCTTGTGGTTCGAGATGCTCCTGAAAACTTTCATCGACTCGAAGATGGCACTGTGGTGGTTCTGCACCAGAATTGATTGCACCGTTGCCCGTGTCAGCAAGTCGAACTGCTCACGGATGAGGTCGTGGTCGTTTTGATCTACTTCTCGCTGAATCGTGTCCAGAATGTTCAAAATTTCTTTTTTCTTGTCTATACCGATGCTTGGAAGTGATTTCTTGAGGAGTTAAACAATATTTCTTTTGTTTGTAAAGAGGGAAGTTGAGCGTCGTACTGACGCAGCGCGTACTATCTTACCACTGCCAGGCTCTGCTTACGAGACTCCGATGAACTGCTGCATGAAGAAGGGAAGAAGTAGGAGAAGTCGGTGGAGCTCGTCGCAGCTCAACTCGGCGTCACTGTCTCCACAACTGAGTAGCATGTGGTCTTGAACGCGAATCGTTATTATAAGTGTTTTGTAAGCGTCCTCACACGATTTGTAATTCTCAAGTGCACTGAACAGTAGAGGCAGAATTGATGTCTTTCGTTTGGAGAGACTCAAGCTGTACTTGAAGAAAGGAGTTGAAAGCTTCTGGATGCCAATCAAAAGTTTCAAAAAGTCAGACTCTTCAAAAATACGACGCATCGCTTCCATGCCGATTTCCTGCAGCAGCCTGAGGTACTCATCCGAGTCGTGTACCCCGCTCGCAATGGAAGACTCACTCACGACGAGACTATCCTCCACTTGACCACTGAGTGCTAACGCAGATGTCTCCAAGCACGTGTACGCTAGCCAGAAGGCCGAATTTGTGGCGAAGGAGACTTCTTAGGCATGTGGATCCGTGAAATCCCTCATTGAATGCATTTTGTAGTGAGCAGGTTATATGTACTCTAACAGACACTTGACTTGTTGTCCGAAGTTGGAGAATAGTTTTCTGATCGTTCGCGGTGTCGCAAGACTTGAACCGGCCCCGCTTGGGTCTGCGTCCTGTCTACGAGCACGAATTGAAACTTAGTGCAGGGTGAAGAAGCAACCTTGAAGCATGACCAAGTTCTGCTTGCGAGAGTAGTAAGGAGCCTTGATTCCTTGTGAAAGTTGACTTTGGGAGATCACGGAAGCAGTATTACCGGGCAGGCTACCATTGTCCGACTCACGTGTCGCTTGTTGCAGCGTGCTCTGCTTCTTGAGCGACTCCTGGTACTTGGTGAACGAGAGGAACCACATTTCGAGCATGAAGGTGTAGAGGCTGGGAATGCAGACGATGTTGAGCAGCACTTTGAAGTACAGCTTTGTAAATGTGCCGAAGGTGTCGAACGTGTTCCTGTAGTTGAAGACTTGAGTCAGTATGTCGTGCTCACTGCTCAAGCTAAGGAAGTTCTCGATCTGCAGGGTCTGCAGTCTGAGGTAGCGCTAGATGCCTGGAATATTGACAGCCAGTTTGTTGAGTAAGTCGAACAAGAAATAGTACCTGTTGACGTCGGTGTTGAGTTACTCACTCGAGCCAATGCTTGCTAGGTCTGCGATGAGCAGAAGGATGAGCACTGTGACCGTCAGTTCTTCTTTAGCCGTGTATTTAATGACTTACAACCTCTCAGCTTCATTTGCGATGAGGATCAGCGTGTTTTCAAAGTATTTGATTATGAGTTCGGGCAGCTGCGCAATCTGACTTTCAGGGGTCAGCTCGTCAAACTTTTCAGCCATTTGCCTCTTAACGATGAAGACGAGTTGCTTCAAAGTTGAACTCTCCTTGACGTTGTGAGCTCCGAAGGTGTTCAGGAATGTTTGACTCTGCAAAAGTTAGTTCATGGAAACAGACGAACGTGGGTCCATGCCAGCGTTGTGGCCGCCGAAAGGACTGACATTGGTTTCACTTCCTTCCTCAACCAAATCATTCATCGTTTCAAGACCTCCTCTGAGCTGCAGTCGAAGGCCGCTCTGGTTAATCTCAGCATGCAAAATCTGGAGGACTTTCTTGAGCTTAAGCTTCTCAAGAGTGTACTTGGATTGGAGGTTGAGTTGTGCACTGAGGACGGATTTGAGCATTTTCTAGGACCACGTCACCGATGAGACGGCCAAACTGTTTCTCAGGTCGATCTACTGGGTTCGCGACTTGATATAGTTGAAGATGGAAAGACTGAATCTCTTTTACTTCTCATACTCGATGCCATAAGCAGCTTCCTCCTGTTTGGCGGTCGCAGATGAGCTCGTCTTGATCTTCATAATGAAGCTGGACAGGTTGTGGATAAGGAATTTGGCGAGGATCTCGAAGTTATGGGGTCGATTCTCCACAACTTTGTACCACATGTTCATCACAAGCATGTCTCCGTCATGGTCCACCAACTTCTCGCTTACTTTGTACAGCTTTGATAGGAATTCGAAGCTTTTGTAGTCGATTAGGTTGGCGAAGATGAATGTTGTCTCCTTGTTGTTCGCCGCTCCTTGAGCCTGTGCTCGACTCGGTGCAGCATACTCACGATCGTGGCCAATCTCACTAGCCTCAGCGGCGGGTGCAGTGACATGTGGCGAGCGACGCAAGTCGAGATTGCCCGAGAAGAAGTACGTGATGATGTCAAGTACTTTGAGCAGCAGCTTCGGACTGATCATCGGCTGTCCACTGTCATTAGTTCCCTGCAGCTTGATGATCTCGTTGAGGATGTCTCTGAGGAAGCCCGACAAGCTGAAGTACTTCTCAAAATGGAATTTCATGTTGAACGTCTCTTCTTCCTTGAAGACCCGCTTGATGAATTGGTAGAACTGTTTGTTCTCAAAGTGAACGAGCTGCTTTGCGTCTTTGGCCACTGTGTCCAGTATTTTCTGCTGAACTGTCTTCCGGAAATCGGTGTCAACGAACATCAGCGGCAAGCACGATAAGCAAAGGATTCTTGACTTTTCGATGAAGATGCGATCTGAGGAGTTCAACGTCATGAATAATCCCACGAGGAAGTACTTGGAGTGCAAGTTATATTGCGTGAACTTCTTGAGTCTGGCATTTAGAGAGGCCATGGTCTTTGCACGGAATATCGAGGCGGTCAGGTGGTCATAAACTCCCTCGAAGTCTCCGTTTTGCAGCGATTTCAGCAGCACGGAGGTGTCGACCACACAGTTGATCAGACATTTAAAATAGATGTTCTTCTATGTTGTATAGTGCGCAACGGTGGAGTTAACGCCACTGCGATTGCTCAAAGCTGAAGTATCACCAGTGTTAGCATACGAATAGCTCTAGTTGGGCAGCGCAAAGTTGTTTTCGGATTGGCTTGAAGAGCTTGCAGCCGATTTTGAGGGCTGGGGTCCGTAGAAGGCGTAGATGTGGCTGATGAGAAGCTTTACTTCGTTGATTCGATTGGCTTCAGCAGCTGCCTGTGAGCGACTTGACGACGCTAGGTTGAAGAACTTGAAATATTTCAATGCGCCTTAGAATCCTTCCTGTTCCAGCTGGATCAGAAATTTTAGGTCAAGCGTAGCTTCATCGCCAGCACTTTCGTTCTTGCCGCCGCCAAGCGCCTCAAACGTCAGCAAGCAGTACCAGATCTCTTTAATCATGTAGCAGAGCCAGTTCATGTCTTGTGATTTAGCCAACTGATTGTAAATCGCGCGAGTTTCCTTCAAGAGCGACCTCTGCAGTTAAACGCTCAAGTACTGTGCAGCTTGCAACTGTCCATTGGTGGCATCTCGTAAGTTCTTCAGTGATTTGCAGATTGCGTTGGCGAGGGAGATGCGCAGGATACTCTTCTTCTTGCCTTGGCTGTCTTCGCTGAATTCAAATCGCTCCAACACATTCTAGTACAAGTGCACAAGCTCCGCCAAATGTTCACAAAGAGGATACTGTTCTGCACTCTCGCCATTCTGCGACTGCGACTGGGAGTCAACATTCTGACTAACTTTTCTTTTCTGATGCTTGAAGATGGTCTGGTGCACGTAGGCTTAGAATTAGTCGTTTGCGTTCAGGGCCAGCATCGTGTGGAAAAGCACACAGTTCTCAGCAAATGGCAAGTTGTGAACTTCTCCATGGTCGAAATCAATCCTCTTAATCGGCAAGATGTCATTTAAGTTCTCCAGCGACTTTGGATCGACTGGCTCTTGCAAGTAGAAGAGGAGGGAGAAGAGGACGTTGGAAGTCCAAATTCTTGACGGATACATCTTGCCAAACGGGATCTTGTGGACCTGGTTAAAGTTGCTCTCGATCAAGACGACCAGCGACTGCATCTCTTCGACAATGGTGTTTGTTGAAAGAGGGCCGCTCGAGAACACCTCCTCGTTTTCGGAAACGTTGTCCTCCTCTGTAATCACACGATTTTCTTGCCCGTGACTTTTGGTGACGTTGCAAAGGACAGTGGCGAGCAAGAGATTGAAGCCTACGCTGTCTTTATTTCCATCAATAGTTTTGTCGCTTTACTTGTGCACGATTTCTCCTTGCCTGTTTTCGTACAAGGCAATCGTCCTCTGTGTGAGCTGCTACACAAAGTTGAGGATTACGCCCCCGACACGGGAATGGCGCAACAGATTGTCTTTCCATCTACGAGTCAAGTCGCCCATCATAAGCACTTAGATGTCGCGCACGATGCTCTCGTAAAGTCCAGCTTTTTAGTACTCAAAGTTGTCAACAACGAGTTTAAAGAAGGTGATCTGGTCGAGCAAATCTCTGAAATACGCCTACTCCTTGGTGCCGTAGTCTTTGAAGCAGTAGAAAAGTGACAGCTTCTGAACCATCTGCTCCTTAATCTTGTCCTTTTGGTAGTAGAGGATGTCGGAGAGAATGTTTCTTGATTTGTCTTTGTGGACCAACAGTCGTTTGAGCTTTCCTGTCTCCACCGTTAACATCACCGACAGCATCCTCACGAAGGTGTCTTTGTTATTCAGACCTATCAGACTAACCATGTCCAACAAGTCAAAGATCTAAAGATGCTGATGCAGTTCTTTATACATGTTTTTGCCGCCCTCGTCTTGACTGCTACCACCGCCATAAGCATGTCCAGCAGCATCTACCGACTGTGTACTCTTGAGGTCAAGCACGACATACTTTGAAATCTTGACACCGTCTTTAATCGGCGCTGAAGTCGTTGCCTACACCTTAGTGAGCTCGGACTAGTGCCAGAAGCGGATCATCTGTGTGAGCATTTGCATCATTTGGGCAACTGAGTGGTCGTCTGGAGTGTCTAGCATGAACTCCTTGATGAAGTAGACCATCTGATCAATGAGTGCAATTCGTAGGTTCAATCCTGCGCAGATCATCATCTTCTGAAGACACTTGGCAGTTGCGTTGGCAATGCCGAAGTCGAGAGACATCAGAAGGTAGGGAAGCAGCTTGCGACACTCGTTCAGTTTGGGGTTAGTGAGCGATTCCGCTAGTGTACTTGTCTTCTCCTACACCGCCGACTTCTTCAAGCTGAGTCGTTTGCCAGGTCCTGTCCTTCCCGCTTCATCAGCCGCCAAACCCCCTTTTTTCTCCTCCCGCTCTTTTACTTGGGCTGCAGTTCCTTCGACTCCTCTCCGTTTGCCATCTTCCTCTTCACTGGGATACTCAAAGACTGCATCTTTGTTTGAAAGCATCGCATTTGGCTATCTCATAAGATTCTTTGTAGGGAAGCAGACGAAGAATTCGTGCATCTCTGGCAAGTAGTGCAGCATCGAGATTATCTTGCGGAGCATCTTAAGCTCTTGGTTACTTTGGCGTGAGCAGTTGGTGTACATGGAGGTGTTTTACCGCGGGCATTCTCCGCCAGCAGTTCGCTTTTGACCACTGCCTTCGACTTCAAAAAGGTAGCACATCAGGCGATGTCTGATGAACTGCTCCTTTTTCTTGTCCCAAAGCGTGTCGACTGTCTTGGCAATGGAGTTCTCGAGCGAGTTAAGGAAGGGGTCCTCATAGATAAAGTCCTAATGGTTAATCTCGTTCAGGTCTTCAAAGGTGATCACACGGTGCCTCTCTTGAAGGTGGAACTTAGCCAAGCCTTTGTCTTTCAGTTCTCTTGAAATAGCCCCAGGTTTGAGCAAGAGCTTCTCTTTGTTGAATTTGGACCAGACGACGCCCATCTGATCATTGCACAAGTTCTTGGTCTCTTGGTCTTTGAAAAACGACATCGTCGCTGAGATGAAGTCCGATTTCAAATGCAACTGGTTCACCAAGATGTCTCTGAAGGCACTGACAACTGTTTTGCGCAAGGAAGAGATGTTTGCGGCGAACTTCTTTAGCTTCGCTTGGTTACGGGCATGAAGCTGGAAGTATCGTTCTTTGAAGAGGTTGGCAGGGTCGAGAGCGTACGAGGCGACCATCAGGCCGAGGTTGACGTGCTCAATGCCTGCGCTTGACCATCTTTGGTCGAGCAAGAACTCCAGCCCCTTCGTGCTCATGTAGTCCAGATCGTCATAAAGGGCCTACTCAGCGAACTACCAGTGGCAGTGGTCGATGGGAATGCAGCCAGTGCCACACAGCTTCGGCGACATAATCGCGTTGAAGGAGTCGGGAATATTATTGACGAGGTACTTGGCGCCAGTTGAAGTGCTTGTGACGTCCATAGCCTGCGTGACACTCTACGCTCCTTCAAAGTGCCGAGACAAGCCCACATATTTCAAGCTTGTCACGTTGTTGATGAAAGGGGTCAGAACTTTAAAAGCTTTGTTCTCAACCAGTAGACTTTGCTTCTTGGCCAACTTGGGCTTCCACGCTTAGAACTTCTTGTAGTGCACGGGCCCAGTCAAGTACAACTGATTGACAACTTTCAGCTCAAAATCATACGATTTCTTGCTCTAGAAGAAGCTGTGGTACTTGATGCTCGTCAAGAATTTGGAGAGGTTCGTCTCGATGAAGTCTTAACTCGCAATTTTTAAAATGGCAGCCATGAGAAGGGTTGCCTTCTCCCGGAAGTTCTCTTTTTTCTGGAGAACTTCAGCTGTGGCGAACATCTTGGTGACACGTTCAAATTAAATTTGCATGGCTCCTCTTTGCGTGCCGTGAGGCTCTTCGTAAAAGCACAAAGTTCCAACCAAGTACTTTAAGGTTGCTAGCAAGCTGAGTTTCAACTCATCATTGGTGTTCTTTGAATTGAGAAGCTGCTGGAAGGCTTCGAGTAGCTCAAGCACTTTGGCGCCCATGTCAAAGTCGGTTGGTGCAATTGACAGGTATCGGCAGAAGTAAATCTCTTGCATCGCGATGTCGAGCTGCGCTTCAGACATATTTTTGAAGTCCCCTTGAAGAGTTTTCTGCGCGAAGTTGAGGCAGGCATCGAAAGTGGAGCTTGAGATTTTAGACAAGTTGGAGAAGATCTAGTTTGACCAAACGAATTGGACCTGGTCGTAAAGATGGTCCACGATAGTTTTGTCGTCGACCTCAAGCATCTCATCGAGGTGTTCCTGGCTGAGAGAACGACAGAAGAGCTTCGAATATGCCATCAGCATGGAGGTGAGCTCGTTTGAGACGTATAGAGGGGGCCCGTCGGTGGCGAACTCCTGATCAAGCAGGACGGCAATGATGTCCGACACGAGTAAGTTGACAGCCTGTCCGAGAATCTACCAGTTTCTCACGTCGTCGGAGTCGAACATGCGAAGTGTCTGAGTCAGACTTTCGAACGTCGCGCCTGTCTGCCCTCTCGAGTCTTCACCTGATCTGCTCTACGGCAGCATATACTTGTTTTAATTGTTCTTCCCGATTATCAAAGGGTAAGGCAACCCAAACATTGTGCAGTATTTGCGGCAATGAGTTGGCAAGAATTCCAGCACCGTCGTCAATATTATGTCAACGTCCCTGACTTCTCCTGATTCTGTGAAGTTCGTCGTGGAGCTACCGCTAGGTCGTTGATCGAAGATCTATCTGATCTTGCGTAGATGATCATCGTAGAACTTTTAGTTGCGCGGAAAATCTTTCCAGAAAAGTAGCTCTTCCCTCGCCAAGAAATGCAAGTGGCGCGCCTTCTCCTTCTTTGTCGCCTTCACTTGCACATCGATCTTATGTCTGTTTTCCTTGATAAAGCGATTATAACTCTTCAGGTGGGCGTCGGCCTCTACCTGGAAAGACTAGATCATGTCCACGAAGGCTCGCTTCAGCGCATCATTCTCCAGCTTAGAAACTTTAAACCCTTAAGTGGTTCCAGCGCGCTGGAGGCGCTACTTCTATGGCACGGGCTGGGGCTGTCCCGCCCTTACTTGCAGCGAAGACTGCTTGTCCGCAGCTGTGGCTCGTGGTCTTGCAAGACCAACTCCAGTAGCTTGTCTGTCAACAACCGTGTTGAGACGTCTAGGAGCAGCGGGCTGCCCCAGACCACCACCAATGGTTGGTTGATTGTGTTTTGACTTTTCATTTTGTGTACTGCTCAAGAGCTGACTCAAATTTGATTGTTTTCTTTCTTCTTACATTCTATTCAAAGTTGAAGACTTGGCTTGATCGCTTAGTTAAAGCTTAGTTTTATAAATTCAATTATTAAAGCGATTAAAATATCTGATGCTTATGTCGCCACCGTGGGGTTTTGGGGTTTTGGGG
>Ga0208544_10002326_pt1 | contig 12463 bp, 20 predicted proteins | sample DEB08_DNA_9_FD_184526 | JGI IMG/M metagenome (GOLD analysis project Ga0208544, IMG submission 184526) | Aqueous microbial communities from the Delaware River and Bay under freshwater to marine salinity gradient to study organic matter... | ecosystem: Environmental > Aquatic > Marine > Coastal ...
AGTTGGGCAGGTTTTCGTCAACTTCAATATCATTGGAGGAAAGTGTGAAACCCCACTTGATCAAGTAGTCGTTAAAGAAGTGCTGCAACAAGATGATGATAGTCACTGCCACTCCGATGAAGAGCATCGGCGAAGCCTGACTCACATCGAAAATACCGCTCATCGTGTGCCCGGTCCTCATGCTCTCCATCGAACTTGAGATCGTGTACACCTCTGAATCGAAGAACTGCTTGTTCCCCAGCATCCAGAACCCGTTCAACAGGAACAGAATCGGTGAGTACGACATCACTTGCAAGCAATTGTTCGTCAGTAGGTCGTCAAGAGCTGGCGGCATCTGGTAAGTGTAGCACACTTGGTACCGCTCGATCAACCAGAACACGAAGTACGACAAGGCGGCGATCGGGAACAGGATCGGAAGACCCAGCCCGTACATCATCGTGATGAAAGTCACGTTCATAATTGCCGAGTATTTGAAATGTACAACGTTCACGGGCCCGCTGTAAAGCTCCAGGTACTGGTACAGTTAAGTCGTTTTCGTCTTGTAGAGTCGCAACATTTTGTCTTTTTCCCAGGATTAGTCCGCCCTCTAAGTGTACCACTTTAGCATAATTGGGACCAACTCAGTTCCGAGCGGCATCAGCGCATTGATGATCGCCGTGGTGACAATGCGTGCTCCTACTAGGGAATACCACTCGTCAGTGTAGTCGTAGAAAGGCCCCTGTGCGATGTTGTGCAGAACAGGAATCTACACTTCGTCGAGGTTGGCAAAGGCGAGGAGGATGAGAATGCCTGTGTTGAAGAACTGGGCGACGAAGACGCCGTTGGTGATTTTGGTGAGCTGCTCGGAGTGAGTGTCATAGCCTATCCACTTGACGAGTCTGATCACCGTTTCTTTGAAGATTACGTTGATCACCACAATGATCACAGTTACTGCTTGTTTCGACACAAAAGTCGAAAACCACGAGTCCTGGTATTCCAAGCAAATTGGTTCGCTAGCTGTGCCGTAGGTCGTGTCTCTGGGATCCAATTGCTTTTTCATTTCATTGCAGAAGCATTAGACGTAGCCAGGATAACGAGCGATTTGCCCAGATTGTTCGACTACTTGGTTGATCCGCCACTCCATTACTGCTTAAGTCTCAAGCGACTCTCTTGTTTCGTCTTCAAGGAGAGGGGCACAGGGAACAGGCGGGTACTTTAGGTAGAGAGCAGTGGAGTAGTTCGACGCCTTCAGCATCAAGAAAAACGACACGCAGAGCATGCAGATCAGAATTCCCACAACGATTAGCTCTTTCTTGAACCGAGCGAGTCGTGTGAAGTGTCTGTTCTCCCAAATGATGTCGGATGGCTCCGAGGCATTCTTGATGTCCAGTTTGAACTCGTCGAGCCAGAGAGCGTATCTCGAGAGCTCCCGAGGGTTGTCCTCGACTGCTTGATCGTACTTCCTGGCTCTGTTGACTCCTTCCTCACACTGAAAGGTGATGAATGCTGAGCAAGGCGTCGTCAAACCCTCTAAATCGCTGTCCTTCAAGTCGTTGATCTTGGCATCTACCTCTTCCATCTTGTCCCATTACTCTCTCTGGATTATCTAACCCCTCTCTGTGAGCAGTTTGATCATTTCAGAATTGTTGAAAGCAAAAGTGACGACTGCGATCTTGGGTTCGTCGACAGGCTCGTCTTCGAAGCCAAGGTCTGGCATTCGAGACAACCTCTTTTCCATCTCTTCCTGGAGCCAATCTCTAAAATATACAATCTTATTCTTGTTGACCTCAGCGCTAATTTTGGAAGTATTAACGCTATCAGCAGAGAATTTTGATTTGGCAGAATGAGCCAAATCTCTTGTAGTCGCAGGCTAGAACGAATTGCTTGGACTCCGTGTCTCTTACTCTTATTTCTTCTAGAAATAACTTAAATACTGCGTGTCATTCCATTTCTCAAACATGTCTTCAGGGATGTCGACTTCGACGGTGTAGTCACCCGCCGTGACAGTCTTGACGTCCCACTCAATGTACATGTTCTTTTGCACATTCTTCACGTAGTCGAAATAGGAAATCACGAACAAGCTGGTGAAGACAGCCATACATCCGGCTGCCAAGCCCGCCATTTTTCGACCCGATAAAGTATCCGCGGGAATCATGCAAGCCATCTGCACAAAGATCACACTTTCCCTTCCCCGGCATTCATCTCGGTTGAAGCCAGGAGAGTCTTCTTTCACGTACCTAGCGAGGTCAGTGAGCTTGCAACGCGTCTTGCCTTGGCACTCAGTCGCTATTTCGCTTTCCAAGAGATTTGAGTCGATGAAATTTGAGCAGCCATACGGATCCTCGAACGCTTGAGAGGAGCAGTAGTCAAACTTTCCGGAACTGGCGTTAATCATGCCGTAATCAAACAGCAGAGCTTTGCTCTTCTAGTCAATCGCACTCGTGTCCAGAGTTCCAGTTGAGCAGCTGAAATCTATTTTGGAGAGGTTGGTGATGAATGGCGAATGGGAACACAGAGTGTTCGCTCCGCCCAAGTTACCAAGTGAGTACTGGCTCATACTGTAGGTCGCAGAACCTTGAAGTCCGGAAAACGACGCGAACTTGAACATGAGTGGGACCGCGAGGAGCGAGAGGAACAACATCATGTAGAGGAGGTCGATCATCAGGTCGAAGTAGGCGTTCATTCCGTACCCGAGTTACAAAAAGGGATTCTTCTCGATCGCGTCATCTGATTTGGAGACCTTGATGCCGAGCCTGTGGCGAATGGCTTTCTTCAGGCCGTTCTTGAAGGACGGTTTCCTTTCCTTGAAAAAGCATTTAAGGAAAGGCCACACAACTTCTATGTGTACTTCACGCAGTTGGTGAGTTTTCTCCAGCAAGCTACGTGCGTAATTGATCTATGTGTCACTGAGTGGATCACTCTCTATCCACTTGCTTTGAGGTTCCCCATTCTGTAACTCCGTTTCCGAAACGTGAGTTTCAACAGGGTGTTCGTCAAGCAAATGCTCTTTCAGCTATTCTTTACTGTCGTCAACTTTGTTTCCCGGTTTTGACATTTGTAGTGTTAAGTGTATAAAAGAAAGAGATATTAATTCTTTATTTCACGTAATCTTTAAAATCTGGAATATTAATTTTGTCGTGTCATTTATTTTGACGTCTGGCTGCTCTTCTTTTAACGTCATACGATGGCTTAGATTTGACGTCAGCGTGCGTGATGGCAGCCTTGGAGCCGATTAAAACATTAGTGTCGTCAAAGGAGTTGCCCGTGTCACCTGCCGAAGTGCTTTCTCTGTTTCCGTTGTTCTTTGAGTATGGTTAAGGAGGGTTCGTGATGATTGGCACCTTGTTGACGAGTTGACTTTTTTCGAGGTTGAAAATGATGTTTTGGTTGCCAAGACACTCTTCACGCACGTACTGCTTCGAGTAGATGTACTTTTTCTCTTTGGAGTAAAGGTTGTCGATCATGGACTTGAGCTTGTGAGATGTTGGGGGAAGTACCACCCTCGTGGCAATGTCCTCCGTCTCTTTCGACAGAACGTGACTGCCGAGCTGCAGGTAATCATACTCTTTCAATTGGTCTGGCAGAAACATAGGCTCGTGAAATTGTTGTTGATTCTAGGGAATGGGAATCATTTGGTGTCGAACTTCGACCTTCTGAAGATTCGATAAATTCTCTGAGGGCCTTTAGGAATTCATGAAACTGGACTGGATGGGGTTACCGACGGGCGAGTAAGAGTCACTCGAGACAGTCCTCATTTGGCCCTTTTCCATATGCGCAGTAGTCTGATAGACCGTGTCCTTGTGCATCGTCGATAGGTCGGTGTGATTATCGGTCCGAATCTAGATTGTGGCTGCGTCAGAAACTGGTTGCTGCTACATCTGCATGCTTTCAGTTGGGCTAAGTAGTTTATTATTTCTAGCTTTCTTTGCTCGTTTGCTTCTCTCAAGCTGCTAGTCATAGATGTTTCCACTATGTATCACCTGCTACGAGCTCTTGCGACCAACGACATTAAGCATGCTTGTGCCGTGCTTGTTCTGCGTAAACCCGGACACGTTGAGCTGTGACTTGGTCTTCAGGGCCCTCATTGATTCGATGTTTGCTTCGATCAAAATGGGCGGTTTGGCATTGGGAGCGGCCTTTCTGTATGAACCCTTAATGATCTGCTTGTAGTCAGCGAGCACGATCGGCTTCTGAACATTGTCTAACGACTTATCCTCTTTCTCTTCGTTGCCGTTTTCTGTGTTTAGTCCATTTACTTTTCCCTCGAGGAGTTCAGCTTTGCTTTGGACTGACACACGGGATTTGGTCAGTAATTCGGCAGTATCGGCGCTGACATTACCGATGCTGTCCTTATTTCTATTGGCGAGCCACAAACGGTAATTTGCTTACGATTCCTCGAATGCTGTCATCGGTTGCATCTATTGCTCTTACTGTTATGGCTGGGGCTAGGGTTGAGGTTGCTGCTGAGGCTGCTGCTGTTACTGCTGACTGGAGAGGAACATGGCGTCTGGGTTGAGACTCATGACATTTAGATGGTAGGGCTCTGAGTTCCTCTACGAGGCCGAACTGCCCTGTCCTTTCTTCAATTTCTGGGTTTGATACACGCTCTTCAGGTTTTACTTGCGATCGAATTGCTCTTGCGACGAGTGGGCAGCTTCTCCAAATTACTTTTCGATTGCACCACTTTCTCGAACACCTTCCTCCTGCTCCTCGTCTTCGACTAGTCGCTCGATACTTTTCTTGCTGGCAGACTTTTTAAGGTCTTGGTTCAACAGAGGCATATGCGAGTTTATGTGCTTTTGCAAATATAAATTCCGCTGGCTATCAGACCCGACTGAGCGCACCTTGGAACCTATGATTCCACCCGAACGTCTGATCTCGGCGTCTCTATCGACCCCACTACTTGTGCTTCTGTAGGTCTTATGATCCTCATCAATTTGGTCATAGCTGCCCTTGAGCGAATCCCTGGTCTTTCTCGCGGGATTAAAATCCGAGGGTTTAATTTGTTTCCAGTCTCTTGCCTGCTGTCTATTTTCAGTGACTGTTCTTTCCGGATTGGTGGAGTTGAAGTTGGTGCCTGGCTGAGCAGGCAAGATGCCTTCTTGAATTCGAATTGGCTCCTGTGTCACCTCGAAACTGCTGAACTTCTTTTACTTGGTCTAATTCTCCAGGCGCGAATTTTATGACTTCTGCACGAATGCTACCGCATTTCCAGTTGACAGAAGCGTGGTTGCTCCTAGAGACGAAACGGCTTGAATTTCGGTTTAAAGGGCTGGGTCTTGCTCTGCGTTTGGGTGAATGGTTCCTTTTTTAGGACTCGATATTTGGTACACAATCAGATTACCTCTGCCGGCCGATTCATTGAGTGGTGCTTTAGCTGTCTTGTGCTCCAGAGTAGTCGATCTGTCCCTCGCGCTACTCTTCGATCCTACACTATTTAGACTTTTAACGGTGCTTCTCCTGACACTTTCTTGCGTCGGCTAGGAGGCTTGGGCGACAAATATCCTCTCGTTAACCTCCTCGGTCTCGCTGACAGGATAGAGCGCATTCTGAGCATGCCTGTATATCTTCTTCATCTTCTTACTCATCGAGATAGGAGTGAACTTTTGGTGGACCACTTTCATCGTCTACGAAATCACGTTGTTCTGCTTGGAAAGGGTTCTGTAACTCGTCAAGATGGCGTTGTCGATGTTCTTCAGCAGAAGCACTTTGCCAAAGGGGTCTCCCTTTTAGAAAATAGGATTTTGCGCCGTAACCTTTTACGAATTCTGCAAGGTGTACTGTATTTCGGCGGCTCTAGGCTGTTACGGTTGCCCAAATGAAGACTCGTTTGCCTGCACAAGAATTTTTTCAACGATTTCATTAATGTTGGGGGAGTTGCCAACTACACCTCCTGGAGAAACCAACTCTTGCTCGACTAAGGTTTGAGCTGTCAAGTTATTGCCCTCCTTGACCGACTCAGACGATGGCTCGTGCAGCATGGTTTTGAAGTCGATCTTTTAAGTTGACTAAGGCAGAGAAACCTCAGCCTCTGACTTTTGCACTGCTTCTTCCTATATCGGTGTCTCACAAGCCAAATACTGGAGAACCTGTTGATTAAGACTAATGTAGTTCTTCTCGAGGTGCTCTTTGTCGAGATCCCTGGTCAGGTAGATCGAGAACCGGGGGAATTTGTTGAACCGCTTTGAGGAAAATCCAGGTCTTTGAATCCGGTAGGAGCTAATGATGTCGTTGACGAGTTGCAGCTCATGCTAATCTTCAGGCTCCTCTGCGGTGTCATAACCTCTATTGTGCACTTTCTGTACTTCTTCGGCAATCACGAGAGTGTTTGTGAGATCCTATGATTGGTCGGTGAGCAGTTTGACTGGAGATTACACGGTGGTTTGTCACAGCGTCTCCACACTTCTCTCCTTCTTCATCTCCTCCAGATTGTTTCGTGCCCTTGTCGTGATGTCTTCATTCTACACAGTTTAGCTTTACTGTGAAGCTGTGGCAACCCGTTGAGGTGATACCCCTCGAGTCAACGTGCTTTCACCGTCATTGCCCCGTGTATGCGGCTTTTTGGTCTACCCAGTGACCTCCATGCTGAAGACACTTTTCGGGGCGCCGCGAGTAACTGATTAGCGACTCTACTTCGAGGGAGTCGACTTCTACTACTGCTTGTTCGATAGTGCCTACTGCTTCTCCTTATCAATGATTTGCTGCAAAAAACTCTTGTTTGATTGCCCTGCAGAGTGCAAGGCTGTTTCCCTTTCCTTTTGTAGCGCTATCGTCGTTCGCTGCGACATTGTTGATGTCTAGGGCTTTGTCGGGTTGACGCCAACTCTCTGTAGACTTTCCATCAAGTTAGTTTCCTCCAAGTGATCCTCATTTGTAGACTCACTATTTTTCTCAATGGAGGTAGCTGTGACTTCTATTTGTTCAGCGGTTTGTGGAGGCTGGGTGGAGTTTTCAACAGAGGCTTGGTGGGCAGAGATTGGTTCTGAGTCCAGTACTTGAGGCGGCCACTGCTTGTTGCGATTGGAGTTCTGCATGGTGTTACCTTCTTGGGAAAACTTATGGTTTCCGAGAAGCTACATGCTGCTTGCTTGTGACTGACCTACAGTCTCGTGCGGTCTCGTCTCCAAATTTTGCTGACTGAGTCTGATTATTTGCTTTCTTGAGGTGCTTGACAGATGCGCAACCGGCGACGCATCTTTGTCGAGGTATGAACCTAAGACAGAGATCTCGCCCGGAGTGTCTCTAAGTTGCGTCTACGAGTAGTCATGGCCCTCGTTGTCTTGGTTTCTGTCCGGCTTATTCAAACCCTTCACATTGATCTCCTACTTCTTCCTTTTGTTGGAATCCTTTTGTGAGTGCTCTGTCTTTATGGTTGCATTGAAAGGGACTTGAGTCGCATCCTTTAAGTCAGCCATCTTCATTTTGCCTGCTTTCAAGTCGTGACTCTGACCAAGAGTTTTCCCTCTGATTTCGGGAACACTCTCTCGTGACCCTTTCCTCGTTGCGAAGGGCGACAGCTTGTTAGTATTGCTCCCAGACACTTCGGCCAAATCCTTGTTTGAAGACGTTTTCTGGCGAAGGTCTTTGCGTGTTTAGTTGTCGTCGGACATTTGGGCCGACACTTGCTACTTCGTCAAGATCTCCAGGGTGTTGACCTTCTCGCTATCTGTGAATAATGATTGTTGGTTAGCCCTGACTGAATTAATCGGGTTCGTTCCCTTAGGCAACCCATTAATGTTGATGAAAGATCCGTTGATCAAGGCATGTTGGTTGGCAGCCGTCACTCTTGATTTTTCAGTGCGTTTCTAGATCTGCTCCATGTAAGCCTTATTCTTACGGCTGGTCGTGCTTGCTTAGCCATCTGTGGCAGTAGAGCCGAACTTCGAGAACCCGGCGGTGGCATTCATATCGACCAAGTTGACTAGAGAAGTGTTGGTTTGTGGCAGGGTCGATACTGGCTCTTGAGAGATAAGATGCTGCTCTTGGTCTTCATCGAAAGTCTTTCTGGCGACGGGGGGAAGCCTGGTCGGAGGTTGACTGCCCATCCCTCTTCGGCGAGGTGGTATCGCAGGCATAGATTGAGTATAGGAACTGTCCACGTAGGAGTTCATGACCTCTTTCTAGAACACCTCCTTTTCTTGCAGGTACTTCTACCTTCTCATCTGGATTAATTCAAGTCTCTTTGCAGACGCCTTCTGAGCAATGCACCTATTGTAGAGCTCTATCTGTTCTTGGTTGTACACAACGTAGTCTTTATTTTTAGTCGCCGCAATTTTGCTGAGGATTGAAATAGGGTTCGACCCTGTGGTTTGCGCGATCACCAGCTTCATCTTTGAATCCACCGAGTTGAGGGGAAGCTAGCCGATAGCCTCCCTCGTCCTCAAGAAATTAGCATCCGTGTTTTTCTAACTTGTCCAGTAGTTGTCCCTTTCTGTTTCCTTCTCAGCGGAGGACTCATTGGCTCCCTGACGGTTAGAATCCTATGCAGAGGTCTCCTCGTCACTTGAAGAGTGGCCCTTCTTGGATTTGCTCCTCTCTTCAGCCCTCGAGCCTTGGGTGCTTCTGATGAACTGCACTTTGCCTTTGGAGCGGGCCTTGGTGTTGGAGTTCAGTAGGTTGGCGCTCGACCTTAAATTGGTGTTACTCACCGTTTGAGACAACTCTTCGCTCCTGTCGATGTTAGTGTACGGGGCTTAGCCCACTGGCATATTCAACGTCGACTTGCTTACGTCGCGGGATTGTTCGGCAAAGATAACCGGATGGTGGTCCTCATCGAAAACCCTTTTCATCATCACTTTGGCCTGGGAAGAATTCAAAATACTAACTTGCCCCGTTTGCGTGATGATGGTCCCGGCTGGTGTCTCTTGAGTCAAAATTCGACTTGATTCTCCACGAGTTCCGGCCCCGCCATCTTCCGTGACTAGCACAGGCTCATGAGTAATCTTTGTTTAGAGACCTGTGTCAGTAGTTGGAACAATTTTGCTTCCTCCCATAAGGAACTCATGGCTCAGAGCGTTGATACTCTTTCCCTCTTCTGCAGTATGCTTTACGCTCAAAATTCTTGTGAGTGGTTCCAGAATCTCCCAACTTGCCTACTCAGGTTCTTTGACTTCATCAGGAACGGCTAGGGGCTTACGGCTCAACTCAAACAGACTGTCCTAGTTGAGTTGCTGCAGCTGGAAGAGTTGATCTTTGTAGTTTCTCTCGTACTCCTTGACTTTAGACATCTCCAAGCTTTTTCTAAGGGAGGCAGAAGCGTAGACAGAGGCGTCGTAGTAGGTGCTGCCGCCCTGAAGAATCTGCTGTGCTATACTCTAGGGATTAGTGTTGAACAGAGATGAAATCGCGCTTCGCCCGCCACGATCATTTGACATCTGAGAGGAACCGCGACAGAGTTATGATTTGGCTCTTAGCTCAGCTTTTCTCTCCGCAATGTCTTTCTCGTACTTTCGCATGACATAGGTGCCAGTGCGAGCTGGATTTCCAGGCTTCGGATTCGGGGCCTAGAAGTACTCTTTAAGGTACTTGATCGGGTCGTTGGGGTTGACTACCTCACCGTGCGAATCCTCCTTAACGGCCTTTGCTTTGCTCACATCTCCGACATCACCTCCGTGTCTGCCTTTGCCAGAAATTTCAGATTCTTCTTCCATGATGACACCGCCTGTCTTATCTGTCAGAGGGGGCAGTCTTGAACTGATGCCAAGACCACCTGGAGTTGTAGGCAAATGCTGCGAAACGCCTCCATAGTAACTAATGTTGCTGTCTTGAAGGATGGAGTCGTCCTGCTGCAAATCTATTCTTCCAACTTCGGTCTCTGTCTGCAGTCGCTCATCGCCAAGGTCTGCATTGTACTGACCCTTGCTCATTTATTTCAAATGGGCTTTCTTACTCAGCTGGGGGAAGTTAGTGTTCGCAAGCAAGGGGTCGCAGACTTTGCGAAGAGCGTAGAGCCCGTTCATCTGGCTTTCAGACGTCAAGAGTTGCCCCTCCTCGGCCATCTTGTCGGCGACTGTCCTGACTTTGAATTTAATCAGCTCCTCCAGGTTCTTAACCTATCTGAGTCTCTCCTTGTTCTCCTTCTTGCACTCCGCATGTTGTCGCATGATAGAGTCCTGAGTCAAGAGCGAATGCTCTGTGTCGATGCTGATCGATGCATAAGACTCCTGAGCCATTTTAATTTCGTACTTCTATTTCTTTTTCGCCTCGTTGACCACGCGGAGGTAGGAGTTCGCAACGGGGTGCTTGTCTCCCCTCAACTGCGATCCGTCCGAATTGACACTCTTGGATGCAAGATGGTGACTACCTTTTCGAATCCCTCTCGACCTGCTCTGTCTGGTCTCGTCCTTCGCATTCATCATCGATAACGAATTTAAATTTGTTAATAATATAATTTTAATAACGTCTTTGCAGGGCAATAACAAGCATGTCATCTTTAGAAAACCATTAATAGGCCAAGAGGTCCTTCAACGTTTCAGGCATGGACGACAGCCGCAAGAGGTCGCACATCGAGTCAGGCCTCAGAGTGCTCCAGCCATCCCAAACAGGAGTCCACGGCAAACATGAAGCCGTCAAGGCTAAAGTGAACATGCCAACCCAGGCAGAAATCGAAGCCTTCCAGTCCCAGCGTAGGTATTCCTCTGCCCGATTTCATTCATTCATTTTCGCCTATAGTTACATCCGAGTCGATCAAAAATCTGGCCTAGAGTTTAGGAGAGAAAAAAGTTTCATCCACCGCCTGTAAGTTTTGCTTAACCAGTATTTGAATAGTTTTTCACACTTTGCTTTTTCTTAGCGACTATCTGTCTGATCGACTTCAAGGCCTGCCTGAATGACGAGTTTAAGATCAAACCTGTCGCTGAAGCTCTCGTAATCTCTTTGTACAACAGGTTTAGGGCTGTGCGGCCCAAGGAAACCGGCGAAGGAATCGAGTTGGTCGAAGAAATGGACATTGTTGACTTCTTACTCGGCATGAACTTGCTTTCAAGAACCACCATCGACAAGAAAATCAAGTGTAAGTTACACTAGAGCCGTTGTAGCCCGTTAAGTCAGCTGATTGATTTAAATTTTGTGTCTAGTGATGTTTGAGCTGTGCGATCATGACGATGACGGTTGCATGAATCCTGTGCACATCCTTTAAATGCTTTAAAGAGTAGAGCGTGTCTTTGCTCGGGAGTGCTCCCGTGTGGACCTCAAGTCTCAAGTTCTCACAAACACCGTGGCTGATAAGCGCGCCGAGTAAAACTTTCACTTTATCATGACCATCATTCGCGAGCAAGCCATCAAGAAGCTATGGAAGGCTCATTTGAAGAAGTAGATTGAAGAAGAGAAGAAGAATGGAGGCCTCACCTCCACTGGACTCAACTCAAGCAGTGCGGCGAATGATGCCCAATCAAAGAAGGAAGCAAAGGCCAAAGCTGCAGCCAATGCTCCCCCGATTGACATCTCTTCCGTGAACCAGGACGAAGACAACTTGATTACCTACAGAGAGTTCGTCTCCGCCTTACGCAGCCTCAAAGAAACCCTCTATAAGAAGATCCTCCCTCGCACTCTTTCCTTCGCTGATGTGCTGTCCAGCGTGCCGATCGAAGAAGAGTTTACTATCAGTGACCTCCATGTTGACGACTTCTACATGTTGAGATATGAGCTCCAAACCATCTTTAAGAAGCACATGTTCGCAGATGAAAAGAAGTCTGACAACTTCTTGCTGGGCAAACACCCTCTGTCAAAGCTGAATGGCGCACCTGTCAAAGAAATCTTCTAGGCGAACAAAGGAAAGGGTGACTAGAACAAGCAGAGAGATCAGGAGAAGGAAGACGTATTAAGAAAGTGCCAGGAAATCTACCAATTTCCAGGTGTGATCGTGTCCCAAGAATCAGCGTTCAAGAAAGTGTCGAACATCACGAAAGAGATCAAGTTCGGCTACCCCTAGGACTCCATCTACAAGAGGAAGAAGCAGGAACAGAGACAGGGCTTGACACTCGCCGTCAACTTCAACCCTGTAACCAAAAACAACTCGATGGCCGCAGGCCAGAATGCCGGCAACACCCAGAACTCCCAATCACTTAACAAGATGGCCACCAACGTGAGCAAGATGTCCACCAACATGGGTAAAGGGGCAAAAGCAGAAATAATGCAGCCAGATTTGAAGAGTGCCAGGATTGAATAACTCCTCAAGGAATAGCTCGATGTCCTCTTAGAGCACGAGAATGCGAACACAATCGACTTCAAGTCCTTGTACTAGGACAATCTACCTCCTGAAGCTCTCGACTTGAAAGAATTCGTGGACAAATTCAAGGATAAAGACACTTCGAAGGACAAGGACATTCCCCAGATCAAGATAAATGCGTTTGCCAAGCTGGCTAGAGTTTAAAAGCTGCTTCCTGAGTCTGACCACGTCTCTGTGCACATGATGGCACCCATTTGATTTAACAGAATTAAACCAACTTAATTAAACTCTCACGTAAGGGGTTTTGGGGTTTTGGGG
>Ga0208544_10002327_pt1 | contig 12460 bp, 23 predicted proteins | sample DEB08_DNA_9_FD_184526 | JGI IMG/M metagenome (GOLD analysis project Ga0208544, IMG submission 184526) | Aqueous microbial communities from the Delaware River and Bay under freshwater to marine salinity gradient to study organic matter... | ecosystem: Environmental > Aquatic > Marine > Coastal ...
GTCCACCCTGCAATGTCAGTATCAAACGTGCCATTCGTCACAAGTTCCCCGCCAACAAGATCATCCTCGGATGCCTCGCACATGAACGCGCCTTTAATATCGCCGTGCATCCAGCCGGTTGCGTAATCTGCGGTTGTGTAGGCAACCATGCCGTTTGCTGGGGTGGTGGGGTCTTCGGCTAGGTGGGTGAGCCTATCCACTAATGCAATAGCCTTGTTGCTGACTATGCCCCTAGTCTGAGGGTAGACCGCTGGAAAATTTCCAAGTGACGGGGACGTATTATTCGTATAAACCGCCAATCCACCCGAAGCCAGGTTTTCGCTTAATAGATCGGCTTCTGGTATCGCATATTTGCGCCAATTTGTAGCGATACTTGTGTTGCCTCCATGCAGGAACCAGACATTATGATTTTCGTCAAAGTCGATATTTCTCACAACAGTGGATGAAGTAAAGACAATATCAACAACAGTCCGATCATCCTTAATGACTGACACACCGGCGTCTGTAGCAACTGCAATAGTCGGCACCGGCAATCCTGTAGCAGTATCAGTCGGAGCATTAGGAAGCGTTGTGATGGCTACATCGTTGATAAAACCGTTAACTAAGAGGATTTGGGTGGGGTTTGTTCCTCCATCTGGAAATTCAGTACTTCTCTCAGATATAGTTCCTAAATAGACGGACTCCCCGTTCCTATATCTCGACGCAATATCTGAATTGAAATCAGCAACAGTTACCCCCGCCCGAGTTTCGGCAAGGCCTGTTGTACCTATCACTAATTTACCGTTTGACATGCCTAAAGAAGAAACAGAACTATCCGCCGCGTAGGATATCCAAGTCCACGTAGTAGTTCCACGATTTGCGACCATCCACATAGAACCATCTTCGGCATCCCAAATGATAACACGAGCTGTTTCAAAAGTAATCAAAGCTGTTACTGGGAAACGCTGACCTGTTCCGCGAAATACTTCTGTTTGTCCCGTAACTGAACTTAATGAATAAAAGTTGCTATCAGAAGTGTTGTAATAATAACAACCAGTGTCTGCACCTAATAATGCTCTAGCACCTGCTTCGTCAACTGCAAAACCAAGATACGCACCTGACGGACGAGCTTCTTTTTCCCACGAGGTATGAGAACATCTGTAACGCCAAGCGCCGTTATCGCTGTCGAGAGTAGTGTCATACAAAAATGCACCAACAGCCGTAATGCCAAGTGTCTCGTTAATTCCATAAATGTCGCCGCTTACTTCATCTAAAAGATTGCGATCACCTGGGCGGTGTAGTTGAAAGTTTGGCATCAGTTATCCTTTGTGTTATTTATCTTGTTAAATACAGTACGTGAATACAATGGCAATAATAATAAGAATTATTCTAAGGAAACAATTAAATGAAATTACGTAAAACACTTTGGTTCACATTAGGAATCATATTATTAGGAATTGCTTTTGTCGGCGTTTATTTACCAGGATTGCCATGGAGTACACCTGCTGTCGGGGCAGCTTATTGTTTCTCTAAATCAAGTGAACGTATGCACAACTGGTTATACAATCATAAGCTGTTCGGTCCGTTCTTAACAGGATGGGCAGAGAAACGTATCTTTCCAACCAAGTTCAAATATTTTATGGTTGTAACCATGTGTTCTAGTTTACTAATGATGTGGTTTACTACAGGTAACCTAACTGCTATTATGTGGACGGCTGGATTTATGTTCTTGGTATGTTGCTGGGGATTTCGTTACCCAGGTTCAGAAGCAGAACACCAACGTCGCATCAACGCCGGCGAAAAGATTGCTTGGTTAAAATAAGTCATATCCTTCGTCGGATGGAATTATCTCTAAGTTTCGGGTAACAACTGCAAATGCATTGTTTCCGTATGTATCTGCGGCGCCTTGATATTCATCTTGTGCTAGTGTTTGAAAGAATTCTAGATCAGTTAGACCTGGTTCAATAACTAAAGCAAACACCGATGGATTACTTTTGAAATAACGAGACAGCACAGGTTTTGTCTGTGCTTTTAATTTTGGATCTAAATTCTTATCGAATCCTATAATCCATAACGGATTATGTTCAATAAAGAGTTTTTGAATTCTAGGACTGATACCTTTTATTTCATGACCCATTTTAGGATCCGGAATGATGTTCGGATTGCTCTTAATAGTTTTGTATACCATTTCGGGATTTTTCTCTTCAAAGTCGACCAAATATTTTAGATGATTTTTTATTAACATACCAATCGATTTTGATGTTACGTTTGAAACATTCTTTAGCTGAGCCGGAAGTTTTGATACAATTAGCGTTTGCATATTTTGATTCATTTCAACAGGCTCTCCGTTTGACACAACATACATGTAATCTCGTAAGGCTTCTGCTTTTTTAGATTTTAGCAATAGGGTTTCAATTTCTGGAGATTTTGCTCGACTTCCTGATGCTTTTAAGTCGTCAATCATGTCGTGCACTCTTTGAAGATCGGACTTCATACTTTGACGAGCTGCATCGGCGCTCTTTGCTACGTCTGTTGTTTTATTTGACACCATTGCAACATATTTCATTGCTTTATCGAGAGGTATTCCTGTTTGATCAGAAAACTCTCCGTTGCCGATTGTATTATCATTAATATCGAACCAAATGTCGTTGCCATCTTCATGAACTGCAACAGCCCACTTTGCTCCTGTTTGTTTTTCAAGGAAATAAATTAGTGTAACACTGTTATCTCTAAAATATTGCTCAAAGTAATCATGCTGCGGTTTAGTAGTACACCAGTCGGTGCCTTTGCCGTGAAAGCAGCTAGCATCTTTATCTAACGGAACTACAATCAACCATTTGTTTGTTTCTGCTAAGGTGTAACTTTTGCCAGTCTTCTTGCGCTTCTTCTGCTGTGTTTGACTTTGTTGCTGACTCTTTGCCGTAACAAACTTTTGAAAACTTTCCCAGCCTTGTTTACCCCACCAGTCGATGTTTCGTTCGTTACCTTGTACTTGATTTCGAGTAACCAAGTCTTTAAACAAAGCTATGCTTGCATTAACTTCATCCGGAGTAGAAGACTGTGCAAATTTTTGTGCTACTTCTTTGTAACCCTCGACTATTCTAAACTCATTGTATCTCATAAATCTATTTATGCGGATAATACAGTATTAAATTCTAGTTTGTGGCATGTGTCTCTTAGGCTCAATTCCTGATGGCGCAAGGTTTTCTCCACTTGCTAACAAACAAGTTTGGAGAGAGTCAGGTCCATTAGCAGGATTGCCAAAAGTAATAGTAATTTTATAGTTGTTGGATTTTGGATGTAAAAATATTTCAATTTTGCCAGGGGTTGCAACCGGCATGCGGATGCTGTTAGGAATAATAATTGATCCACGTGATTCTACCATTGACTGATAGCCGGCTTCGTCTACTATCTTTTTCATTACGTATAATCTAGGAGCACACAACATCTGTAAAATCGCATACCTAGATGGATCTGGTATGTCCTGTGCAATAGTTGTATTCGGGGTTAGTACTATCATCAGCGCAACCAGGGCAAGGATTGCATATTTTAGTTTAAACATTTAACTTCCTTTAAAAGTATGTATTAACCATTTGTGACGAAAAGCGATCTACCGCATACTCCCAGTGAGTGTCAGGATCACTGTAAAAGATATCGTCTATGGTCGGATCAACTAAAACCCAGCTACTCGAATTTGAGTACTTTGCAGTGCCTGCAATTTCTGCATCAAGCTGTCCTTTGGACCACATGCATATTCCTGCAGACAGTCTCCAATGCTCAGGCGTATTGCCTTCAGCAAGTTTTTCTAGCATAGTCTCGTCTGAACTAACTGCTAGTTCGTCGGTTATATTTATAGTGTTTTCTGAGTACCATCCTTCGTTGTGAAGCAATGTAATACTCTGTGACTTAACTGGTCCGCCTTGATAAAGTGGTGCACCAGATAAATGTTCAGTCGGACTGTGCATAACATCGTCTACTGTAAAACCTATTAATGGCTGATTAAGCATAATTCCTGTTGCACCAGCTGCTGTATCTTGACATACAAGAATAACGCTACGCCTAAAGAAAGACGAATCTAGATTCGGACATGCTACTAACAGTTTTCCTTGGTTGCTCATAAGGTTGCTTTCATTAAAGATATCTTCATAAAGTTATTTATCTAGTAAAGCTTTACAGTTATCAAAATGCCATCGTCGCATACTCGGTTCTCCTCCTGCTTTATTACAATGAGGACAAGTGATTTGTTTCTTTGGTTTGTTGCTTGCTGCATCTCTTAATTTCTGCAACGTTTCTTCTGACTTAGTATGACCTGTCATTCTCTTTGACATTGCGTTTCTAACTTCGATTGATCGAGATTTTCCTTTGTTTGCTTTTGCTATCTTTTCTTTATGACTTTGGCTAAACACTCTACCTTTAGCAGCAACAGATAGTTTAGCTCTAGCTTCTAATGTCATAGTAGTGCCTTGCCTCTCAACTTGTGCTGCTCTTGCTTTGCGTAGCTTTTCTTTTGTTTCTTCTGAATGTTTCTTTCCGTATTGCGGATTGTTTTTTCCGCTGTACAGTTTAGAGTGCATTGTTGCTTTTTCTATCTTAACACGCTCATATACTCTACTAGGTATTTTTACACGTTGTTCTTGATTGCTGTACGCCATACGAATAATAGCACATAGCATCTTGTATTTACTTTCTCCTTCTAGCATCTTAGGAAGTAACAAGTGACAAATGTAATGCTCTTTTGCTGTTAAGTTTACTAAATTCTTTTTGGCATTATGGTCTCCAGATAGCCAACCAGTTTTGTTTCTAGCTCTATAAAAGGATTGTGGTATTATGTGATGACGTTCTGTATAGACCTCATCTGGTAATATTCTTGACTTTGCTCGTTCTACTATAGTATAATAGACACGGGTGTATTTGTTATCTATAAATAAGGATGCTGACATATTTGATATTCCTTGTGTTAGAGTAGTTAGGGAGGGCTGTCCCGTGAACTACACTTTTATTTATTCAAACTGCCGTAGTCTTTACCCTTTAAGAATAATCGTTGAGTGGTCCACCATATTTTTTACCTTTGATCTTACGACCGCCAACCTTTACACGACTTTTGCCAATTTTATGGCTTTTCTCACCGTCGCGGGCGCGGAGGCCTTGTGATTTGCACGATGCAAGGTTGCTTGCTCCTAACTTACTGTCAGGGGTATTACTCTTACATAATGCGCGTGAAGCTTTTGCTTCGTCTAATAGTGTTGGATCAATATCATTTATTCTCATACTTTATTTAGCAGAGGAGGCCAAAGGATCATCGATATTTGTCAGCAGGATCCCCGACTGATTCGAGTTCGCTCTCAGGTACGATTTTGAACGTGAGAGCTTTTCTTGGTCCTCGCGTAGTGTTTAGAGAGATTTCTCCACTTTTTTCGTGGAACTCGATCTTGGTTATTCGTGCTCGATCGTTATTCGGTCCGACACAAATTTCTTGGCCTAGTTCTAGATTTAAGTTGATGTTACGTAGTGTTGACATGTGAAATCTCCTTCTCAACGTATGCATATTTAGCTGGTATCAGTAGGACCTGTACTGAGACGACTCAAAAAAGGGCTTGACAACTTTGTGTCTATAGTGTAGTGTAAGAGAGTAACAACAAGAAAGCATATCATGCAAACGTATCTAGTGGCAATAAAAAATGAGTCAGTTTTTTATGTTGCAGACTTAACAGTCTTTGACAAGAAGCATACCAAGGACTTTTTAATGGGCAAGAGTCTGCAAGGAAATCCTGCTGTTAGAAAGATGGTAACGGAACTTGTAGCCAAGGGTGCAGAAGAACTGCTATCTATTGACTCAGAATTGTCGTTTAATTTGCTTTCAGATTACTTTCGTACCCATCCACAAGAAATGTTACAAGACGCTAGAGCAATGGGCGTTCAGCTTTATTCTAACATCAAAAACAAGGAAACACCGTGCTAGAAAATATAACAATCGAAGCAGCAATTGTAGTAATTATAGGATATATTGTAGTATCTGTGTTCTCTTATGCAGTAGGCAGGACCCGGGGCATTCTACTAGGCACTGATACAACTATTGCAGTCCTGGCACGAGATCGGTACATTGCGTTCAACAGCCAAGGACTCAAAGAGCACCCCGACGCCGGTGATGGATCTATTCCGGAAAGCTTCGAAAAATAAGATTGACACATTAAACTAATGTGTTACAGTTAGTAACAATTTAAACTTTCTCAAACAAACGAGTGCAACAATGTCTAGCTTAACAGCAGGTAGTTACGTTACAGTTAAAGTATCAAACATCATGTGGCCTATGCGTCACAGATATGATCGTTCTATGTTCATTCCGGAACACAACACCTACACTGGCACAGTTGTAATCGAAAAGCATTATAAGGCTGACGAAATCGGCCTTACAACAGGCGATCCGAACTATCCAATTAGAGTATTAAACAAGGAGAGAGTATTTGAAATTAACGATGCTGAGGTCAGCTTCGAGCCACCAACCAAAAAAGAAACAAACAAAGACAGAGTTGTCTCAGTCCAAGGATCGAAAGGCGCTGTTTATCAAGTTACTGTCACAAGTAGGGGAGCATCGTGCTCTTGTAGTGGCTATCAATTCCGAAAACGGTGCAAACACGTTGACGGAGTAATCAGAGAAATCTCTGAATCTTAACCCAACCTTAACATAACTATTAGAAAGAATTTAACCATGTCAGACAAAAAAGAATACCGCGTACTCGAAGACACCTTTACTTCCTTTTACGAAGCAAGGGCACAAGCTGAAATCCAAAGTTGGATGCTAGCTCGTCCTGTAGTAGTTCGCTACAAGGCAAACGGCAAGCCTGTTCATCGTGCAGACGTTAGTGCAGATGCAGTAGCATAAGGTTGACTTTGCTCTATACAAGTGCTAATATGCTTGTATAGAGCAACACCGGACCTATGACACTTTGAAAGATAAAATAGATGACTAAAAAATTCGAAGTAAGCCTAGCCGACAGGTTAAAGCAGCGTAACGCAGCACAAAACGAAATGAGGATGCCTGCTCTTGGTTATAAAAAATATCGTGTGTACGATATTTTAAAAGATGAGCCAGAGCTTAGTTCATACAGTTATAATTATACCACCTACACAGCCAAGCCAGGCGGTCAATCATCTGGTACTATAAACGTTGTCGCAGCTGGACGAAATTCAGGCAAGTCGTTGATGTGGAGTTACTGCCTAATCGACACTCTTTATCCGGAAATATACAACTTTTCTCACATTTTAACAGATTCTACTGTACAATGGTTAAAGCCGAAACAAGCAACAGCTCTAATATTAAAAGGACACCACGTTGACGAATTGTGATTGCGCAGTTTATTAAATAGTACAACAGTTAAAGGATTACTTATGAGCGAAAAAACAGAGAACAAAGTCTCTATCGAAGACATGGAGGCAGGCAAATCTTATGCTTGTTTTTTTGAAGCGTACACTATGCTAAATGAACAAGGACAACCAGCGCGCGGGCAAATTGGACAAAGCTTTCCCGGTCCGGGCAACTACGAAGGTTTTGGATTGATTACAAAACGAGACCTTGAGAACAAAAAATTAATTGTTCTAGATCTTGATACCAAGTACGACTTTGTTGTACCCTTTGACAAAGTCTGGGGCATTGACGTTGCAGAGGCAGAAGCCGAATGAGCAAGCCTTTTTACACATTAGATGACGACACTTTACAGCTATTGCTTCATGCACTTGACATGGCTCATACGTTTGCTGATTTTCAGATAAGCGAAGAGGCCCGGGACGACATGTATACTATATTAGAAGAGTTGAACAGTCGCTTTAACTTGCCTGATTTTATTGAAATACAAGAAACTATTGCCCCTGTTAAAAAGACAGACGGTGTCGTTCCATTTGATCGACGTGCACGTCCTGACTTTGGTGTAATCAAAGGCGGCAAGGACAAAGACAAAGAATAATGTTTAACGAACGTTATTATACTTGTTCGGTTACAAAGACTCCCATCAAACCAGGTGATCCTGTAATGGGAGTCTTTCTTGCAGAGGTTGCTCCAAAGATTCCCCCATACGGGCCAAGCGACCCGACTGAAGTTTGGACACCGTTTCTTGCTCCTATCAAAGGCGAATTTGATCCTGAACAAATTATTGTTAACGTGGACCGGGATTGGAACTTTGATTACATACTCGATTGTTTTCGAAAATATCTTATCGAATTAGACGAGCCAATTGGTTGTGAATGTTGCTACATATTTGACGAGAGCAAACAAATTGATTACACCGACATTACTTGGAATGATGTGACAGAGTTGCTGTCACAAGGAGCACTGCAATTTATAACAGATCGGGTAGTGAACGTAATTGACAAAACAACAGGCGCGGTGATAGGACAAAGGCTAATGACTGTTCCTACTGCGGTACACCTTGGCTTAGTACATCAACACGCCTGGGATACTATCATTGAACAAAAGATAAAAGACGAGTACGGCGACGAGTACAATATTAATAGTTTAATCGACGATGCAACGCATAGGTTCAAAGACAAAGACTTTCCAGTAGGAGAGTTATCTTTTTCAGAGAAGTTGCACCTGTTCGGCTGTGACTTAATAATGCAGCTAACCTCTAGTCCACTGCCTTTGTTAGAAGGGTACTTCCGTGACGTAAAAGGTATAGAGCAAAAACAAATATTTTCTTATCTTGCAGAACTAACTATCGTTAACCTGTTTATGAATGCAACACGAAATATGTGGCAACCGCAAAATGGATTCAACTCAGGCGCTGGCGACAATGAGATGCACAAGCTACTGCATTCATTATCAGAAAAAATTATATACAGAAACACTTGACACGCATTTAATCTTCTGCTATAGTTGTATTGTAAAACAATTATCAAGGAAGATAAAATGGGATGTTGGAATCAAACTTGTGCAATATCACAAATTGCCATCACACACGGCGATCCTGTTGTGTGTTTGTTCGTTACAGAAAACGACAGGTTGGAGGCATCTGGGTGTCATTGTGTCACAGATGCATGGAATATTACGTTTTTGCCGTTTCGTGCATCCTATGACGACTACGGTGGCGTCGAAGATATTGTAGAGGATTGGAATACTGATTACATTCTAAACTACTTGCGCAAACATGCAGTTGAAAAACCTGCAGGAGAAAATCCATACCACGAACATGCTGTTGTAAAGGACAAGCTCGACTGGGAATTGATTCAACAAGCTACTAGAGAAGATAGACTTGAATTAATGACTTCACGCATTGTTGAAGAAACTCTCGACAATGGCGAAATTGCTGCTCGATATAAAAATGCACCAACAAAAACAACAATGTTAATGATACACGCCGATGTATGGAATGCTCTAGCTTATCGAAAGATTGATACGTATAAAGGCGTTGTTACTGTCAACACTATTGTCGAAAGAAGGCAAAAACAAGTTGCAGAAGTAAAAAAGAAAATTGCAGAAATGGAAGCATCAACTATGCTTCCGTTGCTAGACAACACAGACCCGGACGGAACAAAAGCACTTAAAGCTTCGATTTGGATCACAAATAGAGAACTTGTTTCACACGATTCTGATATATTTCGTGGCATCTCAGAAAATATAATGCCGTCTATTAAAGGATACATAGTCGACGACAGCAATGACGACTTTGTAGAACATCCAGAAACTATTCATCGAATGGCAGAAATGACAATGGTAAACAGCGGCATGGACCGACTAAGACGCTACTGGCATCCGCAAACAGGACTAGGCAGTCAAAGCGATAGTCGCAGTGTACACAAACTAATTCACAATACAATTGAAGCAATTTGGGAAGAAAAAGACAATGACATGTAACAACATTTGGGAAAATTCCGGAGACATCCCCGACGAAATAGTTTCGGCTGCTATTAATTTTGCGCAGGAACTTGCGCTATCGCTAGGTGAATCAAATTTAGCCGAGGAAATTACAAATAATGTATTCACTTCTCTTCATCCCGGATTGCCCAAACGGGTGACACTGGATTTGCTGCTAGGCAAGGGCAGTGCAGCTATTGTACAAGATGTACATCATCAAGGTAACATTTTAAAGATTAATGCAATCAAGGCAATTCGGAGAGCAACCGGTTTTGGTCTAAAGGAGGCTAAGGACATTTCAGAAGATGTAATGGACCGTGGCATGCGATGGGCTTTGCCCGGCACTGTAACTCGAGCCAATCGAGAAGAACTGCGGCAGGAACTAATTGGCACTGGTTGGAGGTTGGCATAATGTTCACAAAAAAGATTGCTCAGTTTAAAGAATCACAAGACGACAAACGAGATACGGTGATTCTAAAAACACTCAAGTCTTATTGGTTCAAACGTAGGCGACATGACATCATTGTTAAAGTGTTGCTCGAAACAGACTTCACTTCAGAAGAACTTGTTGAACTATCTAACCTGCTCGGACAAGTAGCACACGACAGAGAACGCAGATAACACTTGACTTTATTGCTTTTTTGTACTATTGTGTAATAGAAAGCGAGGAACTATGACCAAGAGAAAATATCTAGTATTTTTAGACATCGACGGAGTGTTTACTTCCTCGCGCGTACATTATGCACACAATGCAAGTTACGAAATGTGGGCAAGGTTTGATCCAGTTGCTGTTGATTTTATGAACAAGATTCATGACAGATATCCTGTTGAGTTTGTTTTAATGTCGACTTGGAAAAACTTTATCGACACTACAAGTTTTCAAGTTGAACATTGGGTACAAAGTGCGTTTGCTAATTCAGGGTTTAGAGGAGTTATAGCAAAGCCTTGGAAAACTGATCCCAACGAGTCTTGGGTTAACAATCGCGGTCTAGACCGTGGTGACGAAGTTAGATTGTATCTTGAAGAATATGCTCAAGATGTAAAAGACTTTATACTCTTTGACGATAATGCGTATAACTTTGATAAAGCCCTCGGCAAGCGAAGACTAGTACGAACAGATGCCGAAGAAGGTCTGTTGTACAAACATATGAAAAATGCACAAAGCATAATGGGCCAATGGCACGAAAGGTAGAAAAAATGAACAAGTACAGCACATACAATGCATTACGGGATCCAGTAACATGCTTCGAAGACCTTAAGGGTAACATTCTAAGCAAGGTTGTTTATCATAAAGACGAAGAAGAAATTCATTTTCACCTAACTGATGATCATTATATTCGTATGTATCATCAGCAAGACTGTTGCGAGAGCGTTAGTGTAGAAGATATCTCTGGTGATCTAAATGACTTAGTCGGGACACCGCTTTTGTTAGTAGAAGAAACATGCAACGATGAGAATACAGATGAGGTAGATAGGTACGGATCTAATACTTGGACCTTTTATCGTTTTCGCACAATCAAAGGATCGGTTGATATCCGGTGGCATGGTTATAGTAACGGTTATTATTCCGAATCAGTCAACATCGATGTTGTTGGTGGAATAATTGATAAATAACAGCCTAAGGGAGATTATTTATGAGTACTAAACTAAAAACTTTTGTAGTCGTTGCAGTTATTGTTGTAGGCGTCGTAATAGCAGCATCACTTGCAGGTGTTGATTTAGGCGCACCTACCAACGCACCAATTGCGGGCGACAAGTAATTTAACAGAAAGGGTCTGCTTTGATTAGTAGGTTCTTTCTATCAGCATGATATTAATTTAAAGGAGCATCATTATGAACACTAAGCTAAAAGCATTCGTAGTTATTATAGCTGTTGCATTCGGCATCACAGCTTGCACAGACCAGACTAATAACGAACCACCTGTTTCACTTGCAGGCGAAAAGTAAATTAAATAAAGAGAGCCTGCTTTGATTAGTAGGCTCTTTTTTCTTGACAAAAATTCAATGATATCATATACTTAATGTATGTGCAAATTAACATTCTATTACTCATCAATGAACAGTGGCAAGAGCCTAGCAGTTTTAACTAAGAACTACATGCTTAAAGAAAAAGGCTTCAACACTGTCTTACTCAAACCTGCTGTGGACACGAGAACTTCTGGGAGTATTTCAACAAGGTTAGGTATAGAAGAAGAATGCATAGCAGTCTTAAAAAATGAATTGCCTAGCCAACGAATACTAAAGAGCGCACACAACAAACCAGATGCTATCCTGGTTGACGAAGCTCAGTTTTTAACAGAGCAACAGGTATGGGATCTTGCTAACTTGGTCGATAATTGGGGTATCAACGTATACTGCTACGGACTAAAGATAGATTGGCAAGGAAACTTCTTTACAGGTTCTGAAACATTGTTTAAAATAGCAGACAGCTTAGAACCTGTAGAGAATCTATGCAAATATAACAAAGGCATGCCTGCTTATTTTCACATCAAACTAGGCGGTAGCAGTGCTAGCGTAGAGATTGGTGCAGAAGACTTATACGAATCAGTATCGCGTAAGAAGTGGCGCGAATGGAAAAACAAACAATAATCAAAGATTTCTATTGACACTGTGATTTTTTAGTGCTAGTGTAAGCTT
>Ga0208544_10002328_pt1 | contig 12456 bp, 6 predicted proteins | sample DEB08_DNA_9_FD_184526 | JGI IMG/M metagenome (GOLD analysis project Ga0208544, IMG submission 184526) | Aqueous microbial communities from the Delaware River and Bay under freshwater to marine salinity gradient to study organic matter... | ecosystem: Environmental > Aquatic > Marine > Coastal ...
ACAGTTTTCTGATCGGCCAGTCTTCAGTCACTCCGGGCATAGCAATCGACGGGTGATTGCTACGGCGCGTTGAGAGTCAGTTTTCTGATTGGTCAGTCTTCGATTCGTCCGACCTAGGTTGTCGAGGAACAGTTTTCTGATCGGCCAGTCTTCAGTCACTCCGGGCATAGCAATCGACGGGTGATTGCTACGGCGCGTTGAGAGTCAGTTTTCTGATTGGTCAGTCTTCGATTCGTCCGACCTAGGTTGTCGAGGGACAGTTTTCTGATCGGCTAGTCTTCAGTCACTCCGGGCATAGCAATCAGTCACTCCGGGCATTTCCCCGACAATTCCCATTTATCGAATGTTGACCGATGAATGGGCACGAACCATTCTAGTCTTCAGGCCACATCTACCGACAGAAAATTGATCGATGGGCACAAACCGGCGCGTTGAGAGTCAGTTTTCTTATTGGTTAGTCTTCGATTTGTCCGACCTAGGTTGTCGACCTATCGACAGAAAATCGATCGATGGGCACAAACAGGTCTCAAACAGTGCCCATTTATCGACCGTCGGCCGATGAATGGGCACGAACCATTCAACAAATAGAAGTCTAATTGTATATCTCTCATCTAATTTTATTCTCTGATGAACTCCCGACGGATGAGCAACGTAATTTCTCCGACAGTGCCCATTTATCGAATGTTGACCGATGAATGGGCAGGTTAGGGCCCTATCGACAGAAAATCGATCGATGGGCACAAACCGTCTCTGATGAACTCCCGACGGATGAGCAACGTAATTTCTCCGACAGTGCCCATTTATCGAATGTTGACCGATGAATGGGCAGGTTAGGGCCCTATCGACAGAAAATCGATCGATGGGCACAAACCGGTCTGAAACAGTGCCCATTTATCGACCGTCGGCCGATGAATGGGCACGAACCCTTCAACAAATAGAAGTCTAATTGTATATCTCGCATCTAATTTTATTCTCTGATGAACTCCCGACGGATGAGCAACGACATTTCTCCGACAGTGCCCATTTATCGAATGTTGACCGATGAATGGGCAGGTTAGGGCCCTATCGACAGAAAATCGATCGATGGGCACAAACCGGTCTCAAACAGTGCCCATTTATCGACCGTCGGCCGATGAATGGGCACGAACCATTCAACAAATAGAAGTCTAATTGTATATCTCTCATCTAATTTTATTCTCGAATGAACTCCCGACGGATGAGCAACGTCATTTCTCCGACAGTGCCCATTTATCGAACGTTGACCGATGAATGGGCAGGTTAGGGCCCTATCGACAGAAAATCGATCGATGGGCACAAACCGGTCTGAAACAGTGCCCATTTATCGACCGTCGGCCGATGAATGGGCACGAACCATTCAGCAAATAGAAGTCTAATTGTATATCTCTCATCTAATTCTATTCTCTGATGAACTCCCGACGGATGAGCAACGTAATTTCTCCGACAGTGCCCATTTATCGAATGTTGACCGATGAATGGGCAGGTTATGAACTCCCGACGGATGAGCAACGTCATTTCTCCGACAGTGCCCATTTATCGAATGTTGACCGATGAATGGGCTGGTTAAGGCCCTATCGACAGAAAATCGATCGATGGACACAAACCGGTCTCAAACAGTGCCCATTTATCGACCGTAGGCCGATGAATGGTCACGAACCCTTCAACAAATAGAAGTCTAATTCCCATTTATCGAACGTTGACCGATGAATGGGCTGGTTAGGGCCCTATCGACAGAAAAACAGTGCCCATTTATCGAACGTTGACCGATGAATGGGCAGGTTAGGGCCCTATCGACAGAAAATCGATCGATGGGCACAAACCGGTCTCAAACAGTGCCCATTTATCGACCGTCGGCCGATGAATGGGCACGAACCATTCAAGATGGGCACAAAGCGGTCTCAAACAGTGCCCATTTATCGACCGTCGGCCGATGAATGGGCACGAACCACTCAACAAATAGAAGTCTAATTGTATATCTCTCATCTAATTTTATTCTCTGATGAACTCCTGACGGATGAGCAACGTCATTTCTCCGACAGTGCCCATTTATCGAACGTTGACCGATGAATGGGCACGAACCATTCTAGTCTTCAGGCACTCCGGGGAAAGTAATCGACGGGTTCGCCTTTGTCCATCTATCCATGGGTCACCGACTCCGGGCTTAGTAATCGACGGGTTCGCCATTGTCCATCTATCGATGGGCCACCGAAGGATTGGCACAAACCGATCATCAACTCAAAGACGAGGCAGTCTCACCCAGTAACAACCCTTGCCACTATGTACCGATTGAATAGTATCTCTCACATCTAATTGTATTCGCGGATCAACAAGCGCCACCAGAGCCCATCTATCGACGGTCCATCGACGGAGGGACAGCAGAATGACGCACAGACTGATGCTTACATCTCTGTCCACTCATAATCGAGCCATCGACGGAGACGGACAGACTGATACTTACATTTTCTTCACTCAATCTCCATAAATTCTTTGATCCTTCGGGTTCACTTGCCATCAGCACATGCTCATAAATTTCCAACTCGCGAACAACAGAAGTCAAAGGGCAACATGAGTCAATTAACTGACACCTCCAGCGACTCTGAGTGCGACGAAGATAAGTCAAATGGCGCCATTTCTAACACGAGCGACTCTGACAGCGACGATGATGAAACCACTTTAGTAAACCTCGGTCGAAACCCCGGAGAGGAGGGAGGGGAGTTTTCTCAGTCAGGGGGTAATCCATCCAAAAGTCAGATTAGCAGTAGCCCCCACAACAGACCGAGACAACCCATACCTGAACCCATACCTGTTATGATGACGAATGAACACATTCCAGATGATCTTCTTACGTCCTTTGAATGCAGCATAATGGCGTCACGTCTTCCACTTCTTTGCCTTGTGACTCCGACAAGGAATAACAAAAACACTAATATAACCATGATATCTCCAAATGTGAACATGCGCCTAGTCGAATGGCAGAGGATCACCAGCAAGAATTCCACCAGCCTCATCAAAACTTATATCAACATGGACGAAAATTTGGTGAATCCGCTTGGTGGTGCTGTAACAGCAACGTTCTTCTCGTTTGAATTTGGTCATATGAAAGGAGAGTCCTTGCCGAAACCCGTGAAATTGAGTCCCTGTTGGTCCTTGAAACCATCCGAACAAACGAGCGGAGTAATGAAGAGAATTGATGAGAAATATGCGGCACGACATGTCACCATTGCTAACGTGTATAAAGGTCTGACATGGTTGACCAAAAAAACAACACCTGTTGAGGCAATGGAGACGAGTGTAGAGGAAGCGTTGAAACTATACATTAATGCTATCAACGGGATCCCAATCAACGGCACCATTGAAGAACTGAAGGTATTTTATGACGACCATGAATGGAACGTGGATCCCCGCGGGGACGAGGATTCATCTTCTACCCCCCTTCGCGCGGATCTTATTGAAAACATGAGTAAAGCAAACCTTCGTCGAATTATTCAGGAGAAGCTACCTTATCAAACCGGGATTGCTATTGGAATCGTAGACGGCGTTCACAGGGCAACCACCATGTATTTTGCTCCACTTGGCATTCTGCCAGAAGAGGCACATGTTGGTTTCGACGAACTTCAGGAAATGAAACTTTTTGTTCGTTCGTTAGAATCTTCTTCCAACGATGGCAGGCTGATAAAGAATGAAGCGAAACGGCAGAAAAAAAGAAGCCGACTGGTCGACATTGACACAATTGTAACCCTCAAATGCAGGCTGCCTAGGGAGCCCGAAAAAGCGTTCGACCAGCAATTCTGCACTGCCATGTTGTGTATATCCGCAGCTTTGCAACAAGTTGGATCTCGTTCGCAACCTCACACTTTGAAAGAGGCTATTCATCACATTATGTCCCACATTATGGTAGATTTCGATGCCCGGAAAGACTTCAGTGCCGGTTATCTGTTCAAGTCCAACCCAGACGAATGTTGGCTAACGAAAGCATGGACGGAAGATTTCGGTTGGTCGAAGGAACCTTCTTATAAAGATCTGCGTGCAAAATCAGTTGCCTTTTTAGAAAAAACAGATGTGTCGCAAGAAGCAATCGCTAGCGTCATGGGCCATCTTGATCTTTCCCATACCGCTTCCTCGTGCCAAGATGCCCGTTTAGGCGGCAACTACATAAAGTGCTGGATCCATGATTGCTCTAATTGGTTAAAACGCTCCCTCGAAGATTTTCTTTCGAATAAAATCGAACTTCTAAACAGCATGGCGTCTGGGTTTGGGACTGCCTTACACCGTCTGGTTTCACTTGAAGCCGCGGAGTGGAATTCCCTGTTCAAAAGTAAAGATGACGGGAAGAAGAAGAAGAATGAGACAGAGTGCTATTCAATGATCCCTTGCTTTTCCAAAGGGGCTACCATTGACAAGCGACTCTTGAAAAATTATGCCGAGCCACATTTCATGAATTATATCAGGTCTACAATGATTCAGAGGAACAAGTTGATGAGTCAACAGGCTGTCGAGTTTATCTGGATTGCTTTTTGGTGTTGCCTAGATTCCAACACGCAAATCCTGATCAAACATACAGTTTCCGCCAACTCTGTGGATGAGGAGTGTTTCCCTCAAGAGTATGATCGTGGAACAGCACAAGAACACATGCAGAGGAGGCTCACCGGCCTCGTGAATGTGGTTTCCTGCTCTGTACGTGCTAGCCATCACGCATGGAAGAAAGGGATGCCAATGGATCCCAAGGGCCGTCGGAAATGGAACGGAATGTGCGACACCGGGCTGGTGGCTTCGCTCTTGGGTGACGCTGTTTCGGAATGCATAAAGTTCTTTTCACGAATTGGACTCCATCCCGCCTTTCCTGAGTTGTTGTCTTACGCTCGGTCCGATGCCATGACGCGTATATGTGATGAAGGTAGTGCGTGGAAACCCATTCAAGAGTACTCCACATCTCTGTTTTGGTTTTACGTGTATTCATTCCTAGCGCATATTGCGCTACCTTGCAATAGGGGAACTGAAATTTTTCAGGAGTACCTAAAATCGCGGTTAAGAGTCGGCACAGAAGAAGATCCCATCGATATCAGCTCACAAGACGGACGGAGAAAAATCATCGAGACCAACACAATTGGAGGCGAGGGGTCGTCCGACTTGCGAGGTGTCGGAGACAAAACAATCGTGGCACTCGTGCAGACCACTTATGTCACCCATAGCATTGATAAGTTCGTGCCAAAATTGGGACCGACGATGGAAGATAATGTTTATGAGGAAGGGGATTATTTTACATGGGATGATCTGGGGGCATGCTTTTTTGGGAAGGCAAGGCATCCAAAAAGTGGGGGGGAGGCAAAGCATCCACCGGAGTTGCTGGCTCAGAAAACGCAACAAGGAACTACGGAAGATGGACACAACATTACTAAAGACAATACGAAAGAGTCACATCGGAAAGGAGGGGGATCGTCTCTATTTACTGGGAAAGGGTCACCACCGCCCCTGAATAGGGGTAAACGGTTTGGAAACAAAGGGGGGAAAACGATCCGACCTCCTCCCCTCAAAGCAACGACGACATCAGGGCCAGCGGTAGCGTCAAAATCGTCGGCGAAAAAAAGAAAATCAGCTTCTATCACAACTGACGTCAAGAAGAAAAGGAGGAATATCCAACAAAAGACTATGAAGAACTTCGAAATGTTATCGAACATTTTGGGACATGAACAAGACGAGGGAGTCATTAGTGAGAGTGCAATGAATGTGAACCCACCGAATGATATCGAACAAGTTAAGGCCCGTTTACAGGCTTTGATTGATGATGACGTCAAATTGACGAGCCTTTGCGAGGTTTTGAAGACAGAGCGTGCTTTAAAGAGGGAAATGCTGCAGATGGATGAGGAGACGAAAGCTAAGAAGACGAAAGAGGAGACAAACCCTAAAAAGGTAAGAGCAAATCACATGCCCGCCAATCAAAATACCGGGGTTGAATATGAAGCCCACTGCCCCGATCGCACCTCTGACGAGTCCGAGTCAATTATCGCAAACACTCCTGTAGAACAGGAAGAGATAAACCGCTTTATTGACGACGGGAAACCGCACAATAATGATCCGCATCTTCATAGGGGGTTGGACAACCTTACTAACTTCCAAAATAATGACTCAACTGGGTACAACATCAGCGATTGTGGTCAAGAATTTGACGATGAACTACTTCAATTAGACGATGAACTCGTACTTGGTGTAGGCGGCGATGATGAAGTATTGGACAACTTAAATAATCTCGGCGATGATAAGACTTTGGACTTGGGTGGTATTGATGAGGTTGTCGTTGGCGTAAAAGCACAAGGATTATTAAATACACACACAACCGGGGATTGGTCGTGAGGGAGGATCCGGGGAAGGAGAAGGAAACGGTTAGGGTTAGGGAGAAGGAAACGCGGCTGGGGAGACGTCTTGCTAGAGAAAACGCCACATAAGAACTATTTATCTAACTACTGAACTTCATTCTCACATGGTTTCGTTTTTCAATTATCAATTATATCAAATCCCACAGGGAGTTAATGAGACACACTGCTACCACACAGGCAAACGTCAAGCAGGAGTGTCATTATTGGATGAATTTGGTCCACACAGACTCTTTTATCAATCGACAAATGCTACTAGTGGATCTGCAATTGAACCAGAGAAGCAGGTTTTTGAAATAGATGGAAGATCCACCCCATTTTCATTTCACCCACTGACCCTGAAGAAGCGCAAAAAGGTCCGCGCAAGGGCCCAATTATCCAGCGACCATATGATTCTACTAGGACTCCCCCTGATCAACGAAAACGCCAAAGATGTGACAGAAATTCGTTTCCCAAATGGTACGGTGAGCTTTGTGATGTTAGCACGTCGGAATAGCCCGTGTTCGTCTCTACGCAGACTCCATGAATATGTCATGCTCAATGGTGCTCGTTTGGATGACATCATCAGTTCACTGGCAAAAAACAGGTTCCTCTCAGATGATATGGCAGGCGGACAATACATTGTATCCGGTTATGGGAATCTTGGTAGAAACACCAAACGACATCCACCAGACCAGCCAGCTATGAGAGGCACGCTTCAAGCAGAGGAGAACATGCAAATATCCGAGATAGTCGGTGGATCATTGTCCTGTGTGGCGGACTGTGCCGACAAATACTGCGACTGGATATACCATCTAAATCGGACATTGAAGAATACAAATGTAAATTTGCAATGGCCGCCTCAGGGAAATGACTGCTTCGCGAATAATTGGATGTCAACGCAATTTGTAGTCAGGCGCTGGGGGGCTGGATTAAGAGACAACACGTGGCCTCTTGAGAACATGATCGTGTCAGCCCATGTCGATCGGGGCGACCTGGACACGATCATGCCTAGCATCTATTATATGGGTGGTAGTCACAAGGAAGGTGGCGTCGTGGCTGGCTCCGATCTTGCTTTGTTTGAAAAAGAAACAGGAGGATCTGGCGTCCAAATCAAAACATGCATTGAAGATACTGTTGTTGTCGTGTTGTCTAACAGTCGCAGACAGCTCCATGGATGCATCAAAAATAATTACGGCAGCCAGCAAAAGCAAATAGACCCGTCAGCCTGGAGCACTCGAATTATTCCATACATACCCAAGGGAGTTTTTGATTGGATGAAGCGCAATCCGAAAGCCACACCCTGGAACGAAACAAAGTAGGAGTAGTACCTAGGTAGGTAGATAATACTCCTATTGTACCAGATCTCTGTTCAGAACACTTTGCGTCTGTCCAAAGCTGATGCTATACACACGTACATAGATGTATGAGCTCATAACCCATTATAACCCCCCACCAGATAAACCACCCATCATCCAAATATCTTTTGTCATTGTGAGTCTACACATAGACATATAAGTTCCAACGCTGTCGAAAGCGATCGGAAATGTGATTTGGATGACCATAATATGTGTTGATAGATATCAGGGCTCATAATTTCCACCTTGCCTCAATATTGTTCATCATTTATTTTTCGGTGATAATACTTTTTAAAACATCGGCGGACCATCATTTATTTTGATAGAGTGCTACAGACGCTCCAAAAAGCTAACATCACATAACATGGCACGTCAGTGGGAAACAGGTGTTGATTTAATTCCTCTCGTCCGAGACCTTTGCCGTCTAATGTGCTCAGACAAATGTTTTCTCTCTGAAGCAATTGGCCATGGCGATGGCCCAATAACGAAAAAAAAGGTTTTTAAATGGATAAGGGACATATCAGTAAAAGCAACATGTGTGATGTCTCAGATGTGGTCTGCTGACAGTGTGGAGGAGTGTTTTAAATCTTTTCGATTGGGCCAGGAGGACAATATCTTCTCCCTCTTTCCGATCGCCACAAGCAAACCTCTTGATAAATGTCTAATTTTGTCCCAGGTGATAATATGGTCATGCTTAAATGAAGAATGTCAAGAGTGCCTCTTGGAGAACCTTCAGTCTGCAGAAAGAGGGACGGCGTCTATTGATGAGATGTGGGCTTGGCTACACTGCTTCACCATTGCCATTAGTAGCACGGTTCGTCACGTCCGCTCAAAAATTCTGAAAAGACAAAAAAGCAATGCCCAATTTGAATACTTCATCATTGAATACCTAATAGCAGCGACTACTATCCCCATCACGATCCGAGGATTATCCAGTCCTGACTTTGATTCTAGCCTTTCCACGAATACATCACGCACGATAAATGATTCACACGACATTTCGGACATCTCATGTGTTCGCAAGATGACCACACAGTTCTGTGATTATCTGAATCGCGAAGACCCAGCTCCAAACGAAATAGCCTTGAATGCACTCGATCTATTTAAATATGGCTCAAAGCATAGTCTCCCACTAATTGGTCCTCTCGATGTCGATTTCATATCATATGCAAAAGACTCAATTCAGCGCGAGAAAGATAAGAACAAGAACCCTAACCCTAAACAGGTTCCCGCTGAGGCTTCCTTGCCTCACCAAACGGAAAATAATAATAATACAACAGAAAAGGTCATTCCCGATACCAAGGAAGAGAATGCTAAGGAAACCAGGAAGCGCAAGAAAGAGAATACTGAGAAAGGCAAGAAGAACACCAAACAGAAGAAGATCAAACATAACAACGAAGAGAATACTGAGAAAGGCAAGAAGAACACCAAACGCAAGAAGATCAAACATAAAGACGGAGTTACCCCGGGCGCGGATGAGAAGAAGTCACAGTTAACCGAAACACTGCCCATGATTAACACATTCATTCATGACGTTACCACCGCTATCATTCAACCATATCGCCTTCAAGATGAATGGCACACCAATGAGGAAACTACTGCAAGGAAGCTATTGAAGAGGGAAGTCTCAGATTCTGAAAGGACAAACTTCAAAATGCTGGTTGTATATTTAATGATCATGGTGGATCCTAACAAGAATGGAAACCTGTGCCGGAAGGTTCTGCGACATTTTTTTTCAGAAGTAGAGGACAAGATGGGATCATCCAGAATTGACCGTGATTTTGCATCCTTCTATTGCCTAATCAAAGACACAAAATTATTTCAATTCGAACTCATGGCAAAATTCCTTGATATGGAGGTATCCACAATTGCTGCTTTAAATATTTGGGCTGTCAATTTTCAGGACCTGGATACCAAGGGACAATGCGAGTAATTGAGCAGGGACAGGACCTGGATACCAAGGGACAATGCGAGTAATTGAGCAGGGACAGATGTGACGCCAACTAGGGAAAGGAAACATGGATAAAGAACTACTCCTATGATACGAGATAGTGCCCAGCGGGGAGGCAGTTGTATGTGTTTTAGGAAATTAAACTTAATTGTAATTGATTGTGATTTATAGATTTTATTCCTCTACAGATGTGAGAAAAGGAAACGTCTATGCAACTATGATATTAGAGCCCGCCCAGCAGTAGATAGTTGGACGTGAACCAGGCGGATTGAGGTCAAAGCTAGGACCCGAGCAAGCAGTCGTCCCGAGATCACAAAACTGGCTACTACCCAATAATGCAATAATATGCCAGTAGCACTAGAAACATTTCTTCAAAAATTCTTGTAGCACCACATGCAGAGTACCGTACTTATCGGTGACTTCGTAGTTTGGCTTGATATCATAGGGGGATCCGCGATGGGGGCTTGATAATGTAGGGGGATTATCTCCCTAAACGTACCCTCTATTTAATCCCATACCTTTTAGTATGTGGCTTACCTTGTGGACGCTGCAACTGTTACTTGTTTCTAGTTGATGCTCCGTTTGCCTTTGTCGAGGGCATCGTTGGCGAAAACATTACCCAAATGTGTTCGATGGTGTGACGATGTGCTACGGCATTCACACCATAGAAATAGGTAATCTACTTTACCATAACGCTACGTATATGAATTCATTCTTGTCCTCTTGGGCTCATAATTTTATCATCCAGTAATCCCAAGGAAGAACTTCTTAGGTTATTTTAGCTAATCGCTCACCAACTGGTCTCATAATTACATCATCAATAGAAAACTGTGAAGAAAATCCGAAAATATGAGTCAAGCCAACAACTCCAATGACATTTTCCAGTTCAATGCTGTTAATGCCTGGTTATCAGCATCATTTGCCGCCAAATGTATGCTGTCTAATTCAAAACAATTTGTAACCAACGAATCAAACTTTGTCCTGGGAATGAGTACAATGAAGATGGTTGAAGCCTGGCATCAACATGTACTAACACCAATGGAAAAATATATTTCAAAGAAAGTCATATGGATGTATCTTCCTCATTTTGCAAAAGAAATCGTAAAAGATTATTTTAAATCCATTGAAGATCTGGATGAAGATGTCAATAAGGCCAAAGAGCTGAATCTTAGATTGCTGTGGAAGGCATCACAATTAATGTCAATCCAGTATAGGAGAGGCCACTTGGGTCCAAACACCCGGGGTGCAATCGAAGAATGGTTTGAATATATGGAAATTGCAATACGTTTCACCACGAGGGGTTCAGATCCTCTTACAACACAAAAATTTCAAGCCGTATGCGATGCGTTTCAGGATCTAAGTGGACAAGGGGACACGGGAAGAACAGAGTACCCCAGATTTTATCCCGACACGACTTTCATACACATCAGTTACATGACTCACTATGCTTGCCGTGAAATGACCATTTTCAGCGAAGATCACATTCAGGCGTGGGAGGCTATGTCCGGTACAATGTCTTACTATATTTTATCTCCTGGACACAAGAGCTGGTCCTTACCCGATCCGTCCCAATTCCATGTTCAAGGTTACAACAGCACCATCACTGACCCCACGATCGGAATGATGACGCTCCCAGTGTCAAATTTTCATAGACAGATCAATTATGCTGCTGTACCAAACACTTCTGATTCAATGCCAAATGTATTTTCCATTTACCGAGATCTCCTTTATCAGATACAGGAGAAGGTGCTTGATAGTGCAGGAGGAGAACAAAGCGATGCTCAAGAGTGTGACCAGATGTTGTTGTACGAGGAGCTTGTGGAAAGTACTTTGAAATCCCTTTCAAAGGCAGAAACATTATACAAACAAAACATGAAAGCAATGCGATCCTATGTGAAACGGCACTGTAGCAAGGCTGGGAAATCATATTCGCCCAGGACGCCAAACAAATTTAACAAGGATGGATTCATAATGGGATCCGAGTCCTATCACCACATTTTTGTGAAAAGAAACTACAAATTTCCCAAAAGGGTAACACCGTTTGCGCCTGAGGAAGAAGATGCAATAAGCGAAGCAGATGGATTGATTGCAATTCTTTGATGAAGCTTCACAATGAGATGAGGTTGGGGTATATAGTAAGGGTTAGGGTAAGGGTGATTAGAAGGTCATGTAAGACAGGCTCGATCCAATTGTGCGGTGAGAGAATGTTTCCGCTAGAAATAATGGACTCCGAGTCGGGTATACTGAAAAGAATCCACGGGAACAAACAACCTCATAACTAAATCATAATATTGAAAATAAAGAATTTCTATCCATTTGTCTAATTACCCTGCGCGCCTAAACAAGAAACCTTAATAGACATAGCATGGACGAGACTGTTTCATCATCAGAAATACTGGACTCCGAGTCGGTTACACTGGATACAGATGAAGGTAGTGAATATATTCCACCCAAGAAGCAAAAATATTATGATTGGTAAACACTTATATAGCAAAAATTAAGCTTTGTTCCATTCCATCCATAACATGGTTTCATATCTGATTTGTCAAAACTTTTCATCTCGTCACCTTCCATGTGGTCAGGGGGGCATCTGAAACAAATACAAACAAAATTGGAAATGACATCCATGACGAATGTCTACAGTGTCTGAGCACGAAGTTTAATGTTGACCGTAATCTTATTCTTACAGATGTTGATGCAATGAGTATCCTCATTAGCACTGACTGTCTGACATCGATTAGAAAGACTGCAATTAAATCTTTTCTTTGTCTGTTTGGAAACG
>Ga0208544_10002331_pt1 | contig 12451 bp, 14 predicted proteins | sample DEB08_DNA_9_FD_184526 | JGI IMG/M metagenome (GOLD analysis project Ga0208544, IMG submission 184526) | Aqueous microbial communities from the Delaware River and Bay under freshwater to marine salinity gradient to study organic matter... | ecosystem: Environmental > Aquatic > Marine > Coastal ...
TGATGATGTCACCATCGTCAGCTTCGGCATCGGCATGACCTATGCTTTGGCTGCTGCTGAAAAGCTGGCCGAGGATGGCATCAAAGCCGAAGTGATCAACCTACGCTCGATCCGTCCGATGGATACGGCAACGATCCTTGCCTCTGTGCGCAAGACCAACCGTTGTGTGACCGTCGAAGAAGGTTGGCCGCAAGGCAGCGTCGGCGGCTATATCAGCGGTGTGATCATGCAAGAGGCGTTTGATTACCTTGACGCCCCAGTCATCACATTGACCGGTAAAGATGTACCGATGCCTTACGCCGCGAACCTCGAGAAACACGCTTTGCTGACCGTCGACGAAGTTGTCGATGCCTGCAAAAAAGTAACCTACCGTTAAGGAGACAGAGCAATGCCGACAGAAATCCTGATGCCCGCCCTGTCCCCCACCATGGAGGAAGGCACGCTTGCCAAATGGCACGTCAAAGAGGGCGACACCGTGTCCTCTGGCGATATCATGGCCGAGATCGAGACCGACAAAGCCACGATGGAGTTCGAAGCCGTCGACGAAGGTGTGATCGGTAAGATCATGATCGCCGAAGGTACCGAAGGCGTGAAAGTGAACGCCGTCATCGCCATTTTGCTTGAAGACGGCGAAAGTGCGGATGATATCGGTGCGGCTTCGGCTGCACCTGCTGCGCCAACGGCAGCACCTGCTGCGGCGGAGGCTCCGGCAGCTGCCGCTACGGCCGCTGCCCCTGCTGCGCCAGTAAAAGACGGCTCACGCGTCTTTGCGACCCCACTTGCCCGCCGCATCGCGGCAGACAAGGGCCTTGATCTTGCAACCATTGCAGGTTCTGGCCCGCATGGCCGGATCGTCAAAGCCGATGTTGCAAACGCAACTGCAGCGCCGAAAGCTGCTGCACCTGCTGCTGCAGCCGCCGCACCTGCTGCTGCCGCTTCTATGGCCGCTGGACCGTCGACCGATGTTGTTTTGAAGACATACGCAGATCGTCCGTTCGAAGAGGTTAAGCTGGACGGAATGCGCAAAGTAATTGCCGCGCGCCTGACGGAAGCAAAGCAAACAGTGCCGCACTTCTATCTGCGTCGCGATATCCAGTTGGATGCTTTGATGAAGTTCCGCAGCCAGTTGAACAAACAGCTAGAGCCGCGTGGCGTTAAGCTGTCGGTAAACGACTTTATCATCAAGGCCTGTGCGCTTGCGCTGCAGCAAGTTCCAGAAGCCAACGCTGTTTGGGCCGGTGATCGCACGCTGAAGTTTGAGAAATCAGACGTAGCGGTTGCTGTCGCCATTGAGGGTGGTTTGTTCACGCCTGTGTTGCGCGACGCGGAGATGAAATCGCTGTCAGCCCTGTCGGCAGAGATGAAAGACCTCGCAGGCCGCGCACGTGATCGCAAACTGGCACCGCATGAATACCAAGGCGGTAGTTTTGCGATTTCAAACCTTGGCATGTTCGGCATTGATAACTTTGATGCGATCATCAACCCGCCGCATTCCGCCATTCTGGCTGTTGGTGCGGGTACGAAAAAGCCGATCGTTGGTGCAGATGGTGAACTGACCGTGGGAATCGTGATGTCGACCACACTGTCAGTCGATCACCGTGTGATTGATGGGGCGATGGGTGCGAACCTGCTGAATGCAATCAAGGACAACCTTGAGAACCCGTTGACGATGCTTGCCTAATAAATAAGGCCGCGCGACGAAAACGTCGGGCGGCCTATTCCTTGCAGCGCCGGTTCCTTAAGAGGATCCGGCGTTTTGCATTCTACATCACAGCGTTCAGAATTTGATCCATCGAGATTGAAGGCTGCGAACACCCTGCTTCGCCTACGATCTTGGCTGGCACGCCTGCGACCGTTTTCATCGGTGGCACTTCTGCAAGAACGACCGAACCTGCCGCGATCCGGCTGCAATTCCCGACTTTGATGTTGCCCAACACATGCGCGCCAGCCCCAATCAAGACGCCATTGCCGATCTTTGGGTGACGGTCGTCGTCTTCTTTGCCTGTGCCACCAAGCGTGACCGAATGCAGCATAGAGACGTTGTCGCCGACAACTGCTGTTTCACCGATCACAATGGAATGGGCATGGTCAATCATGATCCCTTGGCCGATTTTGGCAGCAGGGTGAATATCGACGCCGAACATCTCGCTCGTGCGCATCTGGATGAAATATGCCAGATCCTTGCGGTTGTTCTGATAAAGCCAATGGCCAAGTCGGTAAGCCTGAACAGCCTGGAAGCCCTTGAAAAACAACAAAGGTTTCATAAAGCGGTGGCAGGCCGGATCACGGTCATAAGTGGCCACAAGATCAGCGCGCGCAGCTGCGGCCAGTTCAGGGGCTTCGACATAGGCCTGATCGGCGATTTCGCGCAGAATCTGTTCCGACATTTCGGGCGATGAAAGCTTCATCGAAATCCGGTACGCCAATGCACCTTCAAACGTCTTATGACGCAGAATGCCCGCATGGATCAAACCACCCATAAGGGGCTCTTCCGCGATTGCAGCCTCGGCTTCATTGCAGATGCGATGCCAGACGGGATCAAGTTCGGCTAGTTTGGGTTGCAGATGTGCCATCGTGCCTACCTTCGATTAGTTCGGTACTACCCTTAGATCAAATGGGGGCTGCAAGCCAAGAACAAAGCTGTGATGGGTCATTTCAAAATACTTGATCTGTTTGTGCAGCCGCCAATGCAGCAATCATTTTAGCGAGTGCATCCAAGGCGTTACTGTCTAAAGCCTGCGGACGCGGTGCCTGTGGCAGCACAGCTGCGGCGGACATCAATGTCCCCGTCCCAAAGGTTGGATGGGGTTTGCGTGACCTCTTGCGGTAGATGTCAGCCGCATCCGCACGCGCAATTAACTGCCTTGCCAAGGCCGTCCGCGCGGCGTTTGGGCAGCACATGAGCGCCCGTGCTGCCGTTTCTATATCGGCCAAATGGATCGGTCTCATTCAACGACACTGATCTTTGAAAAGGGTCCCGCACCAAAGCGCGCAGATACCTGTGCCACGGATACATCAAACGCGCCTGATCCTACGTCAGCCGCAAGGTTCGCCGCGCTATAGGCCCATGTTGGGGATGAAAGCGTGACTTCGCGCTTGAGCGTGCCGTTCTGCGCGATCCGCAAAATATACCCTTCGGTGTCTTCGCCAAGCGGCACTTCACCGTCTGCCCAGATGTCGCCATCAATGCGCGTGCATCTGATCCAGTTGACCGCAGCGCCACCCTGCGTCCTCACGGCCCGCAGATGCGCTACTGGGTAAGGTCGCAAACCGATGCCTGCGAACACATGGCTTTCATAGCGGTAACTGGGGTCCGTGATCGGCTGCGACGCAGGCCCAAAGCGGAAATGCCGCGCCGTACCGCGTGACGCACTTGGCAGATTGATTTGGGTCGGAACGGCGTTCAGCATGACCACATTCGCACCCGCAGACCGGCTTTGCGGCATAGTCCCCCAACTGCCCGACTGCCCCCGCAGCAGACCTGACAAGGCAAAGCGCCCTGCCGACAATGGGACTGCCTTTTGGAATTGCATGATTTCCCAATCGTCAACCGCCCCACTGCCAATCGCGATTGTGTTAGCACCCGCCAGCAAGGCTTCGGGTGTTGCGCTGCTGAAGGCGCCGCTGACAAGCGTGACTGCGAGTGCGGTCTGCCTGTCCCAGATACCGATTGGTCCCGCACGCAACGTTGTTTGCGTAACCCCGATGATCGCGGCTTCGCCTAAGGTTTCCAGCAGCGCATAGTCACTGTCTTGTGGTGCGCCATAAACGGCAATGCGGCCCGGCCACGGCCTGCCTGTAGCGGCGACATAGGGCGCATGCGGGATTTCGTCGCCGGTCAAAAGCGGCAGATCAAGAAACAGCAACTCGGCGGGGATCGGCCCCACGAAAGGCGTCATTGCAGCCGCCTGTTCACCGCCACGTTGCACGCGGTCAACTTCGGCATCCACGCGCGTGGCTTGGGCAAGGCGCAGGCCCGCCTCTTCGATCCTGTCGATCCGGTACAGGCTGGTGGCGTCCGCTGTTTCAAGTGCGACGACATCGCCCGCGCCAATCTGCGCTTGCGAGGGCGGCAAAGCAAATTCAGCAGTGTCGCGCCCGACCCGCGCCTCTTGCAGCCAGCGGGCGACGATGCGCGCACCCTCTTTGCGGGTCAGGGCAAGTGGCAGTTCGTTGCGCGTGACCGAAATCGTCGTCTCGTCCGGCATGATCGCCTCGGATGCGATCGCGTCATAGTGGCCTTCGGCATTCACAAAGCCCAATTGGACGCGTCCCGCAATTTCGGCAGCGGATGCGCGTGTCAGGCTAAGCGCTTGATCGCGTTCTGGGTCAAGCGCGAGACTGTCAGGCGTCAGCACGTAGTCGGCAACCGCCCGCCTGTTGCGAAAGACCAAAACGCCGTCCCGCTCAATCGCGTCAAATCCGTAAGCCAACATCAACGGCTGCAGAGCCGCGCGTCCTGTGCCGCTATCGCTGACAATATAGCCGCGCACGATACCGAAAAGACCCGTCACGTCGTAATGTGTCACACCAGAGCGATCGCAGATTTCAGCAACGACTGACGCAAGGCTGCAATTCGTCGCGCGTCCGTTCAGCCATGCGCCCGTGGCGTAATCACCGCCATCAGACCACATCGCCTGATTTCCTGGCCAATAGGGATAAGGGCGTGGATCCCACCCATTCGCATGCATCCGGCCGGTGTCCAGCATGCGTCCTGCGAATTGATCAGAGGCCGGATTATTCTGCCCATCAGCATAAAAGTCACTGACAGCGCGCAAGTATTGCAACTGCATCAGATCATCGCGCGCGCCGTTTGAATGAAACGGTGTTTGCGTGGCCGGATCGATCTGATTGGCGCCTTTATCAACCGCGGCACAGCCCAACTGCATGAACCAAACAGGCTTGCTGCGCGGCACCCACGCCGTCGGTGTGAGTGCACGCTGCCCGTCTATGCGCGGATAATGCGCGTTGCTCCACCAACCCGCGATGTCTTTGGCGCGCCAAACCCAAGGCTCGCCTTCATCATCCGTGATCGGTGTGCGCAACTGGGCTGCGCGCGCCTCGGGTGTTTCATAAACCCAGTCATAGCATTCGCCGCCCGCCACATTCCCCGTCAGGTAATCAAGATCATAGATTGACCCTGCGCCTGCATCACTGTGGTTTTCGCCTGCGCGCCAATCCGAGAGCGGCATGCGCGCGTTTACACCCACAAAGTCGATATTTGCATCAGCCCATAGTCCATCTAAAGGGAAATACCTGTCTTGCGTGCCAGCGGGCGTGTAGCCACGATATTCTTCATTATCTGCCGCATAGCTGATCTGGCAATTTGCACCCAGTATTGCACGCACGTCCGCCGCAAGCGCCTTGAGCGCGATAACCGCAGGAAACGCACCATTCGCCCCCCGCACACACGTCAGACCCTTCAGATCAGTACCAACACAAAACGCATCTACGCCGCCCGCTGCAGCGCAAAGCTTGGCGTAATGCAGCACGAAGCGGCGGTAGCCACCGCTCGCATGGCCACTGTAGCCGACCACACCGCCCGATACGCTGATATGCGCCGGGGTGGCTGTTCCGAAAAAGGCCGCGATTTCCGTGTCAGCGGCGGGTGTTCCATCAATCGCACTGCTAATCGCTGGCGCAAGAGACGTCGTGATCAGGCCGCACCACGGCTGCACCGGCTGTCCAAGTCGCGTACTGAGTGGATTGGGCAAAGCATTGCCCGCCTGCTGCGTCATCAGCAAAAGCGGCTGCATGACGGGTTTCAGCCCCCGCGCGCGCAAATCCTTGATCGCCTCGATCAAGGACGCATCGGCGGGTGTTCCGCCATAGATCGACGCACCGTCCACTTGCGGCAACTGATCGGCCTGCGCACGCGTGATTCCTGAAACACGCCACGGCATCGCGGTCGCATCGCCATTGCCTGCCTCTACCTGCGGTGCAATCGTACAATCGGCGCAGCGCAGATCATCACCAAACCACGCAATAGGCACAATGATCGACTGGCACTGAGGCAGTTCCCCCTGCAACGCATCCATCGAGACCGAAAAATCACTACCGCCAAAGGGCGAATTTGTGTTGACCGCTTGCTGGGCCGCGAACCCGTTCGAGACATGCACTTGCGACGTTGCGAGCCCATATTCGCCTGCACGTGGCGTCAGAACTGCGCCTGTGATCCGTTGCATAAACGCGTCTTGCGTGCTGCGCGCAGGGCGCATTACCTCGAACGTCAATTGCGGAATACGGTTATCGAACTGCTCCAACGCCATGTCCTCGATCACCACATAGGCGGTGCCACGGTAGGCAGGTGTATTTTCTAGACCTTCCACAGCCGCGATCTTGGGGTCAGGCTGCTGGTCCATCCGCCCTGCGTATAGGCGCAAGTTCAAGCTGTCGGGGGGCACCTCGGTCCCGTCGGCCCAGATACGACCGATCCGGCTGACTTCGCCTTCACACAAAGCCAGCGCGAGGCTGACGCTGTATTGATACGTCGTCACTGTCGGGGTGGAGCGGTTGCCTTGGGTCGTTGTCGATTGTTCTTTGAATTGTGACGCCCAAATGGCCTGCCCTGCAATGCGCATCCTGCCATAGACTTGCTGGATATCCGCGCCTTCGGTCGCACCTGTCAGCCGAAAGCGGTCGATGCGCGCGCCTTCAATCGCTTCGCTGCCGCCGCCCATGACCTGCTGATCAATGCGCCGCCCAATGGCCGCACCCGCCGCACGGCCAATCGTCGCCATCGACAACCCCATCACAGAGCCGCCAACCGCCCCACCAAGGGCCATGCCCACCACAGAAAGCGCAATCGTCGCCATTGGTTAGTCTCCTAGATCAAATACAAATCGGGCCGCGATACGGCGCTGCCACGGGATCGATAGCGGGCTTTCGACAACGCCGTGCCCGCTGTAGGCGTGAATAAAGGACGGGGATGCGCCATCAGTGGCTACCAGCCCCAGATGTTTCGCGATGAGGCCGCGCCGCATCCGAAACACCAGCAACTGGCCATGTTTGAGCGCTCCGTCATCAACGCGGTGAAACAACCGCGCCACGGTTTTCAACAGATATTCATCGCTTTGAGGTTCCGCCCAATCGGGCGTGTAGGCTGGAATGCCAGCAATTTCGGAGCCGTAAACCGTGCGCCATATGCCACGGATCAACCCCGCACAGTCGCAGCCAACGCCTTTCACAGCGGCTTGATGCAGATAGGGCGTGCCGATCCAAGACCGCGCATGGGCGATAATAACGGTGCTCATCGGCGCAGACTTCCGCCCGCATTCGTCTGATTTGCACGCGGCACGCTGACCAGCCAATCCTCGCCGGGGATATCGGGGAAACCTTGGAAATTCAGCAGGTTATTGAATTTTGCGATGCAGGTTTCGGCGTTCTTGTCGCAACCGGCAATAACGCGGATTTGGTCCCCAGCTTGCAAGGGCAACGGAAACTGTGACCAAAGCGTCAGAACACGGGTTTCACCGTCCAACACGTCAGACTTGATCGCCCCAATCAGACCCGCGGCCGCACCGGATAAAACCGTGCAAATCCCGTTTTCAAACCAGCCTTCGTGAAAAGCGCCCGTACCTTCTAGTACTAAGTCTTGCCCATCAACATCAGCCGTCAAAACATGCTCTAGACTGAACGCCGGATCACGCACATCAAAGCCGCAACGCCCATCCCCCAACACGGCACTACAACTTTTAAGAAACGACCGTCCCTGCGGTTGGTTCAGCGCGTCGGTCAGGCCATGCAGTTCAGCCTCGAAACCGCCTGCGCCGCGCGTGATCTCGCCCATCGTGCCGCGAAACTGGATCTGGCGTGCACGCACGTCATCCCATTGCACGCGCCATGTGACAACAACGGCCCCGTCATAGCGCCCTGCAAGAATATCGCGTTCAGTGATCGCCTCGGCGGATAAAACACCCAGCGCTGCGGTGTTGTTCACCGAAAGCCCGACACTGCTGGCCAAAGCACGCGCAGTCATGCCGCCTTGGGGCTGAAAAATCATGCCTTCAAATGCCAAACTGCAGTCGTGATCGGTAAAGCCAAAGTCCACTCCGTCGCGCCGCGTCACGGACCAGCACAGACACGTATGCGTCGTGCCGGTTTGCAGGTGTGCATTCAGATCAGCAGTGCTCATAACCGGATCTCCACCACTGGCACGTCAGGTACTTCGCCTGCTTGGAAATTCGAGAGCGACGTCATGATCGCGTCAGTGTCAAAGCGGACTGGCACGTCAAACTCAAAGCCTGCGCGGACCTCGGCCCCAAGGTCGGGCGCAGTTGCGAACGTCAGAATGCCTGTCTTGGTATCAAGCGTGTAATCACCCCCGTCCCGCACAGGCACACCGCCAACCGAGACAAAGACGGATCCTGCGACAGGCTTTGCAATGGGGCGCGCGTATTCAACGTCGCCCGACCGATACGTCTTGATCAACTGGAACTGCGTTGTCTGTTCGTCCCCGACTGCGATCAGCTGGTCACCTGCGTCAATCGCTTTAGACGGTGCGCAGGATTGGAAATCAGCCCAATCTTTCCAGCGAAAGCCAATTAGCTGGCCCTGTCGCGCTTCGAAAAACGCAATCAGCAGCGCGACATCATCCAGTGACCGCAGCCCCATCCCCGCATCATAGCGACGACGCGCATGCGCCCACCGCGTGTTGCGTTCTTCAAAACCATTGGCGAGCGTCACAATCTCTGTGCGCCGTTCTGGTCCCCCAAGTGCGCCAAAACTAAGCGAAGTGGGGAATCTCACATCATGAAATGTCATTGTTTGCTCCTAGCGGTAACGCTGGCTGCGGCCCAAGGCGCGCGCCATCTGGGTGGCGATTTGACCGGGACTGCGCTGGAAACCAGCGACATCAGGCGAGGAAATGTTCATGTTGACGGTCACGGCACCACCGCCACCGCCACGCACCCCCAAACTGCCGTCAGGGCCGCGTGCCAGCGGCATAATCGCCTCTGGCCCTGCCTCGCCCATTAGCCCAGTGCCGCCGCGCATCGGGAATGTGGTCGGGCCGCTGACAACGCCGCCTTTGGCAAAGGGCATCACGCGCCCTTGCGAAAACGATCCGCCATCAGCGAACGGCATCATGCCCGACACGACCGCGTTCAAACCGTCCGATAGCATCCCGCCAAAGTGATTGATCACCGGATTGATCGCCGCCCCGTATGCGGTACTTGCCATTTTTTCGGCCAGCCCACCTAACACATCGGTCAGGCTGCGCCCATCGAGTACCAATCCATCAAATGCAGAGCGCAAGCCCCGCGAGAATCCACGCTCTAGATTGCCCAGATCGCGCGTTGTCTCGACCATCGTCCCTTGCATGTCGCGCAACTGCCCCTCAAAGGCGGCAGTCACTTGGGCCGTATCGCCCAAGGTCCGTTCCAGCGCAGAGATATCGCTTTCCAGTGCGTCGATCTTGTCAATCTCATCCATCATGTTTGTCCTTTGTCATATCGGGGAAATCGCGCAGCAAAGCGTCCAATTGGCCACGAACCATTGGCGCTATGCCACCTTGAACACCCAACATCATCTGCAACTCTGCAGGCGTCAGCGCCCAGAAATCCGCGGGCTTCAGGTGCAACTGGTGCAGTCCCGCATGCATCAACCCACGCCAATCCACCGCGCTATTCCGGCGTCTCGAAGGCGCAGGCTAGCAGCAGCGCCGCCGCCTTTGCAGCCCCGATCGGGCCACCTGCAATATCGGCCGCCAGCAGATCAGCCGCCGCGCCTTGCCAGCCACCACCGCGCAGACCTGCGACGACGACCGCCATGACGTCAGCGCCTGAAAAGGCACCCCCCTCGAACCGGCGGATCATCTCCACCAATGACCCAGTGCCAAGCGCACTTTCCAGCTCTGCCAGCGCACCTAGCGTCAGTTTGCAATCATGGCTGACGCCATCAATGACAATCGCCACTTCTCCGGTCCAAGGGTTCGCCATCAGATCAACGCCACAAAGTTCAGCGCACCCGCTGAAGCCAGCGACAACTCATAAGTCGCCTCACCATTATGTGACCCTGCATATTCAATGGACGTGATCTGGAACGGGCCTTCGATGGTGCCAAAACCTGGTACGATCACCTGAAAATCAGGCGTTTCGCCGTCAAAGAAAATCTGGCGCGCGCGTTCATCCGTATCGGCGTCCTTGAACACGCCCGAGCCAGAGATCGCAGCCGTTTTCACACCCGCACCGCCCAGCAGTTCACGCCAGCCGCCCGTGCTGTCAAGACTGGTGATATCAACCGTTTCTGCATTGAGACTAAAGCGGGTGGCCCGCAGGCCCGCCGCCGTTTCAAACAGGCCGTCGCCGGTCATGTCGATCTTGACCAAAAGGTCCTTGCCATTTTGTGCAGCCATGCCGCGTACTCCTTATGAAAATCAGGGTCGGTTACGTGTCATCCGCCACGCGGGCACGAAAAATCAGGTTGATCTGGCGCATGGACCCCGTGCCAACACGGGCGGCCTTGGCCTTGTAGAAATTCAGGGACACCAGACTGCCGCGATCTAGGATCAGCGGGGCATCAACCAACGCGTCACTGACGGCTGCCGCAGCCTCTTTTGCGGTCGCAAATCCCGCACTTTGGGTGACGATAGAGACAGTGAAACTATGCTCTGCCCCCGCGCCGGTTTTATCCGACGCATCGCGCACATCTTCGGAACCCAAGACCACGTAGAGCGGGGGCAAGGTTCCGGTGGGCAGAGCGTCATAAATCGACACGCCAACCAAAGCAGCCAAAGCCGTGTCAGTTGTCAGTTGCGCAAAAACCGCGCGCTGCAATGCCGCTGAAACACCATAGCTCATGCGGCCACCTCTTCGTCGACGTGACAGGTCAAAAATTGCGCATACACGCCTTTTTCGGCCACGGCATTGATGTTGAAAATACGGGTGCCATCGCGGAACCGCTGACCGGCAGACGGCCGTGACGGGGCGCCATAAGGCGCCGCACGGACCGTAATTTTGTAGGGCACGCGCGACACGGTGGTCGCCACGGCACCTACTTCACGACCAGTCCCAGCCTTGAGTTCAGCCCAGACAACACCCAATGGTTCCCAGACGCGGGTGTACCCACCCGCACCATCCGCGATCTTTGTCGGCCCTTCCAACACAAGCGAGCGGTTCAGTTGCGGCGCACTCATACCCTGCCCCCCATGAACATCCGCACGGTGCGGTAGCGTTCGATCAAAGCCAACACGCCCACAGGCAACGGTGGTGCAGCGTGTGCCACGTCAAAGCGGTATTCGTAGAAATGTGCAGCCAACAACATCACGGCTTGCGCCAGATCAGCGGGCAGATCGTCCCACTCAGGGCCGAACCCTGCAAGCATCCCGATCTTAACCGATGCCGCTTGCGGGATCACAGGTAAGCAGGTCCCAGCTGGTTGCAGGCTTGGTCGTTGCAGATCAGGCTCCAGATACCACGTATCGGGATTAACAGCCGTCACATCACCGGCGCGGTTGATCATGCTCACCGCGGAAATCGCGCTGACCGGCGACACTGGCAGGGGCTGGCTGCGCGCATCACGCCATGCCGTCAACGTACAACTGAATTCGCGCGCGATCAGGATCTTGCCGGTGCGGGCTTCGATCGCAGCCATGCTGGCGCGCAGATGACCGACCAGTAGATCGTCCTGAATTCCATCGTCGGAAAACCCCGAACCAAGGCGCAAATGGTCTTTGAATTGAGCGACCGGAAGCGCCGATACCGGCACGGTGGTCTCTTCGACTAACATCATGGAATAGCTCCGAAATTCAGTGTGCGGTAAGGTCCCGGGCGCATCCGTCCTCCGCATTGCTCGGACGGAAGGGAACAGCTAGACAATGCGAAAAACTGTCATGGCGTACGCCCGGGCTGGGACACTGCGCACAGCGCGCAGCACCCCGGATCACAGCAAGGGTTTAGCTTGCTGCAAACTTCATCAGCTTGATGGCTGCAAAGTCGCTGACAGCACCGCCCACACGCTTTGTCGCGTAAAACAACACATGTGGTTTGGCAGAGAACGGATCACGCAGCACCCGCAGGTCAGGGCGTTCGGCCACGGTATAACCAGCGGCAAAATCACCAAATGCAATCGCGGTGGCATCATCTGCAATGTCAGGCATGTCTTCAGCAATCAGTACGCGATAACCCATCAAACGTGCAGGTTCACCCATCGCCAAACCATCGACCCAGACAAAGCGCCCGTCATTATCCTTAAGCTTGCGGATGTGGCCTGCCGTCTTGGAGTTCATGACGAAGGTCGCATTGGCGCGGTATTCCGCACCCAGCGCATAAACCAGATCGACAATCGGATCAGCGCGGGTAATGCCACCGGGCGTCTCTGACGGAACATATCCAAGGCTGCCCCAGGTCCACGCGTCGTTGTCAACGTTAGGATAGGTCAGCATGCCCTTGGGCTTGTCGATGCCATCGCCGCTGATAAAGGCCATCGCCTCGGAACGGGCGAACTTGTCCGC
>Ga0208544_10002332_pt1 | contig 12449 bp, 9 predicted proteins | sample DEB08_DNA_9_FD_184526 | JGI IMG/M metagenome (GOLD analysis project Ga0208544, IMG submission 184526) | Aqueous microbial communities from the Delaware River and Bay under freshwater to marine salinity gradient to study organic matter... | ecosystem: Environmental > Aquatic > Marine > Coastal ...
CAAAAGGCCAGATTGGTATCCTGGAATTTACGGGCTCATTCAGCCGCTCGGCGGACAACAGGCTATTTCGACACCACGCCGTAATCAGCCGCAGTGCCCCCATCGGGTACGGCCGTTGGGTGTTCCTGGCGCAATCGCTGGTACACATTGTGGTAGCCCGTATCCCGGATCATTTGCATTTGTTCATAGAAGTTGAGCAAGTACTCCCGGATATCGTAGCGGGCCGGGCTGGAGAGTTTTTTGAAATTGTCAACGACCCGTAGCAGCGTTTCTTTTTTGGCAAAGAAGAGTTCGATCTGTTGTTTCATATCTGCGTCGGCCGTCAAAGGCCCGAGGTAGATGCGCTGGCGGACCGCCAACTGGCCGAGGTAGTTGGCCGGAATCGCATAGGATGCCTCCACTAAGCCGGAAAAATCGAAGTCGTAACCAACGGGGACCAATTTCTGATCCAGCGTCCGACGAACCACCTTAACGTTACGGAGAACCGGCACGCTGTAATCGGCATTACCGATTAAGTACTGAAACATGGCGTGTATACCTGCTGCCTGTTGGTCAAAAGCCGCCACCGGGCGGTACTGGCAGTCGTCGCATTCTTCTCCCTGCAGCCGCTCCGCCATTTCATCGGTATCTTCGATGATGAATCCCAACCGTTTGAAACCGCTGACCAACCCTTTGCTGTCGATGTATTGAATGGACACCAACTGCACCCGGTAGCTGTAGGGGCTCAGCTCGCGGTACAACTGGTAAGCCAGGTATTCCCGCAAGACCTTCTCGTTGCCTACGATACGGTCTTCTGCGCAGTGCGTAACCAGTTTCAGCTTGTCGTGCCCGGAGAAACCGCGGTTTTCCAATTCAACGCGGGAAAAATTGAGCATCAAAGGCGGAAAATCACAAACCTGGCGGCGAAATTTACCCCTGGCTTTCACTTTGATATTCCAGCTTTGGCTGCCCTGGCCAGGAGGAGAAAAAGAAAATAGGCCGGATTGATAGGTCGGCGTTGCCTCGGCTTGTGCCAACAACTGGCCCAGGTCCGTACGCAGGGTGACCTCTACGATTTCCTGCCCCGTGAGCAGATCAAAAACAGACGATACGGGCGCCGTGTCAGCCCGGGAAGAAAACCCCAGGAACACACTTATTAGAATAAAAATTAGCTTTCTCAACTGAATTGATTTTCTGAAAAAATCATGCACAGCCGTGCACGTAATACAAGTTGTTTTGGTTTTGGGTGGTATTAAAAGCTACCTGACAAAGCAGCTCAACACCATCGACCATACAAAAGTAAGGGAAAAACGAATAGCTTATTGTTAAAAGTACACTAACTTTTAAAATCAAACTTTTCTACTCCAGTGGCCACCGGTGCTGGTCGTTTTTGTTCACCAGACAGGACCAATAGCAAAGCAAATTTGGCCATCAGAAAGGGATTTCGTTATTTGCCGATCCCGTAGTGGTCCGGATTACCACCATCAGGAACGGCGGTGGGCGCTTTTTGGCGCAACTGGGTATAGGTTCTACGCTGGTTAACTACTTTCAAATCAGCAATCTGCGCGTAAAACGACTCCAGGTAGGCCTTCATTTCAAAGCGGACAGTTGCCGAAAGTAGCTTTTGTGCCGCTATCAGGTCCAACAATTCGGCGTGGTGGGTTTCGAAACGCGCCAGCGTGCGCTCCAGCATGGGATCTTCAACCGGAAGGCCTAAGAATACACGATCCCGAACGGATACCTGACCAAAAGCGTGAATGGGAACAGCATAAGTGGCATCCACCATACCCGAGAAGTCAAAGTCATAGCCCACCGGGATCAATCCGGGATTCGTAGCACTCCCTTTGACCAACTTGACATTCCGGTTAAGCGCCAGGCTGTAATCGGCATTACCGACCATATACTGAAAAACGGCCTGGATGTTCTCGGCTTCCCGGTTGATCTGTTCGGGTGCAGGCGACAGGCAATCTTCGCATTCCGTAGACCCAATCCTCGCTACCAACTCGTCCACATCTTCCAGCAAAAAAGCGTACCGTTTGAAACTACTCATTTTGCCACTCGTATCCACGTAGCGAATCCGGATCAGGTGGACCCGAAAACTCAATGGCGTTATCGTCTCATACATCTTGTAGACCAGGTATTCGCGCAGGAGTTTCTCCTGGCCTTCCAGGCGGTCATCATCACAGTGTGTCACCAGTTTCAGCTTATCGAAAGCATCGAAACCCCGGGCCGCGAGGTCTTTTTTGGAAAAATTAAACTTCAACGGCGGGAAATCACAAATCCGCAACCGGTATTTCCCACGGGGCTTCAAGGAAAAATCCCATTGTTCTTCACCGTGCGTTAGGGTAGAAAAAGTTAATTTAGCAGCCTGATAGTCTGCCCCGGAATTGTTTTCATCCAGCAAGAGTGACATATCTGTACTCAGTTCCATTTCGACGACTTCCTCTTGAACCAAATAGTCAAAAAGAGAGGAGGCAATTGGATCCGTTGTTCCAGCGAAGCTGAGCGCAAGGATGCCAAGTTGAAATACAGTAAGGAAGAAAAAATTGTAGTATTGCGCTTTCATGTGTTCAGGGAAGTATCTTCAGCGAATTAATAGCCATTTGAACGCACAAATTCGCACAAAAGTTTTGGCTTTTCATGCTTTGTATTAAAATTTAATTTCGAATCAACCTAAGCTAAATCAGCTTATCGAAATTAAATTCTCCCGAAACAGGCAAAACCCACGGTTAACATCAAAAACACGGCTCTCCTAACAAAAAGCATTCGGTTAATTGTATAAACTGAAGAACTGGCGTATATTTAACTAATTTACTATACCATTGACAACAGGAGCAAGAAATCACGGGTATCCATCAAAATCAGCAAGTAGTAGCCTACTGGTACTGTTCCTTTTTGGCGCTTTATTAGGGGTTTCCTGCAAAGTGACAACACCCGCACCGTGGGACCAGGCGGCAGTTATTGACAATGCTGCTGCCCCGGCAGTCGTTTTAATGATCGGTGACGGAATGGGGCTCAGTCAGTTGTCTGCGGCCATTTATAGTTCACCTACTCCGCTCGCACTGGAAGAATTTAAGGTGATTGGTTTTCAGAAGTCTTATTCTTCCTCCGACCTGATTACTGATTCTGCTGCTGGCGCCACGGCGTTTGCCTGTGGTGTCAAAACGTACAATGGGGCTATCGGGCTTACCCAAGACACCCTTCCTTGCCTCAGTATCCTGGAAGAAGCCGAGCAACGCGGTCTGGCTACTGGTCTGGTTGTTACGTCCAGTATCGTACACGCTACCCCCGCATCTTTTGCTGCCCACCAAAAGATGCGGATTTTTTACGAAAGGATTGCCGAGGACATGGCTGCTTCGGGCGTAGATTTACTGATTGGTGGGGGGAAGCGCTATTTCGACCGTCGCAATGAAGATGACCGCGACTTACTGGCGGAAATGCAAGCGCGGGGCTACCTGGTACGGGATTATTTCAATGGCGATCTGGATCAGGTTAAACCCGATCCTAACCTTAACTTTGTTTTCTTTACGGCCGACAACCAACCCCTTCCCGTCAACCAGGGCCGGTCTTACCTGGCGTATGCGAGCCGCCTGGGCACAGAATTTCTCGACCTCCGAGGCAAGGACAAAGGTTTCTTTTTGGTCATTGAGGGTAGCCAGATCGACTGGGCCAACCATGCCAATGAAGGCAAATTGGCCATTCAGGAAACCCTTGATTTTGACCGTTCCGTTGGTGAGGTGCTGGCTTTTGCCCGTCGCCGGGGCAACACCTTGGTGATCGTCACCGCTGATCACGAATCAGGAGGCATGGCACTTGAGCAGGGTTCAAAACAAGGAAGAGTAAAACCCGAATTTACCACCAACGGCCACACGGGCAGCCTGGTACCTGTATACGCTTACGGCCCGGGCGCAGATGCGTTTGCCGGGATTTACGAGAATACTGCTATTTATAGTAAAATGCGTCACTTTTTCGGTTGGGATACTGACCAAAATTCAGCGCTTCAGCTCAACAAGACGACTACTCAAACGTTGAATAACTGAACAACTATTTCTTTGCATTGCCCATTTTAACCAAATTTAAACATGTCCGTTCTAACCACAGCTATTTCAACAGAAAATTTACAGTTCATCCAGGCGAGCGCCCGCGATTTTGCCGAAACCTACATCCGTCCGCACGTCATGGAATGGGATGAAGCACAAATTCTTCCCCTTGAGTTGTTTCACAAAATGGGCGAGCTTGGTTTTTTAGGCGTTTTGGTGCCCGAAGCATACGGAGGCGCTGGCTTGAATTACCAGGCTTATATTACTATTGTGGAGGAAATTGCCAAAGTATGTGGTTCGATAGGCCTTTCGGTAGCCGCCCACAATTCGTTGTGTACCAGTCATATTCTGCAATTTGGTACCGAAGAACAAAAAATGAAGTACCTCCCCCGCCTGGCTACTGGTCAGTGTTTGGGTGCCTGGGGGCTCACTGAGCCCAACACGGGAAGTGATGCAGGTAGAATGCGTTGCGTTGCCCAGAAAGACGGGGATCATTATGTGATCAATGGCAGTAAGAACTTCATCACCCACGGCAAATCGGGAGAAATAGTGGTTGTTATTGTCCGAACTGGTGAATTACTGGACAGCCATGGCATGACGGCCTTTGTCATAGAACGGGGTACCCCTGGTTTTAGCGCGGGCAAAAAAGAGAACAAACTGGGGATGCGTGCCAGTGAAACCACCGAACTCATCTTCGACAATTGCCGGGTTCACAAAAACCAAATTCTCGGAAAAGTTGGTGAAGGCTTTATCCAGTCGATGAAAATCCTGGACGGTGGTCGCATCTCCATTGCGGCGCTTTCTTTGGGGATAGCCAAGGGTGCTTTTAATGCCGCCAGGCAGTACGCCAAAGAGCGCGAGCAGTTTGGACAAGCCATTGCGAAGTTCCAGGCCATTAGCTTTAAGCTCGCGGATATGGCTACCGAGATTGAAGCTTCCGAGCTCCTCACCCGCAAAGCAGGAGACCTCAAGGATGCTGGCGAACCCGTCACCAAGGTTTCGGCCATGGCCAAATATTTCGCCTCCGAAACAGCGGTCAAGGTAGCTACCGAAGCTATTCAGATATTCGGTGGATATGGTTATACCAAAGATTTTCCGGTGGAAAAATATTACCGCGACGCCAAATTGTGTACCATCGGTGAGGGAACATCAGAAATCCAAAAACTGGTCATCAGCCGCCATTTACTGAAGGAATAACTAAGGCATAAAAAAAAAGCCACCCGATAAATCGGGTGGCTTTTTTTATGCTATTAACAAAGGGAAAACGGTTACTTGTCTTCCACTTCTTCGTATTCTACGTCGGTCACATCTTCCGCTTTGCTGCTACCCGCATCACCGGCGCCAGTTGTATCACCTCCCGGACTACCATTAGGCTGTCCATCCTGGGTGGCCTGGTACATTTCCTGGCTAGCCGCCTGCCATGCTGCATTGAGGGCCTCCATGTGCTTGTCTATACCAGCGAGGTCACCTGCTTCCTTAGCTGCTTTCAGCTCCTGAGCGGCTTTTTCAATGACTTCCTTCTTTTCTGCCGGGAGTTTATCTCCGAATTCCTTCAGTTGCTTATCCGTTTGGAAAACCAGGTTTTCGGCAGCGTTGAGTTTTTCAACCTGCTCCCGTGCCTCCCGATCGGCATCTGCATTGGCTTCGGCTTCGGCCTTCATCCGGGCAATTTCTTCCTTGCTCAGTCCAGTAGACGCTTCAATCCGGATACTTTGTTCTTTACCCGTTCCTTTGTCTTTGGCCGAAACGCTCAGGATACCGTTGGCGTCCATATCGAAGGTAACTTCAACCTGGGGCACCCCACGAGGGGCTGGCGGGATATCGCTCAGGATAAAACGACCGACGGTGCGGTTGTCCTTAGCCATTGCGCGTTCTCCCTGGAGGATATGAATCTCAACCGAAGGTTGGTTGTCCGAAGCTGTTGAGTAAACTTTTGACTTTTTGGTAGGGATCGTGCTGTTGGACTCGATGACGACATCGTATACACCACCCATGGTTTCGATACCCATGGACAGCGGCGTAACGTCCAGCAACAGTACATCCTGTACATCACCGCTGAGTACACCACCCTGGATGGCTGCACCAATAGCAACTACCTCATCCGGGTTGACTCCTTTGTTGGGTTTCTTACCGAAGAATTTCTCGACGGCTTCCTGGATTCGGGGAATCCGCGTAGATCCACCTACCAGAATAATCTCATCAATGTCGTTGTTGGTCATGCCAGCATCCTTCATCGCTTCGCGGCAAGGACCCAGCGTGCGCTCTACGAGTTTGTCAGCCAGTTGTTCGAACTTGGCCCGCGACAATTTCATGACCAGGTGCTTGGGCACGCCATCAGCCGCCGTAATATAAGGGAGGTTGATCTCCGTTTCGGCGCCGCTGGACAACTCGATTTTTGCTTTCTCCGCAGCTTCCTTCAGGCGCTGTAGCGCCATGGGATCTTTGCGAAGATCAATATTTTCCTGTGACTTGAACTCATCGGCCAGGTAATCGATGATTACGCGGTCGAAGTCATCACCTCCCAGGTGGGTGTCCCCATTGGTAGACTTCACTTCAAATACACCATCGCCTAATTCCAGGATGGAGATATCGAAAGTACCACCCCCCAGGTCATAAACCGCAATGGTCATGTCCTTGGAGCGCTTATCCAAACCATAAGATAAGGCGGCAGCCGTTGGCTCGTTGATAATCCGGCGGATTTTCAAACCTGCCACTTCACCAGCTTCTTTGGTAGCTTGTCGTTGTGAATCATTGAAATAGGCGGGAACCGTCACGACGGCCTCTGTCACTTCGTGACCCAGGAAGTCTTCCGCTATTTTCTTCATTTTCTGAAGTACCATTGCAGAAATTTCCTGTGGCGTATACATACGCCCGTCAATATCGACCCGTACGGTGTCGTTATCGCCTTTCAATACTTTATAAGGAACCCGGCTTGCTTCTTCCCCTAGTTCCGAGAAACGATGACCCATAAAGCGCTTAATGGACGATACAGTCCGCGTTGGGTTGGTGATGGCCTGCCGTTTTGCAGGGTCACCAATCTTACGCTCACCATTGTCCATAAAAGCTACTACAGAGGGAGTAGTACGCCGTCCTTCGTCATTGGGAATAACTACCGGCTCGTTTCCTTCCATAACTGCCACACAAGAGTTGGTGGTCCCGAGGTCAATACCGATAATTTTACTCATATTCGTTTATTTATACTATGTCAGTGTAATGTTTTACACTACTTACTGAGCAACTAATGTGCCAAGCGAAGCGGACGCCATACAAATAGGACAAAAAGACATAAAACGACCGTCAACTGGGACAACCTGCCGGCGGAGGCTGACACCTGGTGACAAAAAGACAGGTATTTACTGCTGCGATGGGTACGTTTAGGGCACAAAATTGAGCAACTTGGTGTAGGAGCCATTGAACAGGCTATCGCGCGAACGCCCATCGAGCGACAACTCAGCGGAAACGGATTTGTAGCGCGAACTCACTACGCCTACCCCACCTGTTACATTGGTATAAAGCGGAATAGCTTGAGAAGACGTAATGCCAATATTGGCGCCGGCAATGCGCAGGTAGTCCTCAATTTCCGGGCCAGCGGCCGTCACTTCGATCACAACCGCGTCGAATTTTCGGGTTCCAGTGTTCAAGGGTTCCAGGGTACTGCCAATAAATTGGTAAAAGGCTTCACTAGGAAAACGGTACACCTGCGTAGAGACCTGATCGGTGACCCGTTCGACGGATTTATTCAATACCCAGGTTACCTCTTTGTCGATACGGATGGCCGGATTGGCCGGATCGGTTTCCCGGTAGCGGAATTTCACCCGCAGATCAAATACCCGGGCACCGGGGCCGTAATAGCGCCACTCTATTTTTCCGTCGCGGGCATATTCCCCCCAGCCCAACTGGCCTGAAAAGGGCAGGCCGGCCACTTCAATACTGTCAATGATAGTCGATTCAGCGATGGCAGGAGCCGTCTGCCCACCCCGGTCAACAATGATCCGAAATTGATCACCTCCGCGCAAACGGGTAACGCTGCGGGGTAGTTTATACAAATAATTAGGTTCGTTGGCGAAGTTCCCCTCCTCCCTGGGATAGCCCTCGGTGCGGCCATCTACTCTTTGCAGGGTATATTTCTGACCATTGGTGACCCTTTCCAGGGCCACTACAACGTCATCAACGCCATAGTAAATGGAGTCCGGAATTTGAGCAAGCTGGGTGGCATCGCCGCCTGGTTGCAGGAAAGCCTTCTCTACCCGAACGTAATAGGCCGTATCTTGCTCAGATAAAAAAGCGTAAACAACGGGAATGTCTTCCCATTCACCTTCCAATTGAAAGTCGGTTTCGCAAGCAGAGCCGCACAGGATGACGGCCAGAACAAAAAGCAGAGACAAATTTTTCATAAACCTTTTGGCAATTTCTAATAATCGACCAACAACAGTCGGGCACAAAAGTAAGTTTTATTTCTGTTCCCGAATTGATTCCTTCCGCCGATTGACGTTGACCTGACCAATCGGCGGAGGAAAAGAATTTAGCCTGGGCGGTAAAAGAAGAATGATTAGCGTATTTAAATTCTTAATTATCTTGCGCATGTTTTCTGACCACAACCAAACTTTTTCTATGTCCGTTCACACCGATGTTAAGCGAGTTACCACTCATATCCTCCAGGCGATGAAGGCCAAGGGTGAAAAAATTGCCATGCTTACCGCCTATGACTACAGCATGGCCCGTATACTGGATGCTGCCGGAGTGGATGTCTTGCTGGTAGGCGACTCTGCCTCCAACGTGATGGCGGGCCACGAAACCACCCTCCCGATTACCCTGGACCAAATGATCTACCACGCGAGTTCGGTCGTCCGGGCGGTCAATCGGGCCCTGGTAGTCGTGGATCTTCCCTTTGGCACCTACCAGGGCAACAGCAAACTGGCCCTGGAATCCACCATCCGGATCATGAAGGAAGCCGGCGCCCATGCGGTCAAGTTGGAAGGGGGAGGTGAAATTGCGGAAAGTATCAGACGAATCCTCAAAGCTGGCGTTCCGGTAATGGGCCACCTGGGCCTCACGCCGCAATCGATCTACAAGTTTGGTACCTATACGGTGCGGGCCAGAGAAGAAGCGGAGGCTGAAAAGCTCATGGAAGACGCCAAGATCCTGCAAGAGTTGGGCTGTTTTGCCATTGTACTGGAAAAAATTCCCGCGCATCTCACCAAGAAAGTGAGCGAAGCACTCGTTATCCCTACAATCGGAATTGGCGGCGGCGTTGATGCCGACGGGCAGGTGCTGGTAACCCACGATATGCTGGGTATTACCAAGGATTTTCAACCGCGCTTTCTGCGCCGCTACCTCGAGCTTTTTGAAGTTATCCAAAAGGCTACCGAAGCCTACATTGTTGACGTAAAGCGCCGGGATTTTCCGAGCGACAAAGAACAGTATTAATTCCTGTTGTATAAACCAGGTTCAAGGACCCCATCCTTTTGTATATGTTGAAGGTTTTCATTCGTTTACTGGCAGCTATTTTGGTGCTGGGTTTATTGGCCGGCGGGTATTTTTACTACAAAGTACTGGATCCCAAGGTTATCGCCAGCAGCGAACCCGGCGTTTTCATCGAGATTCCCCACGGCAGTCGCTTTGCGGATGTGGAAGCACAGCTGAAAGACAAAGGCTTGCTGAAAGATCCCGCTACTTTTCAACTGCTAGCCCAGCGCATGGGCTACGTACGCGCCCCCATGCGGTCTGGTCGCTTTGAGATAAAGCCTGGAACAACCCTCATTGACCTGATCCGACAACTGCGCAACGGCCCCCAGGCTCCCGTGAATGTTATTCTGACGACGGAGCGAGAACCAGAAAACATAGCAGCCAAAGTGGCCCGCTTCATTGAACCCGACTCCTTGCAACTGGTGACGCTTTTCCAGAACGAAAGCTACCTGGATTCCATCGGCTTCACCAAGGAGACTTTCATGACCCTGTTTATTCCCAATAGCTACGAATTTTTTTGGAATACCCAACCCCGTGGTTTTGTGGAGCGCATGCTCAAGGAAAACAAGTTATTTTGGTCCAAAGACCAACGTTCGCAAAAAGCTGAAAAACTGGGATTATCACACCAGGAAGTTTATACTTTGGCGTCTATTGTCGAAAAGGAAACCCTTCGCAATGACGAGAAGCAGCGCATGGCCGGCGTATACTACAACCGCCTGCAAATCGGTATGCCGCTACAGGCCGACCCCACGGCCGTCTTTGCCAGCCGGGATTTTGCCACTCCCCGGGTCACCAATTACCACCTCGGGATTGATTCACCTTACAACACCTACAAATACGCAGGCCTGCCGCCCGGTCCTATTGCCATGCCGGCTATCTCATCCATTGACGCGGTGCTCAACCTGGAAAACCATGATTACCTCTACTTCTGCGCCGTTGGCGATGGCAGTGGCTACCACAACTTTGCCCAAACACTGCCCGCTCACAATCGCAATGCAGCTATTTATCGCGACAATTTGGTGAAGCGGGGAAAGCGGTAGACGGAAAGGTGGAAAGGTGTAAAAGTGGAAGGGTGTAAGTGCCGGGACAATAATAAATTTACATTCTCAAATTATTAGTGAAGAAACAAGCGATTGATAATGAGCGGTTTCGAGCTAATAATTTGAGTCGAAAAATGTAAATTTATTATTGTCCAAATGCTTAAAGGTGAAAGGGTGTAAAAGGGGCCCAAAGTCGGAAACCGGAGGTGGGAGGTGGGGAATAGTAGGGGGTGTTGTTGTTAAATACTTTCCAGAAACTGTGACTTTTCTTTGTCTTCTTGTCTTTTGGTGGAAATATTACTCCACCGAAATAAAGCAAGACAATGAGAAAAATAATTCTGTTCGCAGGCCTATTGCTCTGCTTCACTACCTGTAACAGCGAAAAAAAAGGAAACGCCAGCCTGGATAATGAGGAGGATGACACCGCTTTAATTATCGAATCCGACATGGCAGAAATGGCAAATGTGGCCGATGCCAATTTTACTGCGGCCCTGCGCGCTTTTCAGGAAAAAGACTATAATAAAGCGGCCGAATACATCAACATGGCCATCCAGGATTTGAAAGCAGAAGACACTTCTTCTGATGCCCAATCTCAGCAGCAGCAGGCCGCCGCAATAGCCGATCTGGACCTGTTGGCAAAAAAAATAAAAAGTGGTCAAATTACCAGCGATGAAGATTTGCTGGCGCTCTTTGCGTACGTCGACATCATTACCTCCCGTCACTACTTATTGCTCACCCAAATTTATGCTGTAGATCAGCCGGAAAAGTCGCGCAGCAGCTACCAAAAAGCCGCTACCAGAATGGAACAAGCCGCCAAAAAACTGGAAGGAGAAGCTAATTTTAAAAAACAGCAAATATTATGATCGCTATCATTTTAGGAGGAGGTGCCGGATCAAGGTTGTACCCCCTGACTGCCACCAGATCTAAACCTGCTGTTCCCATTGGCGGAAAATACCGCCTGGTTGACATCCCCATTTCCAATTGCCTGAATTCGGGCATCAGAAGAATGTTTATTCTGACCCAGTACAATTCTGCCTCGCTCAATCAGCACATCAAAAACACCTTCAATTTCAATGAGTTCAGCAAGGGCTTTGTCAATATTCTAGCCGCCGAGCAAACCCCTCACAACCAGCGCTGGTTTGCCGGAACGGCCGATGCCGTGCGGCAGTCTATGCGGCATTTTAGCACCCATAAATACGACCACCTCCTCATTTTATCCGGTGACCAGTTGTACCAAATGAATTATCAGAAAATGCTGGACGACCACCTCAAAAACAAAGCGGACATCACCATTGCTACGACACCCGTGAATGCCGCCGACGCCACTGGTTTTGGGATTATGAAAGTACGTGAGGATGGCCTGGTCAGTCAATTCGTAGAAAAACCTGCAGCCGCCGAAGTTACCCGCTGGAAATCAGTGGTTTCTTCCGACAACAAAAAAGAAGGAAAAGAATACCTGGCTTCCATGGGCATTTACATTTTTTCCCGAGCCATTCTCCAACAACTCTTTGACGAACAGCCCGCCGCGAACGATTTTGGCAAAGAAATCATCCCCTATGCTATTGCAAATGGTTACCGGGTGGCGGCCTACCAATTCAATGGCTACTGGACAGACATTGGAACCATCTCTTCTTTCATGAAGGCATCATTGGCCCTTATTGATGAGATTCCTAAATTCAACCTGTTCGATAACACCGACAAGCTCTACACCAGACACCGGGGATTACCACCCGCCAAAACATTCCGGACCCTCCTCGACCATACCCTGATCGGAGATGGCGCGATTATCCACAACACGACCATTGAGCATTCGGTAATCGGTATTCGTTCCAGGATAGAAGACGGTACCACCATCCGATCGTCCATCCTGATGGGCAATGATTATTACGAATCACTGATCCAAATTGCCGAATTGCGCAAGCAA
>Ga0208544_10002334_pt1 | contig 12434 bp, 13 predicted proteins | sample DEB08_DNA_9_FD_184526 | JGI IMG/M metagenome (GOLD analysis project Ga0208544, IMG submission 184526) | Aqueous microbial communities from the Delaware River and Bay under freshwater to marine salinity gradient to study organic matter... | ecosystem: Environmental > Aquatic > Marine > Coastal ...
GAGAAGCTGCCGATTACGGTTGTCGTGCTGGACGACGAGGAAATCGGCCTGATCCGCGTCAAGCAGGAGATCAAGGGGATCAAACGCTACGGTGTTGGTATAGGCGGGGTGGATTGGGAGAGCCTTGCGCGTGGTTTTGGCGCCGAGGGCGTGACCGTGACATCGGAGAACCAGCTGCAGGACGCGCTTTTGCAGGCCCGCCATACCGAGCAGGTGACGGTGATTGCGGCCAAGATCGATGGATCAGGGTATGTTGAGCAATTCAATGCCCTCAGGGAACTTTGAAGGGCAATGATGTCGGAACTGAACGGACATACCGAGCCCAAATCCAAGGATATCGTTTGCGATGTTCTGGTCGTCGGCGGCGGGAATGCGGCGCTTTGCGCGGCCATCTCGGCCCGGCGCGCGGGTGCATCTGTGATGGTGGTCGAAGCATCCTCGAAATTCTATCGTGGCGGCAATACGCGGCACACGCGGAACCTGCGCTGTGCCCATGACGAGGGGAACGAGATCCTGACCGGGCCCTATCCGGAGGAGGAGTTCTGGGACGATCTGATGCGGGTGACCGGCGGCGAGACCGACGAGGAACTGGCGCGCTTCACGATCGAGCAGTCCAAGGAGTTGTGGGACTGGATGAACGACGCGGGGGTGCGGTTTCAACAACCTTTGGGCGGCACCCTGAACCTTGGCCGGACGAATGCGTTCTTCCTTGGTGGCGGGCGGGCGATGCTGAATGCGCTCTATGCGACGGCCGAGCGATTGGGGATCGAAGTCCGGTACGACACCGCGGCAAGCAGCTTTGATATCGAGGACGGCTTTTTCAAATCCGCCGTCATCGAAGGGCCGGACGGCACATCGCGCGTGCAGGCCCGTGCGCTTGTCACGGCGGCAGGCGGGTTTGAGGCGAATATCGAATGGCTCAAGGAATATTGGGGCGAACGGGCAGAGAACTTCTTGATCCGCGGCACGCGCAACAATCGTGGTTCCGTCCTGCGGATGCTGCTGGATGCGGGGGTTGAGCCAGTTGGCGACCCCACGCAATGCCACGCGGTGGCGATTGATGCCCGTTCGCCCAAATTCGACGGCGGCATTGTCACGCGGCTGGATTGCATCGTCTTTGGCATCGTAATGAACAACCTTTGCGAACGGTTCTACGACGAGGGCGAGGATTTTTGGCCCAAGCGCTATGCGATATGGGGGCGTCTGGTGGCCGACCAGCCTGACCAGATTTCCTATATCGTGTTCGATGAACAGGCGATGGGACGGTTCATGCCTTCGGTCTATCCGGCGATCGAGGCGCCGACGCTGCGCGAACTTGCGGCCAAGCTGGAGCTTGACCCAGACAAGTTCGAGAAGACCGTTTTCGATTACAACGCCGCCGTGCATGACGGCAGTTTTGATCCGAACGTGTTGGATGATTGCCGCACCGAGGGACTGACGCCGCCGAAGTCGCATTGGGCCCGCAGGATCGATACGGCGCCGTTTTATGCGTACCCGGTGCGGCCGGGCATCACCTTCACCTATCTGGGCACGCGCGTGAACCGCGAAGCGAGGATATTGATGCAGGGCGGACGCCCCACGGCAAACATGTACGCCGCCGGAGAAATCATGGCCGGAAACGTCCTTGGACGTGGTTATCTGGCCGGAATCGGCATGACGATCGGCGCGGTCTTCGGACGGGTCGCAGGAGAGGGGGCCGCGCGCCATGCAGGGAACTGAGCTTCAGCAAGAGGCCGAGCGTCAGGCCACGATTTGCAACGCCTGCCGCTATTGCGAAGGGATTTGTGCGGTATTCCCGGCGATTCAGATGCAGCGCGGCTTTGCTGCGGGCGACATCGATTATTTCGCAAACCTGTGCCACAACTGCGGGGCCTGCTACCACGATTGCCAGTTTTCGCCGCCGCATGAATTTGCCATCAACCTTCCCAAGACGCTTGCGGCCGTGCGGCATGAGAGCTACGGCCGCTATGCTTGGCCGGCCGCATTCGCCCCGGCTTTTGCGCGCAACGGCCTGCTGATTTCCGTTCTTACGGCGCTTTCGGTCACGCTGTTCCTTGTCGGAATGATCGTGTTGAACGATGCTGGCGCGCTTTTTCGCGCGCATTTGTCGCCCGAGGGCTTCTATGCCCTGATGTCTCACAATGTGATGGTCGGCCTGTTCGGCCCCGTCTTCCTGTTTTCCATCTTTGCGCTTTTCATGGGGCTGCGGAATTTCTGGTCCGATGCAAACGCGGTGCGCGCGGTCGATGCCGACAGCCCGTCAATCTGGCAGGCGATGAAGGATGCCGGTTCGTTACGTTATCTTGATGGTGGCGGGGTCGGGTGCTTCAACGAAGATGACCAACCGAACGATAATCGCCGGCTTTACCATCACCTGACTTTCTACGGTTTCCTGCTGTGTCTGGCCGCGACAAGCACGGGCACGATCTATCACTACGGCTTTGGCCGGGTTGCGCCTTACATGTGGTGGGACCTGCCGCAGATGCTGGGCACGATTGGTGGACTGGGTCTGGCGATCGGGACGGGAGGATTGTTGAACGCCAAGCGCAAGCGATTGCGCGAGATGGCAGATGAGGGGAGCCTTGGCATGGATGTTGCATTCACCCTGATGCTGTTCCTGACCGCCGTGACCGGACTCGCGCTTCATGTTCTGGCGCTGACGCCGCTGCTTGGGATCTTGTTGGCGCTGCATCTTGGTGTCGTCTTCAGCTTGTTCTTGACGATGCCCTACGGCAAGTTCGTGCACGGTCTGTATCGTTTTGCGGCGCTGTGTCGTTTCGCGATGGCCCGGCGTCATGGGCTGAAAACCCCGAAGCCGAAGGCGAAATCCGCCGAGGCCGGGCAGGCCGTGGGGGGATGACAGCGGCTTTGCGGATCGGTGCGGGCGCGGGGTTTGCCGATGACCGGATCGAGCCCGCGTTGGCGATGGCCGAGGCTGGTGCCGTTGATTATCTTGTGTTCGAATGCCTTGCCGAACGCACGGTCGCGCGCGAGGTGCTGGCACGTCGCGCTGACCCGGATGCAGGCTTCAACCCTCATCTGCGCGACCGGATGGAGGCGGTTTTGCCAGCCTGCGTCCGTCATGGAATTCGTATCGTGTCGAATATGGGGGGCGCCAACCCGACCGCAGCCGCAAAGGCAACCGTCGAGACGGCGCGCATGCTTGGCCTCGGCAACCTGCGTTGCGCGGCGGTAACGGGTGACGACGTCACCGACCTTGTCCGCGTCCACCCCGATTTGACGGTCATGGAAACCGGCGCGCCGATCGAAACGATCTTGCCACAAATGGTTTCGGCCAACGCCTATCTTGGGGCCGACGCCGTGCTGCTGGGATTACGAACCGGGGCCGAGGTCGTGCTGACGGGCCGGGTGGCCGACCCGTCCTTGTTTCTGGCGCCTGCGATGCATGCCTTTGGCTGGGCCCCGGTGGATACGGGATTGTTGGCGCAGGGCACGGTAATGGGGCATCTTCTGGAGTGCGCCGCACAGCTGACGGGTGGCTGTTTCGCCGACCCGCTGAGGCCCGAGAAATACGTACCCGACATGGCTGATATCGGAAACCCCATCGCCGAGATCGGGCGGGACGGCGCGTTGACATTGACAAAGCTTCCGGGCACCGGCGGACGGCTTGACCGACGCACGGCGACCGAACAGCTGCTTTATGAAGTGCATGACCCCGCCGCCTACATCACGCCTGATTGCGTGCTTGATCTGACGGGGGTCGACCTTTTGGAAAGCGGGCCAGATCGGGTGCGGGTCACGGGCGCCCGGGCGCGACAGGCGCCGGACAAGCTCAAGGTGTTGGTGGCGCATGCCCAAGGATACATCGGTGAAGGTCAGGTCGGTTATGCCGGCATCGGCGCGGTGGAGCGCGCCCGTCTGGCCGCCGAGGTCGTGAAGGAACGGCTTCGGCGGCGCGGATTTGTGTATGACGAGATGCGGGTTGATCTGATCGGGTGCGACAGCTTGCATGGCGGTGGCTCTGGCCCGGCTGCCCCCTACGAGGTGCGATTGCGCATTGCCGGACGCACCGCCAGCCGCAAGGCCGCGCAGGCGGTCGGGTTCGAGGTGCGGGCCATGCATGTGAACGGCCCGACAGGCGGTGGCGGTGGCAGTGTGCCAATCGTGCGTGACGTGATGGCGATCAGTTCGGTCTTGATCCCGCGCGCGCTTGTCCGACCGCAGGTGACGGTCATGGGCGGCACGCCATGACGCGGGTGCATGATCTGGCCCACGCGCGCGCAGGCGACAAGGGCAACACCTCCAATATCGTGGTGGTCGCCTATGACGATCGCGGGTGGCAACGGCTTGAGCGTGACCTGACGGTGGAACGGGTGGCGGCGGCCTTTTCCGTGCTGGGCGCAGGCCCGGTCAAAAGATATGGCCTGCCGCAACTGCGGGCGTTGAATTTCGTCATCGAAAACGCGCTGTCGGGTGGCGTTGCCAGTTCACTGTCGATCGACCCGCATGGCAAGAGCCTGAGCGCATTGATGCTGACCATCGAGATGCCGGAAAATGGAGAAACCGAAACATGAAGATCGCTGTCCTTGACGACTACCTTGATTACGCCGGGCGGTTTGCGGACTGGGGCGCGTTGGTTGGCAATGTCACCGTCTTTCGCAAGCCGATCCCGCCCGCTGAGCTTGTGGCAACCTTGACGCCCTTTGACGTGCTTTGCGTCATGCGTGAACGCACGCCCCTGCCTGCCGAGCTGATCGCGGCGCTGCCGAACCTGCGGTTGATCGTGACGACAGGGATGCGGAACGGCGCCATCGCGATGGAGGCCGCGGCGGCGCGCGGCATCACTGTGTGCGGCACGGCCAGCCGGACGACGGCGACCTCTCATCTGGCGATGACACTGATCCTTGTGGGGCTGCGCAACCTGTTGCCGAACGTGCGTGCCGTAGAGGCGGGCGGATGGCAGGCCGAGGCCGGACGTGACCTTGCCGGCCTGACGCTGGGCCTCGTGGGGCTGGGACGGCTGGGGGCGGCGCTGGCTGATCTGGCGCGGCCGTTCGGCATGAAAATTGTCGCCTGGAGTGAGAACCTGACCGATGCGCGGTGTGCCGAGGTCGGTGTGGAGCGCGCCAACAGCCTGACCGATCTACTTGGCGCGTCAGATGCCGTTTCAATTCATCTGGTGCTTTCCGAGCGGACGCGGAACCTTATCGGGGCCCGCGAGTTGGCCGCGATGAAGGACGATGCGCTTCTGGTCAACACCTCGCGGGGGCCGATCATCGACCAGACCGCACTGATTGCGGCGCTGCAAGCCGGGCGACCGGGACGCGCGGCGCTGGACGTGTTCGAGACCGAGCCGCTGCCTGACACCAGTCCGCTGCGCGACGCGGCGCTGATCGCGGCCGGACGCCTGATCTTGACGCCGCATATCGGCTATGGCGCGCTTGGCACCTACGAAATCATGTATCGTGAAACGGCCGAGGCCGTCCGGGCCTGGGCCGATGGCACACCAGTTCGTGTCATAGCGCCCTGAGCGGCGGGGCGCGGGCAGTGGCGGGTGATCCCCGATCCGCTTGGCCGGGATGAGGTTGGCAACGGCTTGCCCCAGTTGCCGGGTTGGGGTCGCGGCGGTGTTGTCGGTGGCAAGAACATTGGTCCGACCATACGTGCGGGTGTGGCGGGCGCAATAAAGGCGGGTCGCTTGGTGGTGCGAGACATCGTTCCCCAGCGTCCGAATTGCGGGCCTTGCGGACAGCCGCCGCTGCATGGCAACAGCCGCTTTTCGGTGGAGGATGCGGCGGTCAACGACCGCGCTGGTCAATCCGGCCGGTTCAGAAACTCGAACAACACGATCAGGTGGTGATCCCAAGCGTCCTCATGCTTCATGACATAGTGGTTTGGGCTTTCGAGCACGACAAGTTCCGCGTTCGGAATGCCGCTTGTCATCTTGCGGGCCTCGGACAATGGATGCACCGAGTCGTCACGGCAATGCATGACCAGCGTCGGCGCGCTGATATCGGCAAGATAGCCTGCAACCGAATGATGATTGAGGAACTCGCGAAACAGCTGCGCCACCTCGGTCGTGCAGGAGACTTGGAAGATTTCCGCAATTTTCTTGAGCGTTTCCTGCGGCGCGCTCGGTTGGTAGACGGAAATTGCCGCCGCCACGAATGTTGAAGTGGTCTTCGCCCATCCTTCGCGCATAAGCGCCTGCAACGCATCGGCAGTGTCCAGTTCCGCCGTGCCATTGCGCAGCACGCGACCGTCCACATACCCATTCTGAATAATCAGGCGTGACACGCGTTCGGGATATTTTGCGGCAAAGTATGTCGCTTGGTGGGACTCGCCCGATGTCCCCATCAGTGCGAACCGGTCCAGCCCGAGGGCATCGGCAACCGCCCCGATATCATCGGCCAGCTGATCGAGATCGATCGTGGTCAATTCCGGTTCCGACAGACCGGACCCACGCTGATCAAAGCGTACCAGCATGCAATTCTCGCTGTAGGCATCGATGTAGGCCCGTTCCATCGACTCGTTCCAGTCAAGCTCAAGATGGGTTGGAAATCGCAGCAAACGCAGCAGCGGTGTTCCGGTGCCGTGAACGGAATACGCAAGCTTTGCGCCGTCGGTGGCGGTCGCATAGCGGATCTTCAGACCACCTGTGCGTGGCGCGGCGACGGGCGGCTCCTTTACCGGGTTGTGTGTCGGTGCGTGGGTGCGCACGGGAGCTACGAATTGCAACCCGCGACGCGCCACTGTGCGAATAAGCGTCTGCCGCTTACCATCGTCTCCGACCGCCTTGCGTGCGGCGGCGATGCGGGCGCTGATCGCGGATTCAGACACGATGCGACCGCCCCAGACCGTGTCGATCAGTTGATCTTTCGTCACCAGATCACCGGGATTTTGCAACAGCAGATGCAACAGGTCAAAAACCTGCGGTTCTATTCGTTGCACGTCGCCAGCGCGCAACAACGAATGGGTGTCTGTGTCCAAGATATAGTCGGAAAATTCGTATCGCATCACTCCACTAACGACGAAACGACAGGCTAGGCAAGAAAACCGGGACGCCGCGGCGCGTTTGCAGGACTTTCACAAGGGTTTCACAGGGTTTGCCTCAAGCGCCGCATGTCGCAACCTGCCAGGTTGGTCTCATCAAACAGGAGAAGAACCCATGAACCCGATTACAGACACCGCCATGTTGAAGCACCACCGCGTCGACTATGGAACACGCACTGAAACCGATGGCATGCGACGCTCGGTCAATGCGGGCCGTCCTGTTGCACTGATCATGATCACACTGCTTGCGATGATCCCGCTTGGTTTTCTGGCAGGTCTTGCAGGGTAATCCGATGCATCAGACGGACAAGACGCGCTGCCAAGGAAAGCCTGAATCCGTGGGATAGAGTCCGAGCCGGCTTTGTCATACGGAACTGGCTTAAGCCGGGCAGGGTGGCCTCGGAGCGTTTCAGGATGACGAAACGATCCCTATTCAAATATTTCAAAACCAGCCCTGAGATCATCTGGCTGACGGCGGCATCTGGACGAGGTCTTTGTGAAGATTAACGGTGAGCGCCACGACCTTTGGCAGGCCGTCGATAACAAGGGCGAGGTGCTGGAAAGCTATGTCACCAAGCGCCGCGATAAGGAAGTCGCATTGAAATTCTTCAGGAAAGCAATGCGTAAGCATGGGCGCCCGAGGTGATGGCAACTGACCGGTTGCGTTCCTACGGCGCGGCCGTGAAGAGAATCGGAGCCGCTGATCGACAGGAAACGGGTCGTTGGCTCAACAATCGCGCAGAGAATTCGCACCTTCCATTCCGACGACGAGAGCGGGCGATGCTGCGTTTCAGGCGATGCGAAGTTTGCAGCCGTTCGCCTCCGTTCACGCGTCAGTCCCAAACCACTTCAACACCGAGCGCAACCTTTCCAGCAGACCTCACCTCAAGGCCAACCGCACCGCCGCCCTTGCCCAGTGGCGTCAACGCGGCGCGGTGCAAGGATCAGGCTCACTGGCCTTGGAGACTGGTTCGCATTGGTCCGATAGCACCCGGATAAGGGTTGACGTTGCGTTGATATGAATTGCGCGATCGTCAATCGCGCCGCGGAACGGCGTGGCGGAACCCGGCTTCGGAAAGGCCTCCCCGAAGTATTGATGGAGTGGATTATTTCTGTGTCCACGGTCTCTGGGGCGACGGGTGTGTGGTGACCCCTTTTTCGCGCAGCCATTGGTCGCAAAAAGGATAGACGCACGCGGGGTGGCATCTTATGCGGGCTTCATGACCAGTGCTGCCTCCGACATCCCATCCACCGACCGCATCCTTGCTGGCATCGCGCTGATGCTGGGATTTTGCGTGACGGCCCCGCTGCTTGATGTGGCGGCCAAGCTGGCATCGAGTAGCGTTCCGGTGGGACAGATCACGGCCGCACGCTTTGTCGTTCAATGCGCGCTGATGGCGCCGTTTGTCTGGATCATGGGGCTTTCGCTACGGGTGGCGCGGGGGCAATGGCTGGCGCTGCTATTTCGGTCGGTGCTTTTGCTGGGCTCGACTTTTTGCTTCATCGCCGCGATCCGCGTCATGCCACTGGCGGATGCGTTGGCAATCGTTTTCGTGGCCCCGTTCATCGTGCTTCTGGTGGGCAAGTTTTACCTGGGCGAAGATGTCGGCCCGCGCCGCGTGGGGGCGGCGATTGTGGGCTTTGTGGGTGTCTTGTTCGTCATCCAGCCCAGTTTCGCAGCCTTTGGCGCGGTGGCGCTGTTTCCGTTGGGCACTGCAGTGGGGTTCGCCTTCTACATACTTGTGACACGAGGTCTGTCGCGGCGGGTTCATCCCGTGACCCTTCAGTTCCACACTGGCCTGATTGCCAGTCTGCTTTGCCTGCCAGTGATGTTATTGGCCCAAGGCACGGGGTCTGAGCTGCTTGATCCCGTCTGGCCCAAAGGGATTGCATGGCTCTGGCTTCTGGGGGTCGGATTTTTCGCCAGCCTGAGCCATATGATGATGACCTATGCGCTGTCGCTGGCGCCCTCGGCCACGCTGGCGCCACTGCAATATCTGGAACTGCCGGTGGCAACCTTGCTAGGCTATCTTGTGTTCCGCGATTTCCCCAACGCGCTGACCCTGACCGGCATTGGGATCATCATCGGCGCGGGTCTGTATATGATCCACCGCGAAAGGGTCACCGCCCGCCAGTTGATTACTGAACGTGCCGCTCCGCCGATCTGAGTTGGTCTGCGCTCTTCAATGACAAGACCCCGTCGCCGACGGAGACTCCAATCGAGAACTCTCGGAATAGGACCGCATTCAGCCACTTACGGGCGAGAACCACGACTTGGGAGTACATAAAAAAACTTCAGCAGAGAGGGCGGGAGGTGGCCGTTCGCTGCTTGTTGCTCCGGGGTCCGCTGTGCGGACGAAGCTGCCATTTCATGACACACGGTCAATGACGGAACATCTGGAATAGTGGACGTTCAATTAGTTCTCGAAATGTCGCTAACAGTCCAGAGCCTTACGTTTCTGCGGCTTTAAGAAGAGGGACGGTGAAAGACGACAGGGAGGCTGACGATGTCTGCTCGCGATCCGGCAATCAAGCGTATCAACGCCCGAAAGAACCATTGCTGCTATGGTATGGGGTTGGGAATAATCATTCTGGATGATGTCTACCCCGGATTTCCGGGTGATGTGCGCAACGCCAGCGCCTTTCCATTTCCTATCCAATACGAAATCGCAGAAGGCGTAGATATTAAGAAACTGGTCAGAGGCGAAGATAAAGAGGCTTTGCTTGAACCAGTGCTCGCAGCGGCGCGAAAACTGGAGCGCATGGGCTGCCGTGCCATTGCTGCGGAATGCGGTTATTTTGCATGGTTCCAGACCGAAATCGCTAACGCGGTGAACGTCCCTGTGTTCTCATCAAGCCTGCTGCAGGTGCCAATGGCTCAAGCGCTTATTGGTGCAAACAAGGTTGTTGGTGTTCTCGTCGCTGAGAGCGATGAATTGTATGATCGGCACCTCACCTCGGTTCGGGTGCAACTGGGGTCAAACTACGTGGTCGAAGGCGCAAAAGACGACGGAAAATGCCCTCAGTTCGACAGCCTGTGGACCAAGGATTTACGGCCTGACATCCCGACCGCAGACTACGACAAGGCCGAACGCGATTTGGTGTCGGTTGCCAAAAATTTTGCCGCCGCGCATCCGTCAATGGGCGCAATGGTCCTTGAATGCACCGGTTTCCAACCCTTTGCGCGTGCGATCCAACGGGAAATCGAGATGCCAGTATTCAGTTGGTCAACGTTGCTCGATTATGCTTATTCAGTCGCAGCACATCGGGATTTTTATGGGCATGTGTAGCGTTCCAGCAATTCGAATTTCGCCCCAGCTTTGAGCCGATATCATAGGCAAACACCAATGTTTGCCAACGGCTGCTATCAACGCATCTGTTTCATTGATCCAAGCCGCAGCATTTTACACTTCAGGCTCGAAGCTGCCGTTAGCTGTGCAGATCATGAAGGTCCGGTATGGGCCGAAAATACGCTAAGCGGGCTCCCGGTGGGCCTGCAGTTCCGATAGAACCTCTGCGGCAATCTCGAACGACCTTACCCTTGCGGCATGGTCATGGATCATGCCGGTCAGCATGAGTTCGTCGGGTCTGTAGGTTGCCAGAAGGGTTCCAAGCTGCATCCTGACCACCGAAGGCGACCCGACGGCAGAGCAGGCAAGCGCAGCTCTTGCCTGAGCGGACATCTCCCGGCTGATCTCGGCCTCCAGATTGCGCGTCGGGTGGGGCAGCTTTCCCGGCTTTCCGCTGCGCAAACGCGCAAAGGCGAGGACCTGCGAGCTTCTCAGATATTCCGCCTCCGCGTCCGTTTCCGCAGCGCAGAGACCGGCGGCCATCATGAAGTATGGCTTCGCCAGGTATCTCGAGGGCCTGAATGTGCTGCGATAGGTGGCAATGGCGTCTTTCAGCATGGCCGGGGCGAAATGTGATGCGAAGGCGTAGGGCAGCCCGAGATAGGCCGCCAGCTGCGCTCCATAGAGGCTGGACCCCAGGATCCAGACCGGGACATGGGTGCCGGTGCCGGGAATGGCCTGGACACGGGTCTCCTCCGAGGCATCGTCAAGGAATTGCAGCAGGTCCACCACGTCCTGTGGAAAGGTGTCTTCCTGCACCATCTGACGACGCAGGGCGCGTGCGGTCGCCATGTCGGTCCCCGGTGCGCGCCCGAGACCCAGGTCGATCCGTCCCGGGTAAAGGGTCTCCAGCGTTCCGAACTGCTCGGCGACGACCAGTGGCGCGTGGTTGGGAAGCATGATGCCACCGGCGCCAACGCGGATCGTTCTGGTCGCTCCGGCGACGTGGCCGATGACGACCGCGGTAGCCGCGCTGGCGATACCCGGCATGTTGTGGTGCTCCGCCAACCAATAGCGATGGTAGCCGAGCCGTTCCGCGGCGCGCGCGAGGTCCACGGTGTTCGCAAGCGCGGCGGCAGCAGACTTGCCTTCAGGGATAGGGGCGAGGTCGAGAAGCGAGAAGTGATGCATAAGAGCCTCCATGCCGGGCAGATAAACACGAACGCGCGTCCCGCCAAACATCAATGCAGGGCTGCGCCCATGTTTGTTGCAGCTTCTGACGATGCTTTCACGAGGTTCCTTGCATCAAGGACGTGCTTGACCCTTCAACACTCATCAAATAGTGAAGGCCACGTTGAGCGGGCGTTGTGTAATGGTAAGACCCTTGCCTTCCAAGCAATGGTTTAACTTTTCCGACGCGCCGCCCGCTCCAGAAATTCCTATCCGACAAATTAACTACAAATTCCGCAGGTTTGGAAATATAAGCGCCTGTTTTGTAGAGATTAATACCCATTGCGCCTCAGCCTTCGAAGCTGGTGATGCGGGTTCGATTGCCGCCGCATGCCCCATGATTTTGGATTAAGTAACGGCTTCTTAAGGCAAAAAGCTGGACCCCTCGAATTGCCGCCAAGGCCGGTGACTGCGTCGGGTCGGTTCACCCCCAGACAAAAGGAAACCGGCCTTCGCCCCTGTGGGACGGCCCTGGATGCCGTTCTTGCGGGCAGTTTGTCAGGCACCATCAGAAATTGGCATGCAGGGGCGTGCGGCTACAACTCCATCTTGAGATAGGCGAGCAGATGATCCATTTGCGGTGGTTGGTCGCATTCAGGGAAACGGGGGATGCGCCTGAAGCCGAGCCCTTCGTAGATCTCCAGCATGAGATGGTTGGTATGGATCGTGTTGGTGAACAACGTGAGCAAGCCCATCTTTCGGGCCTCGTCAATGCGCCTTTCAGCCAGTGCCTGACCCAGTTTTGCGCCACGTGCAGCGGGCCGGACATATCGGCGCTTCAAGTCGCCCGCATCGGGCCACCGGCTTTGTTGCACAGATCCGTTCAGGGATTCCCTGTGTGAATCGAGCGTGATAGCTGGGCGGCATGAGCAGTTGGTCCGCTACGAAGTACAGGACCAG
>Ga0208544_10002338_pt1 | contig 12419 bp, 7 predicted proteins | sample DEB08_DNA_9_FD_184526 | JGI IMG/M metagenome (GOLD analysis project Ga0208544, IMG submission 184526) | Aqueous microbial communities from the Delaware River and Bay under freshwater to marine salinity gradient to study organic matter... | ecosystem: Environmental > Aquatic > Marine > Coastal ...
ATGCTGCATGTTGATACCCCCAAGGGCGTTGTTAAACATGCATCCATAATAGTTTTCAGAGGAAATTAGAATAGATGGGCAAGTTAAGAAAACCTGCCCTCTATATTTGATGTGTAACGGTGTAGCTTACAAGGGGAAAGCTCAATAGAAGGGTGAAACTTTAAAAATAAAACATTATAAATCAATAGGTTAAAGGGTGGTTAAGTTGGCGTTTTAGTTGCCCCCCCTTTGGCATTCCAGTTAGCCACTTTGCTGCATTCTTCAATAGCTTGCTCTATAGGTTTACCATCATCATTAGTCAAACCAAAGTCTACCGCATGCTCCCTTAACCATTTATCGAGTGCTTGCTTGGGGCTTCTTTTGCCTGCATGAGTTACCGCTTGCCAAGCGCTAACTGCTGCGGCTAGCTTGGGAGCATATCTAGTATTTGACGGATCTAAAAAATCCATTGTAGTTACAGGCTCTGGAAAGAAAAAACCTGCTGTAAATCCTTTTACTCTAAGCCAGCATTTCAGAGACTCAGCTTTAACAGTAGATCTATATAAATCAATTGTTCCACTAATAAAGCCTAAATTATTACCATTAATATCGTAGTCAGATTCTAGAACTATTGAACCTTCAATAGACCGACTTAATAGGCTGGTTAAGTGTTCATCATTTTCAAATAATAAATTAGGAGCATTGGGTCTATCAAATTGTAAGTTTGCGGTTTGTATTTCTAAATTTTCATATTCCTGCTCATACTGAATAAAGTTCTTTAAACCACCGCAAATAGCTGTTTTTGCAGCCTCATAACCTTTAGGCCGTTTATTAACTTCCCAACCTTCGGCAAATTTTGCAAGGTCTGCATTTTCACCAACAACCAACATTGCCGCCTGTACAATATTTAGCTCTTCGCATAAACGCCAGTAATCTATTTCTTCCATTCTTTATATTCACCTGCCATTAAACTTTATTAATATAACTTAACCCTTAACATACTTATTGAGGCAATCAGAAATAAGCATTCTGCGCTGATTTAAGAATTCCTTAAAAGACTCAGCATCTAACAACTCGTCAAAGTGAGGGATGCATTGAAGATCAAAAGCCTCAGAGCCTGAGTTACTTTTTATATCTTTGAAGTATATTGCCGGAGCTTTATCGCTAATCTTCCTATTTGTCTTTCCACCAATAAAGGCAAAGTTTGAAATATCATCAGCTTCCTTAGCTGTATAGCCTTCTTTTCTTAAATAGGCCTTAGGAAAGATATGATGGAATTGCAGTTTGTGGGCTGCCCCAGCATGGTCAATTCCAATAGATAAATTAGAGTTCCAGTCTTTAGCCCCCAATGATTTGAAAGCCATAAACATAGTTTTAAACAGTGCACTCCTGCGAGTTCTACCTACAAGCTCCTCCGGTGTAACATCAAGAGTACCGACTTGGTTTTTTAAGCGTGCAAGTAAGTCCTCGACAATCCCACCATCTCGAATAGTGCCCAAATCTTGATCTAAAAAAGATTCACTTGAACCACGTGAATAACGCCCCTTTGCGTTAGTTATGCGAATCCAGTACGTCAAACTTTTTTCCATCTCAGTGGAAATTTGATAGTCATGCTTATAACCATAGTAGGCAACAGTAATTAATATAAAAGGGGATGCTAGTAAAGCAGGGCTTGTGATGCCCGCATTATTCCGCATAAAGTTAATCGCAAACTCCATACCTTTTTTACTTTCCTCCCAGCCCTTATTGAGGTCATCAAGAGGAATCGTATTAACAGAAAGAAATCGAGATTGAGCAGTAATAAAAGCAATCATATTTTTAAGGTAAATACCTAAATCCAGATCAAACCCTTGATCCTTACATTGCATTTGAAAATTTTGAAAGACAGCAAGAGAATTTTTCCAGCGAGCAGTTATTTGCGCTAGCGCTAAATCAGAACCGCGTAGCTTTGCTCCCAAAGAATTCACGCGAACAAATATCTCTGTCACTTCTTCGTAGGATAAATCTCGCTCCAGCACGTCCAGCCTATAAACATAATTACGAATCCCTCGAAGTTTAGCCAGACGTTGAGAATACTTGCGATACCTAGGGTCTTTTAATGATGTAATTCCTGTCTTATCTAAAATATCCGCATCATCATCGTTCTTAAAGGCATCGGTGACCTTTATCCAATTAGGCAAATTCAATAATTTTTTAGTTGAAACAACGAAGGTCATTTTTTGGAAGCGTTGCATTAGCTCATCTTCCGATGAATCAATAGCATCATCATCACCCACTTCATTCTCATCATCACTAGCATTTTCATTTACTTCCGTGACAAGTTCTAGCTTCTCAGGGTGATCAAGGTTAAACAATAGCTCCAGCGGCTTCTTTCTACCTCGAACAGTAACAGGCTCGCCTCGGATAACAGCAGAAAGAGAAGTTAACCGTTGCTGCCCATCAAGTAATAATAACGCCTTCTGATAAGGACTATCTTGCTGACTGACAGAAAACTCTTGCATGGGCACTGCTTCATCTGCCTCCCAAATAAGGATAGCTCCAGATGGGTAGCCACGATAAAGTGAATCCATTAAGTCTCTAACTCGTGTTGAACGCCAAACATATCTACGCTGCATTTCAGGTAAGCGTAATTCACCTCGCTCAACCATACCTACCAAGTCATCTACTGTTGCATCACGCCTAGCCATAATCACTCCTTAATTTTCAATCAATATAGAACAGAGTTAAAACCATTCTTTTGTTATTATTCATCAAACCCATAACAGTAAATTCTTAAAAATAAGAATCATTTGATAGATTTATCCAACGCTTGCTCGAATACCTCTACATCAAGTGAGTTTAAGCCTGTATCCATCCAGCCTTGCTCCGCAAGAGTTAGCCATAGCTTAATTGCTTGCTCATACTCACCTTCAAACAATAACTCCTCCAAACCTTTTAAAAGCTCTTTAGGACTACCTGCCATATCTTCTGGATGCCACGTGCTAGAACGACCAGCCAAGTCATTGAAGTCATCACCTAGAAATTGATCGCCATTCAGGTATCCATTTAGCTTTTTAAAAGGTAACTTTCGCCCATTAATATAAACATTACTTTTCCATGCTAAAGCAATGCAGGTAGCTAAATATACTCGGCATTTCCAGTAGTTAAATAGCCAACCGCCACACATGTGATAGCGATAAATGGCTTTTTCGCCAATAGTGGCTATTTCTTCTTCTAAAATAATAACGGCATCATCATTATCTCGTGATGGCGAATCTGAGACGAATAAAACACCATCAACTCTACCTGCTGATTGTTTTTTCAAGTTAACAATAAACTTATAGAACTCTTCAGGATGCTTATAAAAATCATGGGTAGGGTAAATTTGCGTATCCACACCATCTAACCATTCACGTCTAACAGCGAATAATTGACAGGCGGCATTGAGCATTTCTTCCGTTAATATAGGTAACAATATGTCATTATTGGCGACGGCGGCAACGGTAAGCCCATGCTTAAAAAAGCTAGGAATTTGATTGCGGTGTACACCGTGCTTTTCAAATAACAGAACAAACCGCGAAGCAACCGTAGGCTCTGGCTTTTTAAACAGCGTCTTAATGTTTTCAGCGAGTGTAAACCCCGCATTAATCTGGCTAAGTACCATTAATCAATATCCAATGGCGGTAAGCCATTTACTATTTTATTGGTTTCTAGGCTTACGGTTATTACTCGCTGTAGTAGCTCTAGCGGGTATTTTGCGTTGTTCATGGTGTCTATTGCCCAGTCGTTGGCATCGTTGACTATGCCGCTGTCTTTGTGGGTGGTGACGGCTTGGCGTTCTATTACCCATTCGATAGCGGCTTTGCCGTTGACGATGTAATCGTAAGCATCTAGCGGTATATCGCGCACGGTAATAGCGTGGTTATAAATTATCGTACTATTATCATTAATGCTTTTGCCTTCGTCGCTTTTGATTTTAGGGCGTTTCATTTTGATGACTCTAAAATCATCATCTTTTAATTGCGTAATGGTGCGCTTACCACAATCGAGGGTGACGGGGTATTTTTCCACAGTTTCATAGTTGATATGCAGCTCGGCTAAATCACGGCCTGCCTGCGAGAAATGCCAAAAATCCCTGGCGGTTTTTACGCAAGGGATACGGGGTAATTCTTTGCTGAGGTTATCGGCGTATTTTTCGCGGTATTCGGGCGAGTGTAACAAGCCATATACGTAATAGAAAACATCTTCTTTGTTAATGATTTTGTTAGGGTAAGCCTCTTGAAAATGCTGTAATCCTGTATCACTAATGCCGTCTTTGCGGGTGTAACCACCTTCGATTTTAGTTTCTGTTGTTTTTTCGGCGAACATATCTTTGCTATTGCCAAAGTCGATGGTGTCGTCTTGGTTTTTTTCGTAGAGATATAAGGGGAAGTGCTGCACTGCAGCTGGACCTTGCTGAAGACTACACATTGTATTAGTAATATAAGAGCAAAATGGAACCGTAGCTCCTACACCCGTAACCCAGATAATTAGGTTGTTATTGTTCTGAGGAAAAATCTTAGGCATTTGCCCCACACGATGATTTAATATTTCATCATAGTAAACCCACTGTTTAGAATAAGGTCGATAGACAGCTCGATAACATTTTCTCTCATCTAATTTTATCTTAATTCCACGTTCCAAATTAGCTATCAAACTGCTAGACCAACTGATTTTTTTAGGGTTAAATTCTATAAAGTCTTGCAAGTTAGCATTTAGTGTTATTTTAAACTTATCAGTTTCTGCGTTGTAACAATAGATCATCTTTTGGATATTGCTAGTTAGCGAGCTAACAGATGAATTGAAACACCAAGCATCTCTAGAGGTTTCTATTCCCCTAGAATAATTTTTGAAAATTACAACTTTTGTTTTATTTTTCTTATCACCAATTTTAATAAAATGCTCAAAACTATTATCTCTCTGACTAATCCAATCCCCATGCTCATCAGGTGTTATTACTTGCCAAGCATCCGCCTTAGTGATTCCTGTAATGCTTCCAAAACCACTAACAACATCTAGCTTTTGTTGTTGTGTTAAATAATCGCCAATATCATGCCAGTATATTTTACCGAGTTCTTTAGCAGTTGGATTTTTCACCAACATGGAAATGGCAATAGGAGCGCGACTACCACTGCCAAATATTTTACCGCCTTCTTTACGACTTAATTCTCCAGAGGTTCTTTGGTTGCCACGCAAATGAAATACATAGATAGAACTAAACTCATCCGCTAAACACTGTCTTAAACCATCGGCAGTATTCGCCTCTAAAAACCCTGCATTAGTCACAAAACTAACAACGCCATTGCACTGACATTTTTTTGCACAGTCGCTTTTTGCAAAGTCTATTTTTATATTTGAACGATTTTTGCAAAGGCGGTCGCTTGCCCATCTTATTGCTCGAATATAAGAATCATAAAGCGCATTTTTATTAGTGGCGTTTGAACGTACCGCATAGGTATCACGAATGCGCCCATCTAAACCTTCGTAGCTTACATTGGCATTATTATCATTGGCGCTAGATTGCCCTGAAGAATAAGGCGGGTTCCCCATAATCACCCGAATATCCAATGCTTTTTGCCGATTACGGCGGTCGCTGTTGTCGGCTAAACGGTCACTAATTAAATCGTCTTTTTCATACAGCTGAAAAGTATCCGTTAAACAAATGCCTTCAAAGGGTTCATAGTTATGTTTTCCTACTTCCACATTTTCGTTAACGATGGCATGGTAAACGGATTCGATATTAATGGCGGCGATATAGTAAGCGAGTAAGACAATTTCGTTGCAATGTATTTCGTTTTTGTATTTATGGGCGAGCTGGTCTTTGCTGATTAAGCCGCTTTGTAATAGGCGGGTAATGAAGGTGCCTGTACCTGTAAAGGGATCGAGTATGTGTACGCCTTCGCTGCCTAGGGTTTGGCCGAACTCTTGTTGGAGTAGGTCGTTAACACTGTGAATAATAAAATCGACCACTTCTACGGGGGTGTAGACGATACCTAGGCGTTCGGTCATACGGGGGAAGGCATTACGGAAAAATTTATCGTAAAGTTCAACTACAATTTTTTGTTTTCCTTCGGCATTGTTAATGCCATCGGCACGCATTTTTACGCTGTTGTAAAACTGTTCTAGGGTGTCGGCTTCTTTGTCTAGGTGATGCTCTTGTAAAATTTCTAGCACTTGTTGCATGGCTTGCGATACGGGGTTGTTATTGGCAAAGCTATAGCCTTCAAACAGGGCATCGAATACGGGTTTGGTGATGAGATGCTGCGCTAGCATTTCTATCACTTCTTCATCGGTGATGCTGTCGTTTAGGTCGTCTCGTAGTTCGTCGGCAAAGCCAGTAAAGGCGGCCACTTCTTTGATGTTTTTTTCATCGCTAACAATAGTGCGTATGCGGGTAATATGAGTGCTGGCTATTTTGGCTATATCGTTTGCCCATGTTTCCCAGTAGTTAGGTTTGCCGCATTTTTTAACGATTTTGGCGTAAAGGGCACGTTCTATTTCACCCACTTCAAATTGCAGTTGCGCTTGTTCGGGTTGGTAGGTGATTTCTGCCTCGCCAATAGTGCGTGAACCTTTTGCGCCACTGCCTTTTCTCTTGTCTTTACCGCTGCTGTCTTGGCGTTTTTGTACGTCATCGCTAATGGCGATCACTTCCATTTTGGTATTGTCTTTACCGATTAGGTCTAGCTTGTTAATGGTGGCATCAAAGCGGTCATCGTGTGAGCGTAGGGCTTGCAAGACTTCCCAGACGACTTTATAAGTTTTGTTATCGTTAAGGGCAATGTGTGGCTCTACGTCAGTAGGGATGACTACGGGGAGTATTACATAGCCGCGCTCTTTGGCTTTCCCTGTTTTTGGGTCTGTGGCTTTACGCATCACACGACCAACGGATTGCACCACGTCTACTTGCGAGTTGCGTGGGGTTAGAAATAACACGGCATCGAGTGCGGGTACATCTACCCCTTCGGACAAACAGCGCACATTGCTTAAGATACGGCAGGTGTTTTCTGGGGTATCGGCTTTTAGCCAGTTAATTTTTTGTTCTTTGGCACTGGCGTTCATGCTGCCGTCAACATGTGAGGCTTCGCAAATTAGGCCAACATGGCTGGCTTTTTCTACTTCGCTTTCTTGCTCTTGATAGGCTTCAACCACTTCTTGAAACATACCCGATATTTGTTTGGAGCTTACCTTGTGAGTTTTGGCTTTAGCGCCACTGGGTTCGATCACTTGGCAAAAGGCCACGGCACGTTGCATGGGGCTGGTGTCTGCTCCCACATCGTTTTGTACGCCTTGTTTGTTTAAGGCCTTCCAACAACCAATAATTTTGGCGGCATCGTCTACTTTTAGGCTGTTGTTTTCATCGGCTAATAGGCTTTGTAAACGCGAACTAATATGCTTGGCATCAACGGTGAGGACGATCACTTTGTAATCGCATAATAAGCCACGGCTAACGGCTTCGGAAAAGTTGATGGTGTGGAGTATTTTACCGTAGTGCTTTTCGTCATCCATTGAGAAGAGTGCAACTTCGCCTTGCTCTTCTTTGATTTTGGCACTGTCACCAAAAATGCGTGGGGTGGCGGTCATGTAAAGTCGTTTACGGGCTTTAATAAAATCGGCATCGTGGACTTTAACAAAGTTACTTTCGCTTTCATCGGTAAACTTAGAACCTGTGGTGCGGTGGGCTTCGTCACAGATAATCAGGTCAAAATCGGCAAGGCCGTGTTGGTGCTGGGCTTTGCTGATTACCTCAATGGAATGGTAGGTGGAGTAGACCACGCTCATGTGGACATCGTCATGGCGTTTGGTCATTTCTAACGCGAGCTTATCGGCCTTGGTAGTGGCGGGGTAGCGTAGTTCGTGGGCGAAGGTTTGTACTACGTCGTCGTCTTTTTTGCGTTTTTTACCCACGTCACTATCGGAACACACGGCAAAACTATGTAATGGGGTTTTACTTTGGTGCGTCCATTCGGTGAGGGTTTGGGATAACAATGAAAGACTAGGCACTAAGAATAATACCCGCTTGCCTTTGCCTGCCATTTGCTCGGCAATTTTTAAGCTGGTAAAGGTTTTACCTGTACCACAGGCCATAATCAGCTTGCCACGGTCGGCGGTGGCTAAGCCTACTTTTACTGCATTAATGGCAGTTTTTTGGTGGTCGCGCGGCTCGAATTTCGGGAGTAATACGGGTTCTTGGTTTGGCTGATATTGCGCCCAATCTATTTGACTGTTTTCTAAATCGTGCAAGTCGATCTTAGTGACGGCGGGCTGCTGGTTAAATAGCGCGGCTTCGGCGTTGTCACTCCATAAGTTGGTAGTAGTGACGATCACTCGATGAGCAAAAGGCTTTTGTCCCGATGCGGTAAAGAAGCTATCTATATCCTTCTTTTGCAGACGGTAGTCTTCGGCATAGCATTTACATTGAATGGCGTGATATTCATTAGAGCCGCGCGTAAGTGCCACAAGGTCAATACCGGTATCTTTAGCGCTGATATTAAATTCAGGGTGTTCTTTTGCCCAATCGTTGAACATCCATACATCGCTATATAAATCAGCATAGGTAGCTTCATAGCGAAGATAGGTGCAAATCAGTTCTTCAAAGTAAGTGCCTTTTTCGCGTTCGGTTTGGGAAGCTTCACGGTATTGAGTGAGGATGTTATTTAGGGAGGTCATTCGTGCGTTATCATCCTAATAGGTCTTTTTATTGGGACTGAAGATTACAGGAATTAAATTAAGACTTATAGATAAAGGAGAAATTTAGAGGGCTTTGGCACCTAATTGCACATGCGGCCAGAAGTCGAATTAAAATCCGCGTTTCTCTCTTTAATTGGGGGTGACTTTTCGTTTTAGCAGTACCGATAGCAGTACTAAACAATTCACCTATTAATATTATCCATATAAAACATATAGTTATACTGTAAAGACAGCTCCCCCCGCCTCCACCAACTCAGGGTTTCACAAGACCCAAAGAAGACCACTAAAGCCTGTAAATTCAACGATTTACGGGCTTTTTTGTGCCTATAGTGTTCTAAGCCATCCTGTAACATCCCTCTTTTTTAGTAGTGCTTTTAGTAGTACCATGGTGATACAACCAAAAGCGGTACTACTAAAATGGCCAGAATCACCAAACCCTTAACCAATACCGAAGTTAAACAAGCCAAACCTAAAGAGAAGATTTACACCCTTTCGGATGGCGATGGCTTGCAGCTTCGAGTCAAGCCAAACGGCTCCAAACTTTGGCTATTGGATTATTACCGGCCATTTACTAAAGTGCGTACCAGCCTAAGTTTTGGCAATTACCCAGAAGTATCCATTGCCGAAGCGCGCAGCAAACGTAAAATCGCTAGGGAACTACTCGCCAAAGACATAGACCCCAAAGAACACCGCGACGAACAAGCCTTATTAAACGAAACCTCCCACAAAAATACGCTGCAACACATTGCCAGCCAATGGCTAGAAGTGAAAAAAGGTAACGTTTCGGCAAACCATGCCTTAGATACATGGCGCTCGCTAGAAGGCCATATATTCCCAAACCTCGGAAAATTGCCCATTCACAAAATCACCGCAATTAAGGCCATTGAAACGATTAGGCCTATTGCCGCTAAAGGTAATTTAGAAACAGTGAAGCGCCTTTGCCAACGCTTAAATGAGATTATGGTTTATGCGGTTAATACAGGTCTGCTAACGGCCAACCCACTAGCAGGGATTAGCAAAGCTTTCCAAGCACCCGTAAAGCAACACCTACCCACGTTAAAGCCTGAACAACTACCCGAACTCATGGCGGCGCTCTCAGTAGCCAGCATTAAGATCACCACACGGTGCGTTATTGAATGGCAATTACATACAATGGTAAGACCTAGTGAAGCGGCTGGCGCAAGATGGGATGAAATTGATTTTGAAAAGAGCCTATGGAATATACCAGCCGAAAGAATGAAAAAGAAAAAACCTCACACTATCCCATTGTCGCCACAGAGCTTAGCTATTCTAGAGATAATGCACCCGATCAGTGGTAAGCACAGTGAATTTGTATTCCCTTCGGATAGAAGCCTGAGAAAGCCCACCAATGCACAAACAGGCAATACCGCTCTAAAGCGTATGGGGTTTGAAAAACAACTCGTTGCACACGGTTTACGGGCACTAGCCAGCACCACGTTAAACGAACAAGGCTTTGATGCCGATATTATCGAAGCGGCACTGGCCCACGTTGGCGACAATGAAGTACGCAACGCTTACAACCGCGCCGACTATTTGAAACGCCGCATACCATTGATGAACTGGTGGAGCGAGCATATAGAAAAGGCATCTTCTGGCAACCTTAGCATCACAGGTAATAAAACCTTGAGGATAATTGGCGACTCTATTGGCAAAGCTTCTGTATCAAGTTAGTTAGTGGTAAAAACAGGTCCCCACGCCGATCCCTAAGCGATTAGGAAATAGTTTTTAACCTCCCCCTCCCTAGGGTAGTTAAACATCAACTACCCATTCATTTCAGCTTTAAGCGCTTTTGCCAACTCCGCTACATCGACCCCCGAAGTGGTCACCCCCACACGCGGTTCTTTAAACTGTTTAAAAATGTCTGCCTGCCGATTGTCTTGCACTTCCCCATAGCTGTAGAACGTGGTTAATACCTTTTCATGGCCTAGGTTTTGACTCCATGCCTTAAATTCTTCAGGAGTACGACAACATTTTTCACCCAATGCCGCCAAGGTATTACGAAAACTATGCGGATTAAAATAAGGCAATTCTGCCAAAGCAAACGCCCGCTTAAATATTTCGCGTATGGCTGCCGCTGTACTCCAATGCTCTTTAGTTAAACCCACCGCTTCAAAGTTATGATTAGAACCCACGCCTGTTTTGGTTTTCGGAAATAATGGCTCCTCATTACCAAATAGGTGTTCGCTTTTTAAGTAATCGACCCATTCGGCAACAATACGGAAAACCTCATCACCCACAGGGAAAAAGTACGTAGTAAATGATTTACTGTATTTCGTTTTCACGTCCCTAGCATCTTGATACACCATGCCCATATTTATATCGACGTGCTTGATCTTCATAGAGGCAATAGCGCTATCTCTTGCACCCGTTAACAGAGTAAAGGCTATCAAAGCCTTATCGCGTTTTTCAATGGCAGTGGCATTGGGCATGATGCTTAGCACATGGTTTATTTGCTCAATCGTTGCCACTGATTTTTTGCGCGTGGCTTTTGCGGTGCGGGTATCCTTTTCGGATAAATTAAAATATTGCGCATCCGAATGGGTAATACGAGATTTATACCCCGTCTGTTGTGATAGCCATTCGATAAAGGCTTTTAAATGTCTTACCGTGCCATTCATAGTGGCTAAACTTAAGGGCTTGCCTGTACGCTGATTTTTATACTTGGCAAGATGCTGTTTAAACCCGATAGCTTGTTCAAAGTGAAAGGCTTTAAAGTCCTTATATTGGTTGTAGTTTTCAAACCGCGAAAGGGCTTTTTCCACACTATCAATCGTGGCTTCATTTTGCCCTTTGGCTTGCTTTAAAAATGTGGTGTATTTGCGTTTAATTCGTTCGTTATTGGCATTGTGCTTACTCATTTTTTTACTCGCTTTGCTAAGTCACTGTTTAAGAGAGGGTTATAGGTATCATCTATATGCTCCAAACCTATCGGTTTTTCGAGAGTAAAAATTAACGAATACTCCTCTATACTGGCATAGCTAATAAACTTATTAACAATGCTTTCACAGCGCTCACAGAAGCCCGTTAAGCGTCCTTTTGTGCTCGTTATGGGCGTGTATTCAACAAAGTTTTCAGCGGGTTTAACGGGGGCCTTGCAACGCATACAATAGAACTCATTGTCTTTGCATTTTTGTTTTTTGCTGGCACGCCTATCCTGTAAAAATGTCTTAGCATTACACCCCAAAATTAAAAATGGCCGCCGTTCTTGTAAGCACGGCAAACCATCCTTTACCCATGCGGCAATGGTATTTTTATGAATACCAAACACTTTGGCCAGTTCTTCATAGGTGTAGTTACGATGTATCTTAATCAGATTAGGATTGTAATTAGCCATGATCGTGAGCTTTTCCTTTGTTCATAAGTTAGTTACGGTTTTTTTAAAGGGTTTACCGTTGTAACTACCCATGGTCGTTAATTCTTCCCTGCTCAATCTTCTCAACAATCCATTCATCAATATCGCTTTCTAACCAGCCCACGGCACGGCCGCCCAAAGAAACCGATTCGGGAAACTCACCATTGGCCATGCGTAAATAAATACTGCTACGGGATAAGCCTGTGCGCTTTTTTACTTGTGGAAGTCTTAGAATAGTATGCTGCATGTTGATACCCCCAAGGGCGTTGTTAAACATGCATCCATAATAGTTTTCAGAGGAAATTAGAATAGATGGGCAAGTTAAGAAAACCTGCCCATCTATATTTGATGTGTAACG
>Ga0208544_10002341_pt1 | contig 12418 bp, 7 predicted proteins | sample DEB08_DNA_9_FD_184526 | JGI IMG/M metagenome (GOLD analysis project Ga0208544, IMG submission 184526) | Aqueous microbial communities from the Delaware River and Bay under freshwater to marine salinity gradient to study organic matter... | ecosystem: Environmental > Aquatic > Marine > Coastal ...
TATTTTATTTTCTGCCCAAAGTTATCATTTTTGTCACAATTTTGATGATTTTTGCTTTCTTTAGCCTTCAACTTATTTACAACGTTAGAAGGGTAGCCGTATTAACCACTAAAGCCATCGCCGCTAGAGAAGTAGGCGTCAAGGATTTAGGGGGCGAAAACTGTCCAGTTTGCAAATATTCCATAGCGGCTTTAGGATTTTTCTGAAACCGTGCTTCTTCTTCTTTATATAATAATTGCAACTGATTTAATTGCTCAGTACTAGGCAACCTACTGGTCATTAGTCGAAAGGCTTTTGTAATTCGCTGTTCTAAATTGGTCGGTTCTAAAAATAATTGTTCCGCTAAGTTGATAGATGCTTCTACAAATTGCGGGTCATTTAATAACACCAACGCTTGCATCGGTGTATTGGTAATCTGTCTTTGTGCCGTACATATACTTCTTGTCGGTGCATCAAAGGCAGCCATGGCAGGAGGTGGAGAGGTACGGCGAATAAAGGTATATAAACTACGTCGATAACGGGCTACCCCTTCGTCTGCTTCATATTTTGCTAACAGATGGGTGCTACTCGTTTTTTCCCTCCACAATCCCTCAGGTTGTATAGGTTTCACACTAGGTCCACCTATTTTTTGCTGTAAAAGCTGACTACTTGCTAAAGCATTATCTCTAATCATTTCAGCAGGAAGTCGATAGCTTACACCTCTTGCTAAGAGGGCATTGGTCGGGTCTTTTTCTAATAAATCAGCGGAAGTGGTAGAACTTTGGCGATAGGTTTTAGAACTCACTATCAATTTTAGTAAATTTTTGACATCCCAATTATTGTCCATAAAATAGACGGCTAACCAATCCAATAATTCAGGATGCGTAGGCAAACTTCCTTGCAAACCAAAGTCGTGAGAAGTTACCACTAAACCGTTCCCAAAGAGTTGCTGCCAATACCTATTGACCACTACCCTAGCCGTTAAGGGATTTTCTTTATCCGTAAGCCATTGTGCCAATCCCAATCTATTTTTAGGTAAGTCTTCCGAAAAATTCAGTACTTTTTTAGGCGTATTTGGTTGAACGGAATGAAGCGGTTCGTCATAATTGCCTCGGTTCAACACAAAAGTAGGTCGTGCTTTAGCCACTTCTTGAATAATCATCACCTCTGGTACCGTATCCAATAAACCAATTTGTTCTGCTTTCAAAGCGGCTATTTCTGCATCTAAAGGGGTATTATTTCGCATTCGCCAAAGTGCAAAAAGGTCTTTTCCTAGCTGTTCTGTAGGTTTATTTTTAAATTGGTCAAGCTTATCTTTTAATTTAGTTTGATTCGCTAACTCTACTATTTCTAATGGATGAAGCTGCCGATTATATAATAAAAAATCGTCCATTTCTCCTTCAAAAATGCCATATTCTCCCGTAAAGCCTCGATAACTTTTACCTATCCGTAAAGGCGTATCCGTTCTTTTTTTGCTAAAAGTCATCGGATAAATACTTCTTTGCAAATTGTCGTATTGAATCTCTAACCGTTTTTTTGCTCCTTGGATAAATAATTTCACCCCTGCTGCTTTTCCACTTCCGTCATACGAGAAGGCGACAAACGTCCATTCATTCGTAGGTATTTTGTCCACGGTATGAACAGCAATCACATCATGAGGCAAAGCATGAATTAATCGCAAAGAAAGTCGATTCAAACTATCCAAAGAAAAATCCCAACCTCGCCAGAAAGTACCTTTTTGAGCAGAATTCCCAACAATCGTTTGTGACCTACGAAGCCCTTTTGGTTTTATCCAAACCGCCACCGCAAAAGCCTGATTGTGTTCAAATAACCCTTGATTTTTAATGGTTAAATATTGGTATTCTTGATTAAAGGTGACGGCATTACCACGTTCGGTAGGTAACAGTTGTACCTCTCCCGAAAAAGTAGCAGTTGCTACTCCATCAGCCACCTTATCTTTTATTTTTTCAAACGGTAAATAAATAGCCGCTTGTTTTACTAAAGTAGGTGATTTCTGTAATTGCTTAATAAATGTTTTTTGTTCCGCAAGTTCTTGGTTATTAAGCGTGATTAAGCCTTTCTTTTGTAGAATACTTGCTTGTATTTCTTTTATTTTTTCTTCCGTTTCCTTTGCTGGCAATAAAAGATTTGGCCCTGCATTTCCATCATCTCCTGACATCCCCAATTCATCAACTTGGTTAAAAAAAGCGGCAAATTGATAGTATTCTTCTTGGCTGATTGGGTCATATTTATGGTCATGACAACGAGCACATTCCATAGTCAAGCCCATAAAAACGGTTGCCGTAGTCGCTACTCGGTCGTGTACATATTCCATCCGTGCTTCTTCGTCCACTACTCCACCCTCTGCGGTTGTTTTATGATTGCGATTAAAGCCTGTTGCTACCAATTGGTCACGACTGGGATTGGGCATTAAATCACCTGCAATTTGCCAAGTCAGAAATTGGTCAAAAGGCATATTTTCATTAAAAGCTTGCAACACCCAATCTCTCCAAGGATACATCGACCGCCATCCATCCGAATGCAACCCTTGCGAATCGGCATAACGTGCTAAATCCAACCAATCCATGGTCATTCTTTCTCCATAAGCAGGCGATTGTAATAATCGGTCAATCACTTTTTGATAAGCATCAGCACTAGTATCCGTTAAAAAATCATCTAGCTCTTTCAAAGTAGGCGGCAAGCCTGTTAAGTCAAAAGTAACTCTACGCAATAACCCCTCTTTATCTGCTTCTTGCGCAAATGTTACCCCTTCTCTAGTTAATTTCTTATGAATAAAATTATCAATTGGGTTCGTTAATTTTAAAGGCGAATCGGGTACGGGAATAGTGGAAGTCGTAGGTGGTATATAAGCCCAATGGTCTTCATATTTAGCACCATCCAATATCCATTTGCCAATTAATGCTTTTTCATAATCCGTCAACGATAAATGGCTTTCTGGTGGTGGCATGACCAATTCTACATTTTCGGAATTAATCCGCTGCCAAGCTTCACTTTTGCTTAAACGACCAGCAGACAATGCTTTTTTACCGCTTTCTAAGGTTTGTTTAGCAAAATTCTCTTCATCCAAACGCAATTCCGCTTTTCTCGCAGTCGCATCTGGTCCGTGACAGGAAAAACATCGGTCTGCTAATAATGGCTTAATGTGGAAATTAAAATCTACTTTTTCTGGTAAGGTTTTATTGCCTGCTAATATCTGTAAGTCTTTTTTTGAATCCGTACAATTCGTTGTAAAAAGTACACTTAGAAATAGGAATAAAAAAAGGAATTTATGGTTGGGTATCATGCTACTTTCAATGTAAAGTTTTGATTAAGGGAGGAGGAAAATAATAACCTACCAGCCTGACGGATTCTTTTCCCCTTTAGCTGCGTTAATTTTTTTCAACGTATACTCTGAACGGTCAAGTATTTTGATTTTAAATCCAAGATTTATGCTTGCAAAACGTTAGTTTTAACATTGATAATCAAATAGTTATATTTTTGTTAAGATTTTCTTAACAATTCACAAAACTTGACCGTTTCTAGTATAGCAACGGCTATGCTGAAAAAAATTGCCTTGCTAAAAGAAAAAATAACCTCGTCATTTCTGATATATTATTAATTACCTCATCCCTAACTTTTATCGTTCTGTAGCAAATATAATCAAAAGAATAGGATTTATATTTTTTATTTAAGGATACAACCACAAAATATTTTAATAGCAAAATCATCCGTGGAAGCAAACACACTTTAGTTTCCCACGGATAACCTCCACAGATGAAAATTTGTATAGTTGATTTATGTATTATTTTAGTTACTCTACAATCCGAAACCGAAACCCCAAATAAACCTCTCGTCCCCGAGTTGGTCCCCATACAGAAGAAGTATCAAAATAAGGGCTAAAAGGGTTTTCCCAACTTAAAATAGCTCGGTTCTGTCGAAAATTAAAAATATTTTCTACGCCAGTATATATTTCAAATCGCTTTAAGTTATAAGTAAATTGCGCATTGACCACCGTATAAGGCTTGGAAAAATCAGGGCGCTGAAATTCAACTGGATTCTGTTGCGTATTGGGTAAACGTTGTTGTCCATACCAATGAAAATTAGCATCGAAGTGATATTTTTTTGATACTGGTTGGTAACTAAAAGTGGATAGGATTTTATGCTTGGCATTAAAGGGCAATTGTTGTTTTTGTTCGTCAATAACCCGATAGACATCTAAATGCGTATAGCCTATTTTCCAATTAAATTGCTCGTTAAAATGTAGGGCAACTTCGGCTTGAAAACCGTTACTTACACTTTTATCCCTAAAGTTTTGGATAATCGCTTTTTGTGGGTCGGTATCGTAATCTGGAAAAATTTGATTTTGGAAATCTGTTCGGTAATAATCCACACTTAAAACACCGCCTGCTGTTAAACCTTCAAATTTATGGGTAAAGTTAATGCCGTAGTTCGTCGCTTTTTCTGGCGCTAAATCATCCGCAATTAAAATATCTCTAGAACTGACCAATAAACCAATATTCTCACTAAATAGATTAACCGTTCTCCAACCTGTTCCAACATTTGCCCGCACCACCGTTTCTGGCGAAAAGGAATATTTTAATAAGGTTCTTGGCGTTAATTCAAAACCAAATTGATTGTGGTCATCTCCTCTGACACCAACCATCCAAGTCAATTTATCATCAAATAAATAGAGCGTATTCTCTGCAAAAAAGCCTGGTGTCTTTTCTTTTAACTGATAATTACCTGCATAAGTTCTGGTCAATATATCATCGGAAAAAGCGAGGTCTTCTTCTAAGTTGGAATACCGATAACTAAATCCTGTTTTTAAGGTATGCTTTTCTTTATACGTATATTCATATTGCAGATTACCATAAAAGTAAACTTGTTCCGCATCGTATTTCGTTAAACCAAAATACGAATTTTGACTTTGCTGAAAAGCAGAAACGAAAGCAGTTAAATTATGAATATCATCCCATCTAAATCCTGTTTTGATAGATGCTTCGGGTTGGTTCAATTGTACGGTTTGTCCATAAACGGTAGAACTCCCTAGGTCGGTTGCTGGATTAAAATGACTTTGCCCACCAACCCGTTCTTCGTTGATATAGCGTAGATTTACTTGACTATTCCAACCCCATTCACTTGGATTGCCATAGACCCATTTATTACCAAAAGTATAACGAGTCAATAAAGGCAAGTCTAAAAAATTATCGGCATCACCATCCACTTTTTTAGCAGGCTGAACGGTGCCAAAAGTCGCCAAACTATGCCATTCTCCTTTCTTAAAAGCATAATTCACATTAAAATGCTTTTCCATAAAACTATTCACATAGCCGTTGACTAATAACTTATCCGTCGTCCTTGGATTGACCGTTTGTACATTGATTTGTCCACTAATACTTTCATAGCCTTGCAAAACACTATTTGCTCCTTTAGCAATAAAAATATTATCCACTAAAGTCCCTGGAATACTACTAATACCATAGGTATAAGCCAAACCTTTAATCAATGGAAACCCATCTATTAACACTTGATTATATACCCCCGACAAACCTAAAATTCGCAATTCTTTAGCATTGGTCACCACATTCGTCGTTTGTGGGGTCACCGTTGATTGACCGCCAAAACAACCTGCTAAATCACAACAAGCCGCTTGTCGCAAACTGGTTTGGGTAATTTGCTCACTTTTAATCGCTTTGATATTGGAAATGATAACGGCATCTTGCTGACCAGAGACAGTCACTTGACTTAGCGTATTTGTCGCTTTTAAGGTAATGGAAAGTTTGGTTGATTGGTTTATAGTTAGGTCAATCGTATCTGTTTCGTGCCCTACATAACTTATGACTAATAGATTGGTGGTTTGATTATTAATGGAGAGTTCAAAATATCCGTCTGTATCTGTTACCGTTCCTATATTCGTGCCTGACCAATATAAATTTGCGCCGATTAAAGGTTCTCGGTCAGTATTCAGCACCATTCCTGTAATGGTTTGCCCATGCCCCATAAATGGAGAAAGGCAAAAAATAAGGACGGCTAATTTTATTAGTTGATTCAATGTTCACGATTTACAGTCAGTAACTTTATTTTTTTGAATTAAACTGCTAAATGGCTGTGATTGTTTGGGCAATAGTATTCTTCACAACAATTTAACAACTTTCGCTATAAGTGCTCAAAGTTTGAGTCGTCAGGAGACGACGAGATACTGATTCCTAGTCTGGAGACTAGGAATATCGGATTCAGAAAATAGCACCGATGTTTCTAGTCTCCAGACTAGAAACCGCTATCCGCAGGTCTCCTGACCTGCATTGTCTACTTACCTTTAAGGTTCTACAGTTTCACTTTATAAGGTCGAGCCGTCTGATTACTACAACCTGGCGTATCTTCAACTGCCGAATAAATCTCCTTTTCATCCGCCACACTCGGGTTAAACGTTACCGAAAAAGTAGTTGTCGCCCCTTTTTTAAGCGTTTCACAAATACTTACCCCATTTACTTTTGCCACACTCATAGAAATCGCTTGTAAATCTCTCGCACAACCAACGCCTTTGACTTTTACTTTGATTGTTTTGGCGGCTACGGCAGTTTCCGTTGTAAGCTCCGTCGTACTTGCAGATTCTCCTGTTTGGGCATAAGAAGTTGTTGCCATTACACAAATCATCGCCGCTATCATACCTAATAATTTTATCAATCGCATATTTTAATTTTTGGTTATTATGGATAGAATTCCATTTGTTTTGGAATCATCGTTCCGTACAAATATAAGGGTAATTGCCGTAAAATGATACCGTTTTCCTATCGCCTCAATCTGGTTTAACTAATTAATAACAACTCGTAAAAAAATAATCCGTTGCGTTTTTTAAGCCCCAACGGATTATATCTCCAACGGATATTTGGTTTCCTTTTAATAAAGAGGGGTTAGATGGGTATCTTAAAATTAGGTGGCTGTGGGAAACAGCCGCCTAATAAGCACCGACAAGGCGGCTGTTTTCCACAGCCGCTTTGTTTTAACTATTTCCCCTTAGCATTAAGCCTTCTATTCCACCACAGGAATCAACTCTGCCGACAAATCAGGCTCGCTTGAAAACTCATCAACTGGAAACATCGGTCGCTGAATTCGTTTATAATACAACCGATGTAAATCTTGGTCCACCCCGCCAGGCGTCAATGCCATCAGCCAACCTTTTTGAATATCATACAATTCTGGCACTAAATAACCAATTTTCACAAAGACAATATCTGCCGTTCTAATATCCAAACCTAGTTCTGTAAAGTCTTTTTCATAATGATAAGGCTTTCTCTTTTTGGTCACAATGACATAAACATTATTCACTTTAACCACGACTTCTACCTCCGCATTTTTGTCTCCTTCTTTAATCGCTTCCACCGTTCCCGTTAATTGAATAGGCGGCGCATAACGATTATCAACGGCTGCGCCAACCATTGCCGAAACCGTGCCTCCTTTACCTACTTTCAGCGCGGCTTCAATCAATTTTGGCCCAGGAATCGACGCATAAATGACTTGTAAGGCTGGATTAGCGGCAATGTCTTTATCTGCTAAAATTTTAGTCAAAGTCCAAGTGACATCTCCTGCCCCACCTGCGGTTGGATTATCGCCCATATCGCTAATAAAAAAAGGTCGTTTATCACTTTTAATGGCTGCGGGAATACTTTCCTCCCAATTGACCGTTGGCGCAATAAACTCAAATTCATCTTTCACGGCCCAAAAGGCTTGGGCTAAGGTTTCTGCGGCATTGGTTACTTGTGCTTTATCATCTCCGACTGCCATCACGACCCCATGATTCCGAGGTTCATCCGCCCAAGGATAGCCCATCCAAATAGCGGCATCAATTACGCCGGCTTGTTCGGTCAAGGGTTGTATTTTGGCATATAAACTTTTCCCCGGTTCTACTCTAGTACTCGTTTTTTCTCCAGGCAATAAAATAGGCACTTTTATCCGCACTTTATACTTTGGTTTGCCTTTTCCACTCGCCAATCTATCCAATAAATTAACCATCGCTCGTTTTTTAGAGTCCATCGCATCTTCATGCGGCGCCATCCGAAAACAAGTCATTAAATCGGTATTCGCCGCTAATCTTTTCGATACATTTCCATGTAAATCCATCACCGTTGAAATCATCGTTTTGTTCCCCACCACTTCTCTTATCCTAACAATCATATCTCCTTCTGGGTCGTCCAATCCTTCTACACTCATCGCTCCGTGAATGTCTAAAAACAAGCCATCATAAGGCACATTTTCTTTTAATAATTTTAAGGTCTTCCCCAATAAGGATTCATACGCTTCTTTGGTTACGATTCCCCCAGGTAAGGCATGTCCTCTTACCGTCGGATACCATTCCGCTTTTTGTCGAAGGGGAGCTGTTTTGGCTAAAAATGGATATTGGTAGAATATGCCGTCTTTGTAGCTGGCATGGAAGGCGGCTTCTTCTGTTTTGGCTGGGGAGAAGGTGCTGGATTCTATGGCGAACCCTGCTATGGCTATTTTGGGTGGGGATTTTTGGGTTTCTTTTTGTTGGCAGGATAGGAAGAGGGTGGTTGCTATTAGTAGGATGGTGGTTAGTTTGTGCATGTTGTGGTTTTAGATTTTTTTGATGGGATAAAGGTACTTAATAGAAGGTATTTATAGTTTAAATTTTTAGAGAAATCGTTGGCAGGCTCTTTTTAGATTGAAAATAGGTTACTCTTTCAGCTTATTTAGTAGCTCTTGGCATGAATAATAGTGGGACTCTATACCTTCTTTGCTAATGAATTGAATTTACTTACAGCTAAAGTTGAGTTGAGTCTTCTTTTATTCTCTAACAACTTAATATAAGTAAATATATCTCTTCCATTATTTTCTATATCTGCTATAAATTTGTCAATTAGTTGAAAATCATCTGCTATAGTTGGAGCTAAATCATTAGCAATACTTAACGAATCCTTAATCAATTTTATAGCATCAATTTTATAATTAATTGACTGATTTCCAATCACTACTTTAGTAGAGTAATTTATTAAACCAAATAATATAGTAATAACTCTATTTACTGTATGAGGGTGAGAAATTTCTTTTTTTTCTAAAAAATACATTTCCTTATTCGGGTCTACCTTTAATCGGTAAAGCAATATAGAAGTAGAACAGGTAATTAAAATTTTTTCAAAAACATCCTTATTCTGATTTTTTTTTTCAATCGACAAAAATTTTTGAACAACATGTCTAGAGAGATTAATTCCTGCGAATTCATCTGCATCCAATTCAAGATTATGCTTTTCTTCTATTGACCATTCATTGCTATTATTAATTTCGGCAGCTGAAAAACCTAATTCTGATTTCTGAATAAGGTGTGCCTCCTCATGATAGAATGAATATAGAATCGCTACCTCATATAAAAAGGAATTTAACTTTATACCTGTATTCTCCAAAAAAATAATAAATCCCTGAATTTTAATCTGTTTGTCAAGGTTTTTTTTTAATAAAAAGAAATAAATCAATCCCTCAATTAGTCCTTTAGCAATCTCCATTATAAAATACCCATTACTTTTTGTGGCGCGAGCATTTAATATTCCTTTTTTAGAAAAATAAACAACATTAGGAGTCAATTTGTATGAAATACTATTTTCTAATGCAAACTTAAAATATCGAAATACACCATCAAATTCTAAATAATCATCGTCGTTTTCTGAATTCAAGTAAACATTTTCAAGATTTCCTAGTAGTCCTTTTTCGTTGGCATTTTTTATTTCTTCTTTATAAGAATAGTTATCAAGCATTAATTTTAAATTGAATGTTTTTAAGAGTGACTACCGCCATTATATTTTTCGCCTCCAACTAAAATTTTCCATCTTACTCAAAAATTGGTAGTTCTGTTTTTATGACTATACATGCCAGAGACGTAAAAAATAGAAGTCTTAACCAGCAGTTCTTTTTTGTAATTTACAGTATCTATTATGACTATAGTCAATTAGTGATGATTTTGTCATAGTGTGATTTTAGAGTTGGGCTAACTAGATAAGTAAGCATATAAATTTTGATTAATTCTTTTTCAGTAGTTGTTAGGTATGCTCCAACTATTCGTGCATAGTAGTTCTTATCAATATCTTTTGGTACATTTTCTATTTTAATTAGAATTTCATTAAGTAAAGAAAAATACGGTTCTAAATAACCTTCATATTCACTAAATATCTGCTCATAAATACGAATATCCTCTTTTTTTGTATTTAAACTTGCTTCATTAATCTTCTCTAAGTTAATTTGTTTGTAAATGGAAATAAAGCACTCTTTTCCTTTATGGCTTTTTTGAATAATTTGAGATACCTCAGGGTGTACTATATTTGGAACAAAACTTCTCGGGTTGTCATATACAGTCTCACTCAAGATTATTTTCTCTTCGTAATCTATTTCTATCTGAGAAACAATAGATTGAAACAGCTCCATCAAATTATAAAAAGAGGTTTCAAATTGTGCTAGCTCCTGCGTTTTATTTTGTATTTTAAAGATTGCCTGAGTTTTTGAAAATTCTTTTTTTTGCTCTTGAAGGGTAACATAGAACAATATAATTCCTGCTAATGCCCAAATTGAGCCTGCAACACCACCAACAAAATCCCCTAATTGAGCAATGAAATCTGGTTTTATATCTGCACTTGGGTTAATATTTCCATGCCATAAAAAAAGGAATAAACTTATTACAATAACGGCAATACCCACCCAAATAAAAATTTTACTAGCTTTTTCGGAGAGAATGGTGAAAGGTTTTATTGGTGGTGTAGTATCTGTAGACGCTTTAATTTTGTTTGTGTTTTCTGTCATTGATTTTATGAATTCTGGATAAACATTATGAGAATACAAATATATCAATAAAGAGGCTTATTAGCCTAGGTTTCGTAATTAAAAAATGGAGTATAATTAAAGATTCTACCTGTTTTCAAGGCATAAGTTTTTGCTGCCAATGAAAGCAAAGGTTCAAAAGTCATACCTTTTGGCATAGATTGAGGATTTCCTAGCACTTCTTCAAAGGCTACTTTGCCATTCGCTACTACACAAGCACGGGCATATAGGAAAACATCGACCGAAAAATATTTATCTTTTTGGTAGGCATTTTCTCCTATATTTTCGGCAAATTGTAGTTGGTCTAATTGGAATAATTTCTCGGAAAGTATATCTTCAAAAGCATAAATATGTGCAATAGGTTTACGCTTTAATTGTTGGATGGCAGGCGCTAAAATTGCTTCATCAGTTTCTTTATCCCAGTCTAACAAATCAATAATTGCCCAAAATTCGGCTTCTTTTAAAGGAATAAAATCAGGCTTTCTATTGACTTTTATTTCTAGTTCTGCCTCTCCATATTTTTCTTTCATCTCCTGAATGAAGGCAGGAGATAATTGATTAACTTGTATTTTGAAAGCAGCTGAATCCATATTGATGATTTGTTATGATATTGGTCTATATGTAAATTTAGGTTTATATTTTGTCAAAAGCAAAGGTGTTTGCTGCTCGAAGGTTTAGAAAAGGTATACTTATAGCGCTTTACAGTCCAATAATTTCCAATACTAAAAACACAAAAACCTCACAAAATCAAATTTGTGAGGTTTCTATAAATTTTACTTTTTATACTATTAACAGTTTAACATCGAAAATTCGGCGGTGATTTCCAAATCTTAAATCATAGCTCATACATCTTAAATCATAAATCCATCTAAATAAAACGTGACAGATATATGATTGATGATGTATGATTTCAGATTTATGATTTTTTAAATCACGAATACCCCATTAAAAAGTATAGTTGTGGAGCCGGAGGGAGTCGAACCCTCGTCCAGACAAAGCCCCCTATAGCCTTCTACATGCTTAGTCACTGCTTAGGTTTTCGAGCTAAAGGTAGGTGCCGTAACCAACCAGTCTCTAGCCTTATTTCCTTAATTTCGCCGAACAGACGGATTAATCCTGTTCCACTAGCCTAAGGGTTGGTTGATGAGTAGTACGCTGTGTATTAGGCGTCAAGCGCAGAACTCAATGGTGCGCTAATTCCTAGAATTAGGCAGCCATAGCTAACTGACGATTGTCAATTAAAAGTTTTGATTATTATTTTTTGCGGGGTAAACAACCTTGCCCCGACATGCTTACTATAAAGTAATCTTTCCTGTCGATTCCAATACGGCCCCGAAAGGTTAATCTAAAATTGAAAATTCTAAATGTAAAATTTAAAAGTTTTTCAGATAGATTAGCGTCCCGACTTTTCGGGAAGCGCAAATATATAACTATTATTGTTGAGAAAAAGTTCCATTTTTCAATTAATCAAATAAAATTGTTATTTCTAATTAATTTAGACTTTGGACGGAAAGACGTTCAAAAAAAATAGGCAAAACTATTGCTTATAGTAAAGTGTGAAAATACTACAAAATAAAGCAGAACAGTTTTGCCATGATATATCATCATTAATTGACATAAA
>Ga0208544_10002343_pt1 | contig 12417 bp, 16 predicted proteins | sample DEB08_DNA_9_FD_184526 | JGI IMG/M metagenome (GOLD analysis project Ga0208544, IMG submission 184526) | Aqueous microbial communities from the Delaware River and Bay under freshwater to marine salinity gradient to study organic matter... | ecosystem: Environmental > Aquatic > Marine > Coastal ...
CCCCAAAACCCCAAAACCCCAAAACCCCTTGGGAAGGCTTTAATGAATTAAGAATTTAAGAAGACATTGTAATGTTTAAGATCTTGCTTCGGTATTTTGAAATTAAAATATAAAATGAAACTGAACTAAGAAACAAGGAAGTAATCTCTTCCTCTGCAGCGAAACACGTTAAATGTCGGTGTAGCTGAGAGTGTGTTCGGTCAGGGGATTAAAGGGAGAGACACTGGCTTAGCAAAGAGCAGAGATGCCCACATGTCAATGCTCGGAAAGAAGAATTAAAAGAATAGAGCACAGGCTGTCTTCAGAGGTTTCAAGAACAAAAGGCATCAGTAGCCGGGAGTTTCGGGTTCGCCAGGAACGAACACTGGATTTACTTAAAGCATCAACAGTGGGGGATTTATCCATGTGTCTGCAAAGAAAGGAGTCCACGCTGGAAGAAGTACTTTTGCGAGTGATAGCTCCAACATTGGCGGAGTTATGCAAGAGAGTGCCTTGTCTGTCACCTCTATGACTGGCAGTCGATTACCAACGACGCAAACGTAGGACATGATGAAACCACTAGCAAATTTCAACCCAAGAGAGGCAAAAAAGACGACTCTGTTTGATTAAGTTCACAGTGGTTCATTCGGCGAGTAAGACTTTCAAGGTGGTACTATGATCGTAAACGGACCTCCAGACTTCATCTTGTCGAAAGAGTCTGTTGAGGACCACCATGGAGAAACTTTGCGAGTCGAATCCTTCCAAGATCCAAACTTAGCGTATCCCTAGCAAATTACTTAGTAGAATAACGGCGGATACAACTCGAGGTTGCATACGGCAAACCCTGGAGCGGCGCCACGCCAAAAAGATGAAAAGTTCAACATTCCGATGGTTCCTCAGCGTCACCAAATGGCATCGAGCAAAGCAGACCGTAAGGTTAAGATAACCAGAGTGGGTGCGATCGGAGGTTAACGGCGGTAGAAGTTGGGCGATGGAGTAGGTATTCTCTCCGGGCGAACCAATCTTGAACAAGAGCCGACAATGGGCGACAGCAGTAACCTGGCTTCACAGCTCACTTATGGGTAGCCGAGCAGAGGCACAGCCTTGCAGGCAAAGAAGTACTACAACCTCGATTCGTAGGCGAGATCTAAGCAAGCGAATACGACTGGCCCGGGACTCAGTTCACTCTGCGACCGAGAACTTTAGACACCAAATATTGTACAAAAGAGTTATTAGCCGAGCTAAACTCACAGTTTGATAAACTCTTCACGAGCTCCGGTCACGAGGTCCCAGATCACCCAAAACAAGAAGTCTGGCGGTAAGACTCTCGATGCACCTTCGAGAAGCAGGTACGACAAGGACCCTTACTAGACATCGGCTCCTTGGTTCAAAAACAATGTATTCAACTAGGTAGAAAGTCGCACTCAGCAGATGAGAGGTGCGACCGCGAACGCCGGACCACGTCAGAACAAAAACAAGTTCTTCCTCAATAACATGGAGGCAAATATCGTCGCCAAAAACCAAAAGTCCGGCCGCCACCTTCGTAACGCAAGCGAGATCACTCCAAACAATCCACAAAGCGAAGACGTGTCCCCGTCAATGAACTACTCAAGAAATGTGCTGCTGAGCTCGAACGTGAAGATGTTCGAGCCCGAGACTATCATCAGAGCCTACAGGCTGAATAAACTTAATCATAAAGATTTCAACCCCGCGTTGATCAACACCCAGTGGAGGAGGAACTTTAAAGAGATCATTAATAGTAAGGTTGATAAGCAGGATCCAAACTATGTGGACGTTTCAAAAGAATTCAGCGAGAATCGTAAGCTTGTCATTAAGAAAGGAATGAGCAGAGAACCCGTGATCTGCCGTAAAAGCATGACCAACTCATCTATGTCAAAGGAAGCACAAAAGAAGTTCTTGACAACCAAGTCCCTGTTCCAAAAGTTCGAGCGAATGATGCGGAACAATCAAGATCAGGATTAGGGTCCGGAGGTCTAAGAGAAAAACCGGCAGACGAAGGACTACATGGTGGAGCACTTCTTCAGGACGATGACCAAGTAGATCAACAAAGGCCAGGTACAGTTCCCCAACTACCTCCACAACTTCTAGCTACACAGCGCCCAGAGCCAGACAGACGAACACATGGAACACTTTAAGAGCGGAAGGTACAATATCGTTGAAGAGGATCACATTTTGAATGCCATCTTGTAGAACATTGGAATTGATAAGAAGAAAACCGAGAGACTTATCAAGAAAGTAGGTTTGACGAGCATTGAGATGGAGGAAGAGACCAAGTTTGAAAGGTTGATGAGTACACTGAAATCGATGCCAAAACGTTAGAAAACTTCAGGTAGAGGAAAGAGCAGCCAGTCTAGTGGAAGTCGGGAAGCTCGAACTTCTTCCAATTCAACTTCGAGGGCTGTCAAGAAAAAAGACAAGGCACGGGAGCCAAAGCTTGAAAGTTTACACTATGACTCAGTGTCGTAAACGAAGGGAAACAAAAACATTGCTAAAGACAGAGGATTGGCGATGAACAGAGGAGACTCTTCGAGGCAGGTGTCGTTTGGACCAAACTACTCAGAGGTCATCTTGAAGAATTAAAACTTTTCGAAGTCGGATATTGGCTGGGACACCGCCAGTGACAATAGTAAACCTCATCTCAAGAGCGTTGAAGAGATTGATGGGCCGGACGCAGGCTCTAAACTAGTGAACATAGTCGACTTACGCAAGAACCACGACATCCAATGCCTGCAAAGCAAACCCTATTCCTTTGAGAAGAAGAGAAAGTCGTCTCGCAACTCCTAGAAGATGGCAGCGTAGAGTATGACGCCGAGCTCGGCTGAAAAGCTGGCTGAGATGATCCCGTCCGACTTTGTCAAGTAGAACACATAGTTGGAGCCGCCTATCCTGCAGTAGATGAACTTTTAGATGCAACAAGAAGATAAGCAACAGCTGCCAGTTGTGGGTGAGGTCGATTGTGGCGAGCTGTCAAGGAAGGACACTCGGTCGAAAATCAAGGACAACGAGTCGGCTCAGTCTGTCCACCAATCAGTCATGAAGAATAATCGACGCAACAAGGCCACGTTCATGGTCCAGAACACAACGGTATAAAGAAGAAATACGGCATCCGAGAGCTCTTTGGCTAACAAGTCGTAGAGCTCGATGAACTCCTCAATCCTGTTGAAGCAGAGCAAGTAGAAGGGAAGCAGACAGAATGTTCTTATGAACCAGAAGATTAAGGAAAATAAGACTTTACCGTTCGCGTACGAAGACTTCAACATGTCGCCAGTGACGAAGCACCCGAAGTACCGCAAGCTGTATTCGACTTATTACAAGGCATCCCTTGAGAACATCGACCAATTTAATCACAAGTTCGACTCACAGATAAGCAAAATGAACAACTCGCTGAAGCAGTACACGGAAACAGTCGACTTCGTGCAAGACGCACTTGAAACCGGGTTCACGATTGAATATGACAAGAATTTGTTTGGGGATCAGAATTTGGCCATCTACCAAACTTAGAAGAGGTTGAAGGATGAAGCTGACGAAGAGAACTTCTTGAACAAGCGTGCTGTCTCTCGAGTGTAGAACACGACGTTCAAGCAAAGCTATAAAATAATGAAGTTGAGCAAGTAGGGCTCCGTCTAGCATCGCGGAAAACATATCTGGAAGCCTAATAAAGTTAAAGTTCCAGACATTAACTACGCATGATAGATGTAATTTACAAATTGATTTTCTACCCTTTAAATTGAAGTCTCTTCAGAGTTTTTATAATTAATAAAATAAATAAAACACTTTTCTGCAAAGCAAAGTAAACTAAATGAAACTTGAACTGGCGCGTCTTCGTGCTCAGTTTGTCGCTTGGAGGTACCTGACGAATTTTTGATTTTTTTTTGAGTTCGTCACCTTTGGCGGGCTACATCTATTGGCTCGTCAATACACCTATAAAGCAAAATCACGTAAACTGTTGATTCCACTGAGGTTGGCTTACTAGTAGCCATCTGGTTCTCAACTAAGGTCTTCAGACATTCCAACCCCCTAACCAACTTCACGTTTGATATCTTAAATTGTTAAATGAATGCTCCATTCTCTCTATCACCGCCAACCTCTTAGCAGGTCCATACTCTCTGTCACCGCCAACCTCCTAGCAGGTCAGCCTCTACCTGAAAGTCAGCGGTATCAGTGTAGATCAGTGAGTGAGCGAGTTAGTCACACAAGTAGCGCACCAGGGCACTATTTACTATAGATATGCATGGAAGAAAACACTCCAAAACGCAAAGTGCGGGGAGAAGAATAAGAACACAAGCTATGGGTCGACACAAGTACCTTGCTGCAACTGCCTCGCGCATAAGCGCACGCAGGTGTAGGTAGATAGAGTGCAATAGCTTAAGCTTAGGTTGTTTAGTTTACCTCCATGATAAGGAGTGTTTAATGTGCAGGGGTTGTAAAAAGCGAGGGGGAGCGCGGCGAGCTGGGACTTGGTTAGATTTGCGAAATCAGTTACTCTGGATTAGTTTGAATACAGTTGAGCAATGAGATAGCCCGTTCCGATAATGTAGATAGGTAAAATTAGCATCATCATCTTTCGCAACCAAGCCAGCCAGCCAACCAGGACAAAGAAGTAGAAGCTTCGGTTGTGCGGATACATGATCACAGCCAAGCACTGCAGGCCAGCTACGAGTTAACGTAGAAAGCGCGATGCGGGGGTAGTGAGGGTAATACGCGACGACCACTTCGGTTTCTCAGTCTCGATTAGTTTATTTTTAGTTTATTAATTATAAAGTTGAAGATTGTGATTTGATTTAAATTAACTACGCTTTTGGGAATAAAAATAATATCTGGCCTAGAGGGTGACATCAAAACTAGGTTGTGGTAAGTTCATTGGTTGGAATGCTATACGGCATTTTCAAAGTCAGTCTTTGCGGATTTGGAGTTGCCTTTCTCTTGGGATGAAAGGGCGCGTAGCATGAGGAACTCGACCACCTGCTCCGACGGAACATTCTGCTTCTTCGTCAAGTCGAGCACATTGCCGAAATCATTCACTGCTCCTTCAAAGTTGAGCAGCTTTTGATTGGCCTTACCGCGGAATCCGTATGCTTAGATCAGCCACTTTTGATCAATAGCGTTTTCGAATTAGAACTTGAGGTCTTGGGACGACAGTGTGGAGATCATTTCATCGAGTGTGGCAATCGACTTCTTGTACTTCTTCAGGTGGTACTAGCAAATGGCAAGGAAGAGTAAGGTCTTGATCTGCTGCTTCTCTGACAACACAAGTGTTGCGCTCTTATCTGTTGTTATCTTCGTCAAAATGCGGCAGCTATCTCTGTAGTTCTTGCACTTGAGTTGGCACTTGGCAGACAAGTAAGTCATGCAGGTTTCATCATGCTTGCTAAGGTCGCCGAAGAGAGTCGATTTGGCGCACTGGCGGCGGATAAACTTCTTAGATGACTGTGGCGACTAGTCCTACACGTTCTTGATAGCCGAGACGCACTCATCGTACTTGGCCAGTTTGTAGCAACTGATGGCTAGAAGAAGCCACTCTGAAGGCTTACTGTTCGCAACGCCGAGATCTTAGTACAGAGCTCTGGAGAGCACCTTGTACGCATTTCTGAAGCTCTTGGATCCCATTGCTTCAATCTCAAGCGTAGAGCAGACACACTCTTTGTGCTCGCGGATCGCCTGCACTAAGTCTTCATGAGCCGTGACAGATTTCTTATGAGGGTCCTTTTGAATTACGCTTTGTTGCAGGTGGTGCAGGCCGAGGAAAGTTTGTTTTGCTTGGCGGCGGAAGGTCGGATCGCTCTTCTACTTCGATAATGACTCGATTATGGAGGACGATCTAGACTTAGAGTCCTCTTGGTCAACAGACTGCTGACTACTATCCGTGCAAGTAGAAATGGGCACACGTTTACCTGGAAGTCGCTGTGACTTACTCAGGGACATTATTTCTGATTGAGCATCACCGCTTCCACCCTTTCCTTCTTTCTAATACTTTTACTGCTTCTGTTGATCCAGCTGTTATTGTTATAGTTGTTTAAGTTTCAGCTCTGTATGTTCTGACTCACGCTTTCGGTTTTTGGTATGATTTTGAGTCTTTGGTTGATCCCGAAGACCCAATGGAGAAACAGATTGAGAGAGGAGGAAATCAGGCGAGTGCGAACCTCTAGGCATCTTGCTAGTCTTGTAAGGAACTCTCTGTTGTGGTGTCGTTCCAAACTGCATCGGCGTCGTGCTTGTAATTTCAGGTCGCCTCTTTGGCTACTCGCTGTGTCTTGCGTCTGCGAACTTGCGTTCGAAGGCGTCCGGCGAATGATAATTGGCTGATACATTGGGAGACTTGTTGTAAACCGAGGCTGAAGTCTTCCGCTCGCCGATAGGTAGACCTCCACCACCACCAGCTCCACCCGTTCCAACCGCGGAATACTCTTGGGCCTTCTGTGGAACAACCTTGCTGTTTTTCTTCTTGGTGGAGAACTGGTTCAACTGAGAGGTAGTTCCATAGGTCGACTACTGCATCGGTGTTCTCTTGATTGGCGACATGTCCTTGGGGAAGAACTTGCCTTAGGGCACGGGTGAGACTCTCTTTTTCTTGAGGTCGGCGGGGTTGGATACCGGAGACTTAACGGGCGATCTTGCTGGTGACTTCGCCTGGTAGAAAGTTGGCGACTTGCGTCCTTCTTGGAACGAGGAGACAACCTTAGTAGTTCTCTTCATGTGCAATGAACTGCTTGAGGCACCAGGTGACTTGTGCTGACCTTTAAGCATTGACGGCGATATCTACTAATTCAGTGAGAAATGCTACTACGACTGGCTCAACTCGTTGTTCGGAGGTGGGCTCGCCTACTTCTTCACGGCTTGCTTTTTGACACTAGTCTTTGGAGGGCTCTTCGCTGTCTGGACCGTAAAGTTGTTTTGACCGAATCCTTTGGGCGATTTGGGGGACATCGCGATGAAGAGGTTCTTCGTGGGACTCTTAACTTCTGTTTTCAAACCACGAGTCGGCGACTTCATTCCTCTTGTCGGCGACTTGTGCGTGCTGATCGAAAGCTTGAACTTGGTTGCATTCTTGGGGCTTTTCTTCGCAGCGGGCAAAGGAGCAGGCTTTGTGCCTTCTTTTTCTTCAGTGCTGGCTCCTGCTTTGCCACTCACACCAAGGTCGATGGACACACTGATTGATTGCTGCTTCTTGGCCGCCGAAGTGAAGCTTAACTTTGAAGCCAAAGCTTTGATAGAGTTGGAGTTGGCAAACTAGTTTGACGCTCCTTACTTCTAGGTGGACGCGGATACCACTGCCTACTTCAAGCTTCTGATGTTGCTTGGCGGCGACTTCAGCGATTAGGACGTCTAGCTGGGCGTCTGTAAAGAGCCGGGCTACTTCGAGCTGAATGATTTTGGACTGTTAGCCGAGGCAAGTAGGCTTGTTGAAGTGGCTTGTTTCTGAGAGTTCGAGGTTGACGACTTGGACGAGGTTTGTCCATTATCATGTGGGTTGTTTTGGGAGCTTGCAGTTGGTGACTTGGGAATTGATGCCAGGCTCAGACCCGAAGTCTGCTCAAAATTATCCAGACCACTCCTGTTCTATGAACTGTTAGTTGGCGACTTGGCTCCGCTCGGGACAGGAATCTTGATGCCCTACTTTGGCGATGACATAGGAATTATGCTCACCTCGTCAAGGTTACCTGTGCCGTCGTCAAACGACTCCTGGGGAACTGAGCCAGACCATTTATCGGCAGGCAAGACAACAGCATCCGACTGTGAGGAATCAGTGACAAATTATCGTCCAGCTGGACTTTCACCTCCCGTTAAGCTTTCATTGCCCAAGGTGTCCTCGTAGTTCTCTTACGTCTCCTCCCGAATTGCCTGCATGTTCCGATTTTGCAAACTAAACGATGACGTCTATTTGGCCAGTGCTTTTGGCGGCTATGGCAATTAGACGAAATTCGCATCTCTTTCGCCTTCTTGCTTCGTTCCTTCCTTGTTCTCTGAGACGAGTTCAGGCTGCTCAGGCTCGGGCTAGTTGCACTTAACTCGCAAGGGCGATATCGAGAGTTCTTACTCGACTTCCAACTCGTAATCATCCTTGTTCATTGGGCTTGTGTCAATCGGCTCCTCTGGCTCGATCTCGTCATGCCCATTAGACGGCTTCTGAGCTTTTTCAGGTGGACGCTTTTCATTAGTAGATGTTTCGATGTTTTTCAACTCCAACTTGATTTCGTTGATGTCATTCGCGGGGTTGGGAGCAATAATCTCGATTGTTGGGGTCTTCTGCTCCATGGCAGCAGCCTGAAGTAGCTGTACCTGTAGTTTGTCAGGGAAAATAAACATTTGTTCCAGTTGTGCAGATTGTGCAGAACTAGCTTTCTCAGATTACTTCTCTGGACTCTGAGTAGTCTGCACCGAGAAATGAGGAGTTTCCATAGCTTCGTCGGTGTTTTAGATGGTCTAATTTGACGATCTAAGAGGGTAGCCCTTCTGGAAGGAAATGTCCCCGGTGTCCGTGTTTCGTGCTTCAAAAGTCAACTGAACGCCAGAGTTGTCAGAGGGATCATCATCGTCCTCGACTACGATTTGGGGAGAATTTTACATCTCTTGAGGCTAGATGTCCACATGCTACTTGATAGTCAATTCAGCCGCTGAACTGTCCTCCTCTTTAAACCTAAGAACTCCAGCGGAAGAATCTCCCTCATCCTGAGAAAGTGAAAGAGAAACATTCTGTTCGTTGCTTGACTCGTTTTGATCGAACACCGGTCCGTTTCCTACAGGCGCAAGCATTTCGAAATCGGTGGCGACAGCTTCTTAATTGTCCGCATATTTTGATGTGGGTTATCTAATTATAGGCATCTCCATCGAAAGCATCTCTGCCGCTTCGTTGAGCTCTGCTTCGTACTGGTCAAACGAGTCTTCCCTTTTCTACTCTTCATGGACGGCGTTGAGCGAAGGCACAACGGCATCAATTGCGAGTAGCTGAGATGCTTCATTAAGCTCAGGCTCGTAGATAGCGAAGGAGTCTTGTTCGGTGAGCGTCTTCGACTACTGAGTCTCTGTTTTCATGAATACAGCAGTTTCATCAGCTGAAACAACACTTTCTGAATTGTTAGTGGGAAGGGGGCCAACTTCTTCAAGAACTTCATTTTCGACGTCTTGTGGAGGCTTACCATCATCGATGATCTCGACTTCCAGCTCTTAGATGTCTGAGAAGCCATCGCCTGTTTCGTGCCTCGCGTAATTTCCAACATCCTTCTTTGACTCTGAAACACCGAATGAAACTACTGATCGCTTCAAGTTAAGCATATGTTGCTACTCCTTCCCTTCTTCCACCTACTTGACCGCGGCCTCCGCAAAGGAGAATCCTCGTTCAGCGGTCTTCTTCTTATTGGAACTAGAATTCTTGGCAATTTGAGCAAACGAAAAACTTCCACGATCACGTTGGTATTCTCTCGCCTCCTCGCTCTCCTCGCTCTCCTTGAGAGAACTAGTATGATCCCCATCATCGTTTTCAAGTCGGTGTTTTTCGTGGTCTTCCTCGAGATGGTTGAAGAAAGTGTCAATGCCTACTCCGCTCGCTTTTGCGTTTTTGTCTGCACTCTTAGGTCTGGTGCTCCTCGTGCTCTTGCGTTTGAACTAAGCGGTGTCTCTTCCTTCGACGTTAGTCAAGTTATTGAAGCCATTCTGCTGTCCCTTGTCACTCTCTTCAGCATCTTCCTCCAAGACATCGATATTGTCCCAGGCGCTTATCACATTAGTGCTTCTTTTGATCGTCGGAGTTTTTGGTTCCTTTGGTGTCATGCTCATCAGCTGGCTCTATCGCCGAATTGCAGACATTCGAGGGGGTAGAAACTCCTCGATTTCCTTGTGGTCGTTATCTTTTGTGAACGCCATGTTGTAGGTCTCAATCGCGTCATCGAACTTCCCCAGCAGATTCTCACAGTTGGCTTTGCCGTAGACGGCATTGATGAAGGTTGGGTCGAGGTCGATCACTTTCTTGAAGTCTACAATCGCTTCCTCGTAGACGCCTTGCTTCTCATTCATTTTTGCTCGCGCGTAAATCGCCACTGGGTCGTTTTCCGTGTCGTGGAGTTTATCCTCAAAGGCATGCTTAAGTTTGTCGAACTTGTTGGCGCTAAGGAGTCTGTGATAAGTGGTCCTCTACTCTCTCTGAATCGACTACGTGCTCCTCACGTCATCGAAGTCCTCGACAATGGACCGTATCGACATTCTGCGTTTATCTACTAGGGCGCTGCCGGTACGTTTCATCTTTGTATTCGCAAACAAGGTTCTTCTTTTTTAAGCACTAGATTGCTTTTCACCAATGGCTTTCGGGGTAATACTAAGCGTTTTTCTTCCGTTGTATTCCTGCTTTGCTCCGGCCAAATCGTTCTCGTGCGAGAAAGCATGTTTGAAACTTTTGTTTCTTGTTTTATTATCGGTACTGTAAATGTTAAAGCTGCTAACCCCGCTGCTGCTAGTTTCGTTTGATGCAACTTCGATTTAGATTGCCCGTTTCGGTTGCAGTGTTTTGGCCATGTCAGAAACACCTATGTTGTCGTCACCTATCACAAAACTCTCTTTTTTGGGTGATTAACGAGCAACGGCAGATGAGCGCTGGCTCCCATTCAGATTCACAATTTTCCGATGAGAATCGCGTCGAACAGCAGCATCTACAGCTTTGAGGTTTAGTTTGGGAGGGCTTTTGATCTTTCCGCCACTGCTTTCACTTGAGTCAAACGCAAGGACATCCTGATCGGGCTCAGGATGAGGTTCCAGTTGGAACGCGTCTGTAGATCTTTTCTTGAGGGGACTCTTTATCTTTGGTGGATTGATCGAGTGTTCGCTCACTATACTGCCCCCCGCGAAGCTGCCTTAAAGATGTTTTAGGAGAGTAGGCTTTGGTTTGATCGTCTTCTAGGGGTTCTCGCTGGTTTTGCTGACTAACTGTCGAGAAAAAGAGCTTTGTCTGCTATTCAAATTGCTCATCAATTTGTTTGTCACCGTGAATTCGGAAACAATCTTAGACGAAGCAGAAACGGAGTCAGTTTCATCGTGTATGAAGGATGAGAGACCACTTATCTTCGGAGCCGTGGGTGGCTAAGTTAAACGAAGTCCGGCTAGCTTGAAACCATCCATCGACATGGCTGGCTTGTGGTTGCTCTTCTGCTTCTTAAGCGGGCTCAGAGGCTTTCCAGGTGGTGAAAGTTGCACGTCGACCAAGTTTTGACTCTTTTTAGTGTCTTTAGGAACCGTAGAGTTATGATCGGGCTCGACTGGCGGCAATGAACTTTCTGAAGAAGGTAGATCGATTGAGGAGGAGGAAGAAGAACTGCGAGGAGATGGTCTCGACTCCAACGGCTCGTCTTGCTCTGACTGACCAATCGTAAGCTTGAAGCTCGAAGGTCGGTGGTGTGCCGTAGAAAATTGTCCCGTTAAAGGGTTGCGACTCTTGCTTTAGCGTTCCTCTTTGTTCGTAACAGGACCCGCATCCGCGTTCAATTTTATTTCATTTTGCTTTTCTTCCTCCATTTCCACTACTTTATTATTAACCTTGTTCATGGCACTCAATTACTTCTTGTTGGTGAGCACGCCAGGCAGCTAATCATTCGGGTTCTACGGTGCTGTGTTGGAGTTCGCTTTCTTGAGGACGCTAACGGACATGCGCTTGAAGGTGTCACTGGCTTCGTTGAGCACGTCCTTCTGGGCCGCAGGCGATGAAACAGAAGTCATGTGCTTATTGTCAAGGGCCTTGGAAGGCATGGGGGGCTTTTTCGCGGAGACCAGGCTTGCAGCTTTCCCCACGGTCTCAGATTTTATCGGCGTGACGATGTTCGAACCGGGTGCAGCGGTTGTAGCCGACCCAATCGTCGACATCAAACTTGTTTCCTTGGCGCCCTTGTTGGTCGATGAGGTCTTGCTCTTCATGGAGAGTGAAAGGTTGTTGTCGCCACTTTGCGAGGTCTTGGACTGCTTCAGGGGAATATTTCTGCCAATCTTAGTCTCCTTGCCTGTAGTTTGGTCGGGGCTCATAATGAGAGAAGAAGCCTTATCCTTAGACTTAATAAGAATCTTTTCTTTGGTGGGAACTGGTGACTTGAGCAGCGTCTTGCTCTTGATTGTCTTCTTGGCCGTGGTGGCTGCGCCGCTGCTTTTCTGTGCAGTCAGTTTCGGCTCACTCTTCCCATCCTTATCCTTGTCTTTCGCTGTTGACGTAGGTTCCTTGGTAGTCTTGGTCGTCTTGGTCGTCTTGGTGGTTTTCCTTTTCGATTTGGTACGCTCCATTGATTATCAATTAAATATTTTAATATCCATGCATCATCACCGCTTTAATAAAAAAAAGCTAAAATCATGCACTATTGTCAGACAGCCTAACATAAAAATAAACCAAGTCAACATCTCTAACTTACAACCTCATTAATTCTATCGTCACGGGGTTTTGGGGTTTTGGGG
>Ga0208544_10002344_pt1 | contig 12415 bp, 11 predicted proteins | sample DEB08_DNA_9_FD_184526 | JGI IMG/M metagenome (GOLD analysis project Ga0208544, IMG submission 184526) | Aqueous microbial communities from the Delaware River and Bay under freshwater to marine salinity gradient to study organic matter... | ecosystem: Environmental > Aquatic > Marine > Coastal ...
CCCCAAAACCCCAAAACCCCGTGGGGAATATTGATAATTAAAATAAAATAATAAAATAAAATAAAACAAATGAGTAACAGTCATGTGGCTGCGCATTAGCAGCGTGTACTTCCCGGCTAGATTCTTTATAATTTCAGTCACATGCTTGGGAGTCCTGGCCGATAGAAGGAGTCAACTTCGTCGATCTTGTCCAAAAAGGGTAACCTGGCTGGAAACAGAACAGGCGGAACGCTTGGCAATGGATAGAAGTTGGATAGCTTTGCTGATAAACAGACTGCAATGAATACCTCTGCAGGATATGCCGCCGCCATGAACCAAAGCTCATTCAAGGGCTAAACCAGAGGTTTCAATCCTGAAGTCGAAAGCATCTAACACTTTGAATCGACTGCACAGTTGTCGAACGGCAGCCAACTGTCCAATCAAAAAAGACCGATCCACATGTCAATCTTGCAGAGTCATCAAAACCGCAGAAACCCCAGTCAAACCGTCTTTGGCGCCAATCTCGACTCTGTCAAGATTGTCAAAGAGAACTCCCCGACAAGGATGGAGGCCGCTGACCATACTGCTTCGTCAAAAGTGCTCCTCACCCAAGCCGACAACTTCCAGTCGACGATTTCGCAGGATACCTCGCCGTTCGGAAAAACCAGTAAGATGCGATTTACGAGTCAGTTCTGTCCCAATCAGCCTCATTAGCTTGGCGATTCCCAGCCTGAGGTTGTGAAGCTGGGCTCCAGTTTCTATCAACGCGTCGGAATGCATAAATAAAATAAAACTTACCTGCCCGCCGCAACCGACCCCAACTCCCTTCTTCATTCAGTTCGTGAACATCATGTCCTTGCTCCAAACGGCGACACAGATGTCGGCATGGCCCGCAACTCGAGCAACGAGCACATTCTGGTCAAACACAGCCATAACGAGAATGGAAACCCCACCATGACTGCGCAAATAAGTGTCAAGGGCTTTGGCGTGACTGATCCTAAGTACACTGTGATCTCGTAGCACGATGCGATCGTTACCAAAAATCACGAGTCCGAAATGATTCCCGGACCCATCACCATGACCCACTATGAAGATGTCAATTACCTTTAAACTGAGCATCTCAAGGAGATCAAAACAGGGAAGCCCAACTTTTTGGAACAAATCGCATATGCTGGGAGTGGTGGCGGCGACTAGCAATTCTGCTAGCAGGCATAGCCTGTTTACACCGATGTAAACAGGCAGCAAAGAACTCGAGGCAACTCGTTCAACAAAACAACCTCTGCAATTCCAAGTGCCAAAACTAGTTTCAGTGACTCTCTGTATAAGCAAGCCGTCGCCATGAACAGAGACTGTAAGGCCACTTACGAGCAGAACAGGAACTACATGATGGAGACACGAATTATGAATCCTCCCGACCTCAGCATCTCCATCATCGATAACAAGATGAACTCCAAGGATCACACCGCCCGGATTTATTCTCAACTCAGTGCTACCCTGCAATCACCAATGATCAAAAATTAAAACGCTTCGCCATCGTTGAAAGGCTCCTTCCGCAAAGTCGACATTGCTACTCAAATCTCCGCGCAGAAGAAGTTGTTCAACGGCAACACGTAGAGCAGATCCGATCTCTTCCCAACGACCCAGCCTCGCGCTGCCAAACACATTCAATCTACTGAACGCCAGAGCAGTACCTTGGATCGCACTGTTCGCAATGTAAATTTCAAAGGCACCTCTCTGACTTTCTCCCAAAATCCCATTGATCGCTACACTTCAGCCACCTCAAACAAGAAAAAGACCTCCTCCACTGGCCACTACAACCTTCTCAACGGAGCAGCCTTGGCAATGTACCCAGAGTCTCCTCACGCCTCCAAAGGACGCCAAGCGTCTCTGCCACCCGCCAAACGGTACGACTTCAATGGACACCACATGCAAGGGTACAAGGACAGTTTCGGTAGATTCCCAGGCCTGTTCAAGCGGTAGAACGGAGAGTTCTCCAATTACTCCAACGAGCAGAATGTCGTGCAGAACATCAGCTCTAAGCAGCTCAGACCCTCGATGAGCAAAAGTCTTTTCACCTTCCATTGAAACTGGAGGGAGTCATTACTAAAAATGAGATTTGAAAGATGTAAGGAAGTTACAGTCGAAACAACAAAACAGAATAAAAATCTCTTGCTTTTTGACTTAACTTTGAAAACACAAATAAATAAACCATTTTAAAAGGACAAAATCATAATTAAAAAACTGAAGTCACTTTTTTGTTAATAAAACTCTAATCAAAATCAGTCTATGTCTTTTATATCATTAAATAAGAGGGTCGTCAGTAGTGCGATGGATCGAACCTTAGCTTTTATTTCTACATCTGTATGGCATTGGTGGTTTCTGTCTTGAACTTGCGCCAGTAGCAGTGCACGCTGAGGAACTTCTTTAGCTCGGCGTTGTTTTTGAACGGACGGTCCATCTCCACAAAGTTCTGCATCAAGATTAATTCCTCAATCTTGTGCTTTACAAGATCTGGGAGTAGTTCCAAGCTCTGTCGATTGATGCACATTACTTTGACGTCACTGGTGTCGGCGATGATTGTCAGCTGAGACTCCATTACCTTGGAGTAAATCTGATTCGAAGTCATTTTGTTGTGCAACTCCTTTGCTAACATTTTCTTGATCGAGGTAAACATACTCTTGTACGTGTCAGCGGCGTTGTCTTCGTCATTTGGCGAGTGGGGATCTTGTCCAGGGTCTGCATTTGTGTCCTCCTCTGACCGTGTAGTTTACGAGATTGGTAGTGAAAGCTACTGCTCTTTCGTTGCATAAGTTTGTAGCTTTTATGTGGAGACTCTTTGGATTTGTACTTCTGGTTTGTTGATGATCAGTGGATTCAGTCGACTTTTGAAGCTGCTGCTGGTCCCATGACCAACCACCTATGAATCTATACTTTTCATGGTGTTCGAAGTGAGTGTCCGCTTCGGAATTGATCGGCTCTTGGCCTGGAGCAGACTTGTCCGTTTACTTTCCTTCTCCCCAAAGCTCGGCTTCTTGTTATGCAGAAATTGGGAACTCTTCGTCGAGTTCATCATCTTGACCACAGCCTTGCTTTTCTTGCTCTTCGTTGCTGGCATCGCAAGTGGTGGTTTCAAGTGTGCCTTCGAGTCTCTTCGATTAGATCGATTGGAGCCCCTTCGATTAGACCGACTGCTTCGTTGGCTTGCTCCACCACTTGACTTCTTCAGCTTCAATTTTGTCTAATCCTATTGTTTTATCTTGAGTAGCTCAGGTTTCACCTCCTCTACTTGGTTCTCAGGCGTTGCTAACTTGAAGGAAAACTGTTCAGTTAGCTGCTGTGACATTGATGAATTCTTAGATGCTTAAAGCTGTGTAGTATTTTGATTATCTGTTTCCTCGTCTAAAACTGAAGACAGTTATCGAGACTGGCTCAACTTCCTCTGGTGTCTCTTGGTGCCATACGTGTTACTTTGGAATCCTTGGATGGACAGTGGCAAATGTAGCTTGTTCATGTTCGAAACTGTTTACTTTTTGTCCGCATATTGCTTAAACAATTCAAGACCTTCCTTGATATGCTTCTAAGTTCGTGTCTTGTCAAGCAGGGCCCTCGTACAGAAAGCGGTTCCGATACTCAACTTATCTGAATAGACGACCAGGTCAGTGTAGGCAGTGAGACGCCCCTTTGATACTTCATCTTTCAAGCCCTGCGCGTTCTCAGCTTTTCGGATCAGGTTTTCGCCATCTGTCACGTAGAGGCTCTTTATTTCTTCGATTGTGCCATGCATAATCTTTTTGGCTTGAAGCTGGTTCTGGATCGCTCTATCCTTAACAATTAGTTAATCTTCATCTTCTCCCTCTTGCTCGACACTCTCCTCGTCCCATATGCTCGACTCCTCTTTCACCAGTCCTCTGCCTTTCTTTGAATGCCGTTTCGATCTGGAAGCCCTGCTGCTTCCTCCGCGACTCCTGGCCGAAGTTTAACTTTCAGTTTTTTCAGGTCTGAATCTCTCGCTCGCCATTATTGTTTCGACTGTGCCAGCGAAGCCAAGTGGTGTAGACGGGGACGGGGTTATTTATTTTCTGTAAGAATCTCCCGCCCTGGGACTGAGATCATCCATCTGTGGTTTGTACTAGCTAAGAACGCTATGTCGTCGGGAGCTCTCCTTCACATCTCTGATCGAAATCGCTCTCAGGAAGATGTCCGAGTTAGTAGGAGATTCAGTTTGGTCTTCACTCGCTGTTTACGATGGCTCTTTATGAGTAGTTGCTGTCAGGTCTTCAAACTCCATGAAGTTCTAGTCTATCTGTATATTCAACCCGGGGTAGCGCGGACTTGACTCATTTCGCTAGTGCTAGAATGCTTTCAGTGCTTGCAACTCTGCCTTCTTCTCTGCTTCATGCTCCTTTTTATTCTGCTCTCTTCGCTTCTTCAACGTGTCGTCGTCGAGGTTGCCTTTCCCTGCCAACTGTTTCTTTAGTTAGATTAGCTGCTTGAGTGGGATGTTCTATAGAAGATACTAAGCACCATGAGCTTGTGCATGCTGCATGATCAGACCTTCTTTAGTGAAGTCGTTTTGACCAAATATCATGTGTGCATTATTCTCCTGCTTAAGCGAGTTCAGCTGCTTCTTGGTCAACCCTCTGGTTCGATCAGCTAAAACCTCCTTCACGATGGTCGCTTAGTACGCACTTTTGCAGTTGCCTGAGATCACCAAGTACAGTGAGTCTGCAATCTCGCCTTGTTTGATGATGATTTCGCCATAACGGTACGATTTGACTTTTACTTGACTTGCGAGAACGAACAGGTTGTATGGTGAGATGCCTTGGAAAAAGGCACACTCGCTCAACGGAATCAACTTTTCCGCGATCACAGAGTTTATTTCTTCGTTCAGCACTTGAGGAATGTCATTTTTTCCCATTAGGAGTACATCAGAGATCCCCTCCGACTTTAAATAGAAGTATTGCGACTCTTTCTGTAATAAAAGTCGGAGCGGCGCATCTCCAATCGAGTCTCCTGGATACAAATTTGAATGTGAAAACTCTAGCGCGTTGCCGTTGTCGTCCAAATGTGCGCTGTCGCCTAGCACGATTGACACAAGACCCGATATCACGACACAGACCGTCGTCTACAACTTATCTGAGTCAATGATGGTCTGCCCGTGCTTGCAAAGTTGGTGCTTAGATACGTAGAGAAGCTTCATGCGGGTGATTTGGTCGAAATGACGGAAGAATTTCATGCTTTTAAGTACTTGTGCGATGAGTTTGTAATCAGGTTCATTGCCCTTCTACCACGGAGTCGACCCAACTTAGATCTTAGCAAACTCTTCTCTCAAGATGTGAAGTATGGAGTAAAGAGGCTGAATGCCGGTGCCAAGGCACGACTTGTCCGGGTGCACTGCTTGGATCAACTATGCTTCTCGCTTCAGCTCCTTAAGTTTAACTCCCATGAGTCCATTGAGACAAGTGGTAAAATTAGTGTCATCGAGAAGCTTCCTGTAGAACTTCTTATCGGTCATGTGAACATTCTCTTGAGGTTCCTCATTCTCGTTATACAAGGGCAAGAAGCTTCCCATCACTGCTTTCCGGTGCTTAACAACAGAATTTGTTGTTTCTCTGCTGTTGACTGAAGCCTTTAAGTCATCGGGAGATTCTATATTGTTATGCGAGAGATTTAGGTAAGGTGACTTGCCTAGTTGGGGTGTCTTGATCTCGCTTGTATTTTAGTGTACCTCGTCGCCGACTATCCGTATCTGCGGCGTTCCAAAGTGGCCCGAGTCATTAGCAGCCGTGTTTTTCTTAAAGGTGCTCCAATTGTGATGTGAGCTGTTAGCCTAGGAGCTACTACTCTCGGCGTGACTTTGATGCGCACTGCTCAGAGTTTGCAAGGTTTGAACCTATATCTTAGTCTTTCTTCTCGATCTAATCGGCACATCTTCAACGTTGGTAACAGAGGGAGCAGACTCGCTAACACTGACAGACCTGGATGAATTACACTCATCAATCTTCATCTGGAGCAGCTGCTAGTAGTTCCGCAGATTGCTATTCAACTCTTTATTTGCTTCAAACTTATCTGTTGAGCTGTGATGGGAGGAGTTTGAATCTGATGTTGATGTACACTGACTATCTGAAGATGATGAAGAGTTTAACGAAGATGGTTCTAGTAATTTGATCGCAGGGCTAGCGGGGCTAGTCTTGAAGGATAGTGCCTTCAAGGAGCCTGAGTTTGTCTTTTTGGTGCTGTTTTTCTTCGACGGTGTCACTAGTGACCGGCCTGTGCTACTAGAGTTGGAGTTTGTCTCGGATTCTGAACTACTTCCTTCGTAGCCGTGTAAGCGAATCTTTTCCACATCAAGGTTGTCAATAATGTCCTTCTACTCTTGAATTAGCTCGTCAATGTCTTAATTGACATGCTGGTCAAACAGCCCCTTCGTTTTCTCAAAGTTCTCCTCATCCTCAGAAAGAGAATCTTCTTTAGTCTGCTCCTGTTATTTAGTCTCCTGCACTTGAAGGCCGTGGTCTTCTGTGGTGACACCGATGACTTTCGTCTTGGGGTTTTCCCAGAAGGAGTCCTCTGAACTCTCCCTGTTACTATCAGAAAGTTTCTCTTCAATCGACTTCTCAGCATTTGCTTCCATTCTTTTCATCAATTTTTTCATCTTTTTCATTTGTATTCTGTCGATGCCCATTACTTCATGCAGCTTTGGATCTTCGGCCCAGATGTTGCCATTTTGACTTCGAGCATTCTCTTCCAGTCGCAACATGAGGTGATCAGGAATTTCCAAGTCATCTTGCTCGAAGAAGTTCTTGACATTCATCAGATTGACTTAGCCCGGTCTGGGAGGTTTAGAGTTTTTGCTTGAGATCAGATGGTTTGGACTACTATTCTTGGATTTCTACGAGGACTTGAAGGCCGACGGGAGCGACCTTAGTTGTGGACTTGAGTCTTTTGGCACGCTCTAACTCTCATTCGAGTGTCCCTCCATGCTATTGGTGCCTTCCTTGCTCGTAGCTTAAAACTAGAAGAACTACAAAGGTGGCTTCGCAGAGAGGGGAGTCTTACTTTTGCTCAATATCGGCTTTATAATACTGGTTTTTGGCGACATAGTCTTTACTGCCGACGAAAAGTTGTGCATATCAGTGTGTCTGAAGAGGCCGTCGTTGCAGTTGCGCGAGATTTTAAACGCTGGCAGCTGGTCTGTCATTTGGCTACTGGCTGTCTAGACCTTTTTCATAAGACGACGGCCGCCTTCTGATGAGTCTTTTTTGCTGATCGAGGCAGTGTTCTCCACCGAGCCCGAGTTTTGATCAACTTTGTCTTTGTATGAGTTAGCTACTATTGTGAGTTGGGATTGGGACTTAAAAGTTTTCTTATCAAGACTACTTTTGTCTTCGATCGAAGTTCCACAATTACTTTTGGTTTGCTCCACTGATCCTTCTTCATTAATCGCTGACGCCATCTTCGTCACCATCCTTCTCGCCACTGAAGCCTGCCTTCTATCCTAACGGTTAATGAATTTGTCGACTAAGAACGCAATGGTGTCCTTGAACTAAACGTACTTCGTCTTGGACAACTCATGAGCATTCTCTTTCTTCTTAGTGTTCTGCAGCCATGGCTTGTCGCGCATTTTCTCCTGCTTGAAGATTTTGCCCGACTTCCACACTTTCACATAGTCACCGATGAATTGGTCTAGCTTGTCTTGACCTCCAAGGGCCGTCTTGAACCTTTCAATGTCAGCAAGTCTCTGATGAACCATGGTGCCAAGTATCTCCTGCGTGGTCGCAAACTACTCTGTACTTTCACCTTCGAGGCCAGTAGAAGGGCGTACTTTCAACGTCATCCGCTTCTTGAACTTCATGTCTGTGTTCATTGGCACAAGCAGGCTTCGTTTATTGCCCCGTGAGCGGGACGAGCCAACTGAGCTCTTATCTAATTCCTTCTCCAGGAACTACTCCTTGTGTACACTTTCTCTGGTCTGTTGTGGAAGCTGAGAGAAATCTGTGTGACTCCTGCCACTTGTCTTCGATTTCTTATCGTCTTACTACTTTTGCTTCTATGCACTAACCTTCTTGGACACAATCTATGACTTGGATCTATGACTTGGCGTAAGTACAGATGGGGCTGCCTTTCGTTGCTCAGCATTGGCCTCGCTGTGCAACATATCAAGCTTTGATTAAAGTTTTGATTGAAGACCAACGAATGAAAACGACTGCCTTTACAAGAGCCGATCTTCTGATTCTTTGCGAACGTTCGCTAGCTCTTTCATGAATGTGATGTCGCGGATCGGCTGCTTGAACTACTTTGCGAAGGCCACTGCAAACTCCTCGACTTTCGGCGTGTGGAACAGCGAATCAGTCCTCGCATGACGCTTCGTGGTACCCCCTCGAGAACTCATCGACTCCTTAAACAGTGGCGACATCACCGTCATATTTTTATTCTGGTCACCTCTTCTCTTGGCGGATCTAATCTATCGCGTTTGCGTGATTGCTGGCTTCAGATGCGATACTAGTAAGTTAGTGAACGAGCCACCAACATTATCGTCCATTGTACGACGAAGGGAAGGGTCGATTTGAGTTTTTAGATGGTCGTAGGATTGTTACTTTTCTAAGCTGGTCACCAGGGAGCCATGAGGCACAGGGTTTAGAGTCTGAGCAGTGTGCAGCGGATCATGCTTTTCACTTTACCTGGTCATCCCGGGTTTCAACAGCTCTTTGACTTCCATTTGCTAGTATTCCACTTCTTTCGAATTGTATTCCGAAGAGACAAGATCTTGTTGAAACGACTTAAACGTGCTTGTCCTGTTGTGCTTGACAGGCAGGTTGGTATTCTACGACTTTAGATGTAGGGTGGTGGTCTACGACTTGGGAGGGAGGGATGTAATCAGCGACGGCGTCTCCTCGCTGAGATCTACTTGAATCTAATTCCTAAAAAACGATGGTTTTTGTTTTTTCTGTGCGCTGCCTATCTCCTAGTCATTGCTTTGCTTCAGGTTTGACTTCTTGCTTTCGGTGATCATGTCAAGTTAGGAGCGCATGCGTTATGGCTGTAGTTATGCGTTGTTATGTACGGGCTAGTTTGCTTGATCTGTAAATGATAAACTTGGCTTAGTTGTAGAAGATGGTTCAGAATTGTCGTTCTCTTTAACCTCTTGAACTCTCACTCGGATTATCTTTGAGGTGATCTCGCCTGTCCGTTAGTGAATTAGTCCTTCCTCTGACACGCTGTGCTTGTGTCTCAAAACGGGCTTCTCTGATTACTCAAACTTCTTCCGTTAATTAAGCTTATGCTCGGCGGCCTTTATCTAAATGATCTTCTTGGCACAATACTGTCTAATCGTCTCAATGAACTTCGGCACCTCCTATCCACTGCTAACTCCTTAAATCTTCTTGATGAGTGTAATCGTTTGTTCAAGATGGCCCATCCTGAACGCGACTAAGACCATGTTGGTGAGCAGGGCAGAGCATTGGTGCTTCTACGATTAGGCAAACTCTGGAAGAATACTAAGTTTTTTGAGTAGATCAGCAGCTTGGTTCAGTTGACCCTCATAGATATAGATGAGTACTCGGTTGAACTGCAGACAGATGCGATCTGGTCGCTCACGGCATAGGTGAAGAAGTTTCTGACGCAGAGCAGGCTTGATTTTCTCATCGAAAAATGATCCATTTTACAGCCTTAGCATCATGAGCGGCTAGTCTTCCATTAAAGCAGCCATGTACCGATAGTGTAACCCTTGCAGAAACTCGCTCACTTCCTTGTGAATCTCTGAGTCAAACCCAGCCGCCATCTTCACTGGGACTATTTTCGACAGGATAACCGGAATGAGTTGAAGTTGTGTCTCCGATTACAGGAATTCGACCATTGAATGAGGTCTGCGATCAGCAGGCACTGGCTGCGGCGTCAAGTGTCGACGTGAACGTTAGTTGTTGTCGAGCAAGACTACTTCCTTCTTAATGTTCTATAAACCTTCTTTCTCTTCCTCGAACGTGATGCCCGAGGTGACTACTTTGGAACTTTGACCGGCTGCGCGAAGGTTGGAGAGGCTTGACGTGAGCGGCTTACCTGCTCGAGATAATAAAGCACCGCCACCATAAGCTTTGAGGTTGCGAGCGAGTGGAGGTTTCTTTGAACTGGTCGACAATTGAAACGAGCTATGATCAATGGATTGAAATTGACTTCCATCGCATACAATTTATTCCAAATTCTTCTTCTTCTGTGTGGCCTGTAGCACCGAGTAATTGTTTTGCATCAGTATACGGTTCTTCTGCTTAATGAAGTCTCTTGTCATCTTTGAGTCGTTTTCAGAAGCTTAGGTCAGCGAGTAAGTGTTCATCAACTAATGACTTCGACTATGATCAGTGGACGTCGTCATTTGACTTGTATTCTTCGTTGCGTCGGTGAATGTGGTTCCAACATGATGATGGGGAGTTGGCGTAAATTCTGCTACTGTAACAGCAGGCAGAGCAAACTAGCGCTCCTTTCTGGACTTGAGCTTCTCAGTGAAGTTGAAAAACTAGTATCCTTTTGCTTCTTCCTCCATTGGTGAAGCAGTTTTGTAGTTTTTATGGGGAGTACTTGAGGTGTCGGATTCGATTCTCAACTCCATCGTGCCGCCAATTGAAATCCTTGTCGACGAGTTCTTCTTACTGTTGCTTTAGGAATTAACCTCCTAGATGTTAAATTGGGAGTCGCGTTAGTTGGAGGTCGTTGTCTTTCGTCCACGACTTCTAGATAGTCGAGCTTGCATCAGTTGCTCTTGCTTCTTTTTTAAGAGTTCTTGTCGAGTATTCTTCTCCTGTTTCTAGTCCCTTATCTCCTTGTAAAAGTCATACGATTAGGCGTTCTTCTTACCAATCTGAAGCATCTACTTAATCTTCTTGTCCTCGCCAAGCTGTCTGTTTAGCAGCTTGTTGACGACAGCGGTCCTTATGTTCTTGATGTCTTCCCTGTCTTCATCGGCCAGCTCCTATTACTTATCCATGAACCTTGTTTGAAGCCTCTTCAGCTCGTGGTTTTGAACTTTCTTGAACCTCATCTAGCTCAGTTGGGAGAGAGTGGTGATCGACTCCGAGTCAAACGAATTGGAATCTGAGCCCTCACTTTTAGAATCCCCGTCCTTTGCCTCTTGAGCCTGTGCCTGCGCCTGCGCGTGTCCGTGTCCGTGTGCCTGTCCGTGGCCTGCGTTGGACGACTAGAGGCCACTTCTGCGTGAGATCTCGTTATTGACATCAGGAGTAGTGACTTCCATTTTTTGATCTGCCGTACTTTTGGAAGAGTCGAGTACAATGGATTGAAATTTACTGGGGATAGTGAAGTTCTATTTTGGCGAGCCTGCCTCTTTCATGTCGCCGTTTTACTGACGACGCGGGTTGAAGGTCTCGTTTTCAGTGCGATTGTTGGAATTGTTATAATCCTGCGAAGACTCCACCACCGAGAGCGAGCAGTAGTTGTAGCCCTCTAACTTCTTCTTTTGTGACTTGACTTTGCGATTGAGTTACAGAATCTTAACGCTGGGGATGTTGCTACCATCAGCGAGGTGTAGCTATGGAACGTGGTTGTTAATAAACTACGAAGACATAATTATATTTATTTTTATTTACTTTTCTGTTGCAAATCAAACAACTACCTGACACACGTCTTCCAGACCAACATGCCATGCTTTTTAATCGTCTAAACTACTTAGTCTTGGTTAACATAGCTTGGAAGCTTTGGATTAACGCGGCATAGGTCAGCTTGGAAGCTTTGAAGTAACACAGTGGGGGTCCTGGTGCTCCACAGTGAGTAAATTTAGAAGACTTTAGGACAAAGTTTGCTGTCAGCAAGCTAGATGATTTAATTATTTTAATCAATTTATAATAAAAATGAGTCATAACTTTAACAAGTTCAGAACCTTCTTTAAACACGCTGGCAACACGTCGAAGGACATGTACGTCTCGATGTGTCTTACGATGCAACTGTATGCCGGACTACTACTTAGTGATAGATATGGATGCCGCTGCGTGGGCATTTCTGGGCCTTCAATGCTTCCAGTACTCGAGCAGAAAGACAACTTGGTCTTCTTGGATTGCTTCACGACGAGGTTCGTGAGGTACCCTCGCAAAGGCGAAGTAGTTATGGCTGAAAATCCATTTAAACCTGGCTTTACCATCGTCAAGCGCGTCCTCTTCATGGAAGGCGAGATGGCGGAGTTCTATTCATATGAGCAGGAGAAGTTTCTCTAGGTTAAGGTGCCTGAAGGACATATCTGGGTCGAGGGAGACAACAAGGAGAACTCGAAGGATTCGAGGCAGTTTGGACCCCTAAGCCTTGCACTTGTAGATGGAATCGTCAGATATAGAATTTGGCCCCTCGATAAAATAACTCAACTTTGAAAACACAAACTTTCACTTAACTTTATAAAACACGCGGGGTTTTGGGGTTTTGGGGTTTTGGGGTTTTGGGG
>Ga0208544_10002356_pt1 | contig 12377 bp, 11 predicted proteins | sample DEB08_DNA_9_FD_184526 | JGI IMG/M metagenome (GOLD analysis project Ga0208544, IMG submission 184526) | Aqueous microbial communities from the Delaware River and Bay under freshwater to marine salinity gradient to study organic matter... | ecosystem: Environmental > Aquatic > Marine > Coastal ...
CATGCTAAGCGCGCCCCCAGCCACGGACCCGAAGCAAGAAATGCGTCGTGCCGATCATTTCGCCACCAGAAGAAGGTTGCCGTTGTGACGGAACTGCCGCCCTTCCGCACCAACCTGATATCCATGCTCAGTCATCCACGCATCCAGCTCATCGCGATGGGAGTTGGTGATTTCCAAGAAAATCGGCATTCGGCAGCGCCTGACTGTCTGTTCCAGCCCAGCCAGCACATCCATCTCCATCCCCTCCACATCGATCTTCACGAAATCGACGTGGCCATCGCCGACGACATCATCAGCGGGCAAAACCGAGATCTCGCCTCCGTCCGCCACCATGCTGGTGGCGCCCAAATTTCCCTCCACGGTGAAAAGCCCCATGCCACCGGCCGCCTCGGCCGATACCCCGAAGCCAAGATAAGACAGATCGACCCGGTCGATCAGCCCGTTCTGGATCATGTTGACGACCAAAAGCTCGTAAGCCGCCGGGTTCGGCTCCACGGTGATGGCCCGCTTGGCATCGAGATAGGTCATTACATAGATCGAGTGGTTGCCGACGTTCGCCCCGAGGTCCAGAAATACGCCGCCCTTCGGGAAAAAACGCGCGATCAACTCAAGCTCTTCGGCCTCGTAGAACCGACCCTTGCTCATTTTTCGCTGCACCCGGTCCTTCTGGTGGCGGATTGCAAAGGTCACGTCCACGCCGTCGATCGCAAACCGCGCAAGGTGGATATCGTCCGGCACCCGTGCCGAGGCTGGATCAGCGATCCAGCCTGCGACCAGCGGGGTTATGGGGGATGCGCTTACCATTTTACTCGTCCTGCTCACTTGCCATACGCCCCTCGCGCCGTCCTACCCGACCGAGCCTTCCAGACTGATTGCCACCAACTGTTGCGCCTCCATGGCGAACTCCATCGGCAGCGCCTGCAACACTTCGCGCGCGAACCCGTTGACGATCAACGCCACGGCTTCTTCTTCGCCGATCCCGCGCTGCCGGCAATAGAACATCTGGTCGTCATCCACCTTGGACGTCGTCGCTTCGTGTTCCACGCGGGAGGAGTTATTCTTGACCTCGATATACGGCACCGTGTGGGCGCCACACTTGTCGCCAATCAGAAGGCTGTCGCACTGCGTGTAATTCCGGCTGTCCTTGGCCTTGGGATGAATCGAGACCAGACCGCGATAGGTGTTCTGCGCACGACCTGCTGAAATGCCCTTGGACACGATCCGGGACTTGGTGCGCTTGCCCAGATGGATCATCTTGGTGCCGGTATCGGCCTGCTGCATGTTGTTGGTGATGGCGATCGAGTAGAATTCGCCCTGACTGTCGTCGCCGCGCAGAATGCATGACGGATACTTCCACGTGATCGCCGACCCGGTTTCCACCTGGGTCCACATCACCTTGGACCGATCGCCCCGGCAATCGGCGCGTTTCGTGACGAAGTTATAGATCCCGCCCTTGCCGTTCTCATCGCCCGGATACCAGTTCTGAACGGTCGAATACTTGATCTCGGAATCGTCCAGCAACACCAGTTCGACCACGGCTGCATGCAACTGATGGGTGTCGCGCATCGGTGCGGTGCACCCTTCCAGATAGCTGACATAAGCACCTTCATCGGCGATGATCAGCGTCCGCTCGAATTGGCCGGTGTTCTCGGCATTGATGCGGAAATAGGTGCTCAACTCCATCGGGCATTTCACACCCGGCGGAATGTAGACGAATGAGCCATCCGAGAACACAGCGCTGTTCAGGGTAGCAAAGTAGTTATCCGTAATGGGCACGACCGAACCGAGGTATTTCTTCACCAGTTCGGGGTGGTCTTGGATTGCCTCCGAGATCGAGCAGAAGATCACGCCGGCCTTCTTCAACTCGGCCTGAAACGTTGTTCCGACCGATACGCTGTCGAACACCGCATCGACCGCGACCTTGCGCGGCTCGTTGCCCATCTCCTCGGCGCCCTCGACACCCGCAAGAATCATCTGCTCCTTCAGCGGAATACCAAGTTTCTTGTACGTTTCCAGAAGCTTGGGATCTACCTCATCCAGCGACTTGGGCTTGTCCGCCATGCTTTTGGGGCGGGCATAGTAATATTGGTCCTGATAATCGATGGCCGGATAATGCAGCATTGCCCATTCCGGTTCTTCCATTTGCTTCCAGCGTTTGAACGCCTGCAGACGCCAATCCAACATCCATTCCGGCTCGTTGTTCTTGGCACTGATCAGGCGGACGATATCCTCGTTCACGCCCTTGGGCGCGTAATCCATCTCGATATCGGTATTCCAGCCATACTTGTATTTGCCGCCCATGGCCTGAACGGTTTCCACGGTTTCGCGGTCAACGCCTTCACGAACGTCTGTGTCGAGTGCGGTCATGCTGCCCTCCGGCTTTGGCCGGGTACGAATACGCCCGGTCTGATCATACTTTTGCGACATGTGCCGCCGTCATTGTCTCTCGTCTACGCCGCGCGGGCGCGATGTCTTTCCCAGGCGGCGACCCACGCATCGGCAAAGGCCATCACCTGCGCCTCGGTGGTTTGCGGACCCAGTGACACCCGGATCGCACTGGCCGCATCCGCCGCGTCAAAACCCATGGCCAGCAAGACGGCGCTGGCCTTGACCTTGCCACTGGAACAAGCCGATCCCGCCGAAACCGCGAACCCGGCAAGGTCCATCTGCATCACTTGCGTCTCACCTTTCCACCCCGGTGTGACGATGCATGTCGTGTTCGGCAGGCGGTTCCTACCTTTCCCGACAAAAATAGTCCCTTTTGTGCGGTGTTCCAGAGCCTTTTCTAGAATATTTCTAAGTTTCTCAACCCCAGACCACACATGATTTTCTAAATCTTGTGTGACAGCAGCGGCAGCGGCACCAAATCCGGCAATACCGATAATATTCTCAGTGCCCGATCTGCGCCCCATTTCTTGTCCACCGCCTCGGATCTGCGCCGTCAGGTCCAACCCGCGCCGCAAGACCAGCGCCCCGATTCCCTTTGGCCCGCCGATCTTGTGCGCCGAAATCAGTGCCATCTGAACACCCGACCAGTCGAAAGCCACGGGCACCTTCCCAAAGGCTTGCGTCATGTCCGACAGCGCCAACCCTTCGGGCAGATCTTGCACGATGCCGGTCTCGGAATTGGCCAACTGCAGGACCGATCCTGCGGGATCATCCACACGAACCAACCCGTCGGCGGTTACCGGAAGCGTCCCGTCAATCCATGTCGCGACAGCGTCATGTTCCACCGCAGCACCGCGCAACTGCCGCCCTGACAGCGCCAGCGCGGCCGCTTCGGTGGCCCCAGAAACGAAGACCACATCGGCGCCCTGCGCGCCCATGGCTTCCGCAACCTGCGCACGGGCGCGTTCGATCAACCCCTTGGCCGCCCGCCCTTCTGCATGCACGGACGACGGGTTGCCGATCACATCCATCGCCGCAACCATCGCATCGCGCGCTTCTGTGCGCAGCGGCATGGTCGCGTTATGATCAAGATAGACCCGATCCATCATTATTCCTCAAACAAGGCCACCAGAGTTCTGGTTAGCTCAAGCTTCGTCGACAACTTCAAAAAGATAGGGCACCGCCGGGCACGGGATCAGGTCATTGCCGACCACGTCAGACAGACGCGTCTGGTGCAAGAACACGTAGACATGTGCGCTTAGTCCTTCCCACAATCGGTTGGTCATGCTTTGGGCCTTGCTTCCGGATACGGCACCACTGGCCCCCGCCCCGGTGTGAAGCGCGCTGACCGTTTCATCCACTGCCGCAAATATCTCGACCACACGGATGTCAGAGGCAGGGCGCGCCAGCCGATAACCCCCGCCCGGCCCGCGGACCGATTCAACCAACCCCGCCCGCCGCAGCTTGACGAAAAGCTGCTCCAGATAGGGCAGCGAGATATCCTGCCGTCGCGACACATCCGACAGCGGGCTCAACCGCCCGTTTGACTGCATGGCAAGATCGGTCAGGGCAACCATTGCATATCGACCCTTGGTGCTCAGTTTCATTGTCGCCACCGTTCATCGCGCATTAACGCCGCAAAGATTGACCTTTGCCACGCGGACGCTTAACTGCCATCCAGCCCCGATAGGGATTGTCAAGGCGCCCGGATCGTCCAGGCCCTTAATTTAGAATTGTTCTAGGTAGCCGGGCGTGCTGCGTCAAGCACCGCCCCGCCCCGTCAAAGGAGACAGCATGCCCGAGGTCATTTTCCCCGGACCCGAAGGCCGGCTTGAAGGCCGCTACCATCCGCAAAAGGCCAAGGATGCGCCGATTGCCATTGTCCTGCACCCGCACCCGCAGTTCGGCGGGACGATGAACAATCGCGTCGTCTATAATCTGCATTACGCGTTCCATAACATGGGCTTTACCGTTCTGCGGTTCAACTTTCGTGGTGTCGGGCGAAGCCAGGGCGAATACGACCAAGGCATCGGCGAGCTGTCGGATGCCGCAAGCGCACTCGATTACTTGCAATCCATGAACCCTAACTCCAAGCATTGCTGGGTGGCGGGATTCAGCTTTGGGGCGTGGATCGGCATGCAGCTTTTGATGCGTCGGCCCGAGATTACCGGTTTCATCAGCGTATCGCCGCCTGCCAATATGTATGACTTCAGCTTCCTCGCGCCCTGCCCGGCGTCGGGGCTTGTGATCAACGGCGCGGCCGACCGTGTTGCCAAACCGCAAGACACCCGGATCCTGGTCGACAAGCTGCACGAACAAAAAGGTATCACCATCACCCATCAAGAGGTTGAAGGTGCTGGACATTTCTTTGAAGATCCACACATGGACCCGATGATCGACAGCGTGCAGACCTATGTGCGCCGCCGCCTGACAGAAACGTCACGGTAGACCCACATGAGTTCGATCCCCGAGATCGCAGACAAGCTTGCGCTGGAAGTCATCGCTGTGGCCGAGGCGCTGGATGACGAAGGACTTGTGAACGAGGTGGCGCAAGTGCTTGGCGCCTCCTCGCCCTCAACCGAGGAAGCGTTTCGTACGGCGGCCCGTGTCCGGCTGGCCGAAGCCCGTGCACGCCGCTTCATCGAAGACAGGTTGAGCCGGGCCGAGGCGGCGCTCAAGGCACAGCGACCGACCTGAGTTCGCGACAGGCGGGCATGCGCTGTCCGCGACACCACGCCGCCAGTATACAATGGCATACCCACTTCCCCGGCCGCCTCCTTTCCGCTACAGACAGCTCACGTCTTCTGCCGGAATGGAAAGAGCTTACCGATGGCCAACACCCACACCCCCGATATTGTTTACACCAAGGTCGACGAGGCCCCGGAATTGGCCAGTGCCTCGCTCTTGCCGATCATCCGCAGCTTTGCGAGTGCGGCGGGCATTTCCGTCGGCACCAAGGATATCTCGCTTGCCGGGCGCATCCTTGCGGCCTTCCCAGAGCATCTGACCGAAAGCCAGCGCATCAGCGACGATCTGGCCGAGCTTGGTCAACTGGTGAAGACGCCAGAGGCGAACGTGGTCAAGCTGCCCAACATCTCGGCCTCGGTCCAACAGCTGGTGGCGGCAGTCAAGGAATTGCAGGGACAGGGTTATGCCATCCCAGATTATCCCGAAACGCCCGCCTCCGACGCCGAACACGAGGTCCGCGCGCGCTATGACGCGCTGAAAGGATCGGCCGTGAACCCGGTGTTGCGCGAAGGGAACTCCGACCGGCGCGCGGCCAGGGCGGTCAAGGCGTTCGCGCAAGCCAACCCGCACCGGATGGGTGACTGGTCGAAAGACAGCAAGACACGCGTGGCCTCCATGTCGGGTGGCGATTTCCGTTCGAACGAAACCTCGGCGACCCTGACGGATGCCGCGACCGCGACAATCATCCATGTCGCCCCCGATGGGACCGAAACCGTGCTCAAGGATGCGGTCAGTTATCCCGCCGGCACAGTGGTTGATGCCACCTACATGTCGGCGCGCGCGCTTGACGCCTTCCTTCACGAAGAGATCGATAAGACCAAGGCCGAGGGGACGCTGTTCTCGTTGCACCTCAAGGCGACGATGATGAAGGTCTCGGACCCGATCTTGTTCGGCCATGCGGTCAAGGCATTTCTTGCACCCGTGTTCGAGGCGCACGGCGAGGAATTGGCCGCGCTTGGCGTGAACCCGAATTCCGGCCTTGGCGACCTGCTCGCTCGGGTAAAGGACGCACCTGAAATCGTGGCCGCGATCGACAAGGTCATGGCCACGCGCCCACCGCTTTACATGGTGGACAGCGACCGCGGGATCACCAACCTGCACGTATCATCGGATGTGATCGTCGATGCCTCCATGCCCGCGCTGATCCGGGCGGGCGGCAAGGGCTGGGGCCCCGATGGCAAGGAACATGACGCCAATTGCATCATCCCCGACGATAGCTATGCGCCGGTTTATGACGAGACGATCAAGTATTTCAAGGAAACGGGTAAGTTGGACCCCGCCACAGCAGGTACGGTGCAAAACATCGGCCTGATGGCGCAGAAGGCCGAGGAATACGGCTCTCACCCCACAACCTTCGAGATCCCCGCCGATGGCGTGGTGAAGATGGTGTTGGACGACGGCACCGTGCTGCATCAGCACACGGTCGAAGCGGGCGACATCTGGCGCGCGGCCAGCGCACGCCGCGCACCGATCGAAGACTGGGTGCAGTTGGCCATCGACCGCCAGCGTGCCGAGGGCTGCGAGGCGATATTCTGGCTGGACGAGACCCGCGCCCATGACGCGGAGCTGATCAAGTATGTTCGCCCCATCCTGAAGGCCAAGGGCGTTGCCGACAAGTTCAAGATCATGGCCCCCCGCCAAGCGACCCGCGCCACATTCGAGACGATCCGTGCGGGCAAGACCTCGATCGCGATCACCGGCAATGTGCTGCGCGATTACCTGACCGACCTGTTCCCGATCCTCGAACTGGCGACCTCGGCCAAGATGCTGTCCATCGTCAAGCTGATGCAGGGCGGCGGGTTGTTCGAAACCGGCGCAGGCGGCTCCGCGCCCAAGCACGTGCAGCAGTTGCAGGCCGAGAACCACCTGCGGTGGGACAGCTTGGGCGAGTTCTGTGCGCTTGGCGAAAGCTTCAAGTTCCTCGCCGATGCGCGCGACAACGCCAAGGCACGGGTGCTGGGCGAGGCGGTGGAAACGGCGACGCAGGGCGTGCTCGACCATGACCGGAGCCCCGGCCGGAAGGTAGGTCAGCCCGACAACCGCGACAGCCATTACTGGTTCGCGCGCTATTGGGCCGAGGCATTGGCCACACAACGTGGCGACACCGAACTGGCGGCGCATTTTGACCCCGTAGCCAAAGCTCTCGCCGAGAAGGAAGCCACCATTCTGGCCGAATTGCACGCGGGTCGGGGCAAGCCAGTCGATCAGGGTGGGTATTACCACCCCGATGCGGCCAAGACCGACGCCATCATGCGGCCTTCAGCTACACTTAACGCCATCATCGGCTGACCGGGTATCGGGCGGGGTTCTTGCCCCGCCCTGTCGCCGCGCCCTCAAGGAGACAGACCCATGACCAAGATCAAAGTAGACAACCCGATCGTCGAGATGGATGGGGACGAGATGACGCGCATCATCTGGGCCTTCATCAAGGAAAAGCTTATCCTGCCCTACCTCGACATCGATCTGCTTTATTACGATCTGGGCATCGAAGAACGCGATCGTACCAACGACCAGATCACGATCGATTCAGCCGAGAAGACGAAAGAGGTTGGCGTCGCGGTCAAATGCGCCACCATCACCCCCGACGAAGCGCGGGTGGAGGAATTTGGCCTCAAACAGATGTGGCGCAGCCCCAATGGCACGATCCGCAACATTCTGGGTGGCGTCGTGTTCCGCCAGCCGATCATCTGTAGCAACGTGCCGCGTCTTGTTCCGGGCTGGACCAAGCCAATCGTGATCGGGCGTCACGCCTTTGGCGACCAATACCGCGCAACAGACATGAAATTCCCCGGCCCCGGCACACTGACGATGAAATTTGTCGGTGACGATGGCACGGTGGATGAACGCGAAGTTTTCAAGGCGCCGTCCTCGGGTGTCTACATGGGGATGTATAACCTCGATGACTCGATCCGCGATTTCGCGCGCGCGTCGTTGAACTATGGCCTCAACCTTGGCTGGCCGGTGTATCTGTCGACCAAGAACACCATCCTCAAGCAGTATGACGGTCAGTTCATGATCATCTTCCAGAAGGTGTTCGAGGAGGAGTTTGCCGACAAGTTCAAGGCCAAGGGCATCACCTACGAACACCGCCTGATCGACGATATGGTCGCCTGCGCCATGAAGTGGAACGGCGGCTATGTCTGGGCCTGCAAGAACTATGACGGCGACGTGCAATCCGACACCGTGGCCCAAGGGTTTGGCTCACTTGGCCTGATGACCTCACAACTGATGACGCCCGATGGCAAGATCGTGGAGGCCGAGGCGGCCCACGGAACCGTGACCCGCCACTATCGCCAGCACCAGAAGGGCGAAGAAACCTCGACCAACTCCATCGCATCCATCTACGCATGGACCGGCGGGCTCAAGCATCGCGCCAAACTCGATGCGAACACGGCGCTGATGACTTTCGCCACCACACTGGAAACCGTCGTGGTGGACACCGTTGAAAGCGGGTTCATGACCAAGGATTTGGCATTGCTGGTCGGGCCCAATCAGAAATGGCTGACTACCATGGGCTTCCTCGAAAAGGTGAATGAGAACCTGAACAACGCGCTGGCAGGCTGATCGTCAGTGACGAAGGACTGGTAGACAAGCCCCGCTTCACGGCGGGGCTTTCTCATGCCGCATGTGCTGCTGCGGCCTTTGGCGCGAAATCGGTGATCGTCACATCGCGGGCCGCGAAACAGGCAATCAAACCGGGCGCCAGCGCCCTCCACTCCGGCTCGTTCCGCTCCAGCGGTTCCGAAACAGTCGTCCGAGGAATAGCGCAGCGCATAAGGGGCCTTCACCAGACACTAAAAGCAGCCGATGCGGGCATATGCGGCGTGGTTCCATGCCCCCGGGACAACGCCTCGCTCTCCGTGGTGCCCCTGCGCTGCAGATAAAGAGCATCAGGAACCATCATGTCGGCCTGCCTTCGACACCCGTCGAACCCGCCCGCTTGCCCATTGTGGCTGAAATTCCACCGCCCCACGGCGAAGGGGTGGCGTTTGTTGCGGCCAGTAGCCGCCCCAGTCGACACCCGCACATGGGCCAGAAACAATTCCGATCTCCCCTGTGCGCAGATCGCCGGCAAGTTCGGGTCCGATCACGCCGAATAGCCATCGCGAAAAAGGCCCGCCTGCTGGCTTTGGGCGATCAATGATTGGGCGGGCTTGCTCACCACCTCGACCAGAAAAACCGGTGGCCCGCCTAAGCCGCCCAACGACACACGCCTAACGACCGCGATTATGGGTCTTCGCGTAAAGCTCTCCCACAATCTTGCTCGCGGTCTTTTCAAACAGACAAGGGATCACAGCGTGCACACCAGCGGCCCCTGCCGCAAGCAACAACCGCCACGCGAACCGCCCCGCAAAGGCGGCATGTTCCACGTAACTTTCTTCAACCTTGCGGGGATGTTCCAAGAAGACGCGATCAATCATGTGAAGCAAACTCCGTATTATGCTGATGTGCCCAGTTTGCCATCTGCCGGATGTGATTTGCTCCCAAAAATTCCAGATTATTGGCGTGACTTTGGGAAGAATGCACGTAATATTGCCATTCATGGAGAAACTTGACGACATCGACCGACGCTTGCTTGGCATCTTGCAACGCCAATCCGATCTGGGACTTGAAGATCTTGGCGCACGCGTCGGGCTGTCGCGCAATGCATGCTGGCGGCGCATCCGCGCGCTGGAGGCAAAGGGTGTCATCAAGGGCCGCGTCACCTTGCTGGACCCAAAAGCGCTCGGCCTTGGCCTGATGGTTTTCATCCAGATCCGCGTGGCAAGCCATGACCCCGATTGGCTTACCGGATTTGCGCGCGTTTTGTCGGAGATGCCGGAGATACAAGGCGCCTATCGCATGACCGGAGATCTGGATTACCTGATCCGGGCGCGGGTCGCCGATGTCGCCGATTATGACCGCCTTTACCAGCGGCTGATCCGCAAGCTGGACCTCTCCGACGTCTCCGCAAGCTTCGTGATGGAGGAACTGAAGGACACAACCGCGCTGCCTCTTTGAGCCACGTGATGCTTCTTCTGGTCAAAAATATCCCTGCCAGAGGCATTGCGCGACCGATGGCCCCAGCGGGGCATGAGGTCGCGCAACGCGGCGGCGGCGCAAACACAGCGCCGCCAGACTGATCAGTCCAGCGCCTCGACAATCACCAGATCACGCTCCGAGGCACCTTTGGCATGGCCAAGCGCCTCCTGATAGCGCGCGCTCTCGTAACAGCTCACCGCCGCCTCGACGCTCGGGAAATGCGCCACGACATTGCGCGGATGCGCACGTCCCTCCATCTGGACGGCACGCCCGCCGCGGGCCTGAAACACACCGCCATGCGCGGCGATCGCCTCAGTCGCAATCGTGACATAGCGCGCGTAGGCATCGTTGTCGGTGACGGTCACATGGGCGATCCAGAATGCTCCGGGCATCTCAAGCTCCTTTCAAGACGTCTTCTGCGGCGGCGATTGCGGCATCTGCAAGGGCAATGTCCTTGCCGCCGCCCTGCGCCATGTCGGCCCGGCCCCCGCCCCCGACACCGCCAAGCGCGGCGACCGCCGCCTTGACCAGCGCGGTAGCACTGACCCGGTCAACCAAATCCTCGGTCACGCCGGCGGCGACGGCCACCTTGCCGCCGGTATCCGCCATCAACAGGACCGCGCCCGATCCCATGCGCGCCTTGTGTTCGTCGATCAGCCCCGGCAAATCCTTGCCGGTCACGCCTGTCAGCACCTGTGCGTGCCACCCGATACCGTTGATCGTGCGCGCCTCTGGCTGACCCGCAGCGCCGCCCGACATCGCCAACTGCTTGCGCAATTGCGCGACCTCGTTGGCCAGCGCCCTGCGCTCCTCCAACAGGGCCTGCACGCGATCTGGAACCTCCGCCGCCTGCGTCTTCAACGCCTGCGCCACTTGCGCCAACCGTTGATCCTGTCCACTCAGGTAGTCCAAAGCCGCCTCTCCGGTCAGCGCCTCGATCCGGCGCACACCACTACTGGACGCGCTGTCTCCGAGTGCCACAAAGAGCCCGATATCCCCGGTCTGCGCCACATGCGTGCCGCCGCAAAGCTCCAACGAATATGTGCGCCCGTCGCTGCCCTTGCCCGACCCGGCAAGGCGGCCCATGGACACGACCCGCACCTCATCGCCGTATTTTTCGCCAAACAACGCCTGCGCGCCCAATGCGCGCGCATCATCGGGCGTCATGATCCGTGTCTCCACCGGGCTGTTCTGGCGGATGAAGGCATTCACCTCGTGTTCGACCTGCTTCAACTCGTCCGCGCTCAATGCCTTGGAGTGGCTGAAATCGAACCGCAGCCGGTCAGGTGCATTCAGACTGCCGCGTTGTGCCACATGGTCGCCAAGCGCACGGCGGAGTGCCTCGTGCAGCAGGTGTGTGGCCGAATGGTTTGCGCGGATCGTGCTGCGCCGGTCGTGATCCACCACCAGTTCGGCGGCCTGACCGCGCTTGATCTCGCCTTCGGTGACATCTGCCATATGCAAGAACACACCAGCAATCTTCTTGGTGTCGGTGATCGTGGCCGTTCCCGTCTCGGTCTTGATCATGCCACTGTCGCCAACCTGACCACCCGATTCCGCATAGAACGGCGTTTGGTTGACCACGATCGCGATGCTTTCGCCGGCCCTGACGGCATCCATTGTCGCGGCGTCGCGAACCAGTGCCAGAACCTGACCCTCGGCCTTTTCGGCGTCATAGCCCAAGAATTCTGTCGGGCCGTGCTCCTCGGCCAGATCGAACCAGATCGCGGCATCGGCGGTTTCACCAGACCCAGCCCACGCCGCACGGGCCTTGGCCTTTTGTTCTGCCATGGCGCTGTCAAAGCCCGCCGTGTCAACGCTGCGCCCCTTTTCGCGCAACGCATCTTGCGTCAGGTCCAGCGGGAAACCGTAGGTGTCATACAACTTAAACGCCGTGGTTCCGGGCAGTTCAGCCCCTTCCGGCAAGGCTGTCAGCTCTTCGTCAAGTAGCTTCAGGCCACGGTCGAGCGTGGTGCGAAACCGCTCTTCCTCAAGCATCAGGGTCTCTGTAATCAGAGCCTGCGCCTGTCCCAACTCTGGGTAAGCCTGCCCCATCTGGCGCACCAGCGCGGGCACCAGCCGATACATCACAGGGTCTGCCGCCCCCAGCATGTGCGCGTGCCGCATGGCGCGCCGCATGATCCGGCGCAAGACATACCCGCGCCCCTCGTTGGACGGCATCACTCCGTCGGCGATCAGGAACGAGGTCGAGCGCAAAT
>Ga0208544_10002361_pt1 | contig 12364 bp, 12 predicted proteins | sample DEB08_DNA_9_FD_184526 | JGI IMG/M metagenome (GOLD analysis project Ga0208544, IMG submission 184526) | Aqueous microbial communities from the Delaware River and Bay under freshwater to marine salinity gradient to study organic matter... | ecosystem: Environmental > Aquatic > Marine > Coastal ...
CAAGCCAACCCCTCAGAAAAAACTTGTAGTATGATGCCGCGGCTTCGTTCACATTTGGAAAGTCAGTATAGCCAAAAAGAGGGTTGGCTCGATGTTATCACCAGCAGAGCCATCGCAGCGTGATTACGTTGATCCTGTATCGGATTCATCCCGTTGGAGTGCCTTTACCCCACGTGTCGGCGACATCGTCGTATCGACACCGCCCAAATGCGGGACGACATGGGCACAGAGCATCCTCGCTTTGTTGATCTCCGGGGATCCTGATGTGGATGCGCAAATCTCCATAAAATCCCCTTGGATCGACATCAAGTTCCGCGAGATTTCGGAAGTGATGGCCCGGCTGGAGGCGCAGGATCATCGCCGACAGATCAAGACCCATACCCCCTTTGATGGAATCCCTTTCTGGAAGGAACTGCGCTACATCACCGTCTACCGCCATCCCATCGATGTGCATTTCTCCTTCCGCAAACACATTGCCAACATGAAACAGAGCGTAGGCGAGAAAGCGATTTCGGAAGACCCATCGGAAAGCTTTCAGTCCTTTCTTGAGGATGATGGGGAACACGCAAACTTGTTCTCGATCATTGATCATTATCGCTGCACGCTAAAACGTGAACCCAGAGAAAACATTCTTCGCCTGCACTATCGGGACATGCTCGGCAATCTTGATCATGCCGTCAATAAAATCGCGAAACATGTGGACATTGTGCATCCACCGGAGCTTGTGGCCGAACTGGTTAAAGCGGCAACATTTGAAAACATGAAATCAAACGCGGAGCGTTTTGCGCCGTCGGCGGGTCAGGATTTCTGGAAAAATGACACCGGTTTTTTTGACAGTGCTAGTTCGAACAAGTGGGAAGGGCAGTTAACTGAGGCAGATTTAGAGGCTTATGGTGCGCTGATTTCTGAACTCCTGACACCGCCCGAGCGAAATTGGCTTGAGTGGGGCGGCGGTGTTGCCTGTTGACCTGTATGTGTAAAACCTCCCATACGGCTCTGGTCTTTTTTTCTGCATCCGTGGCGACGGCGGGTTTGTCCCGCACACCGACGTTTTAGCCGACAAAAATGCTGCACCATGCACGAATGGCCGCAATGCGAAAGCTGCACCGCAGCGTTGTATGGAGCGGCCAAAGTCCGGTTGGGGCCGTTCATGACGCGGCCCCAGGACCATTTGCGGGATTTGCTGAGCCCTATCTAACGGTGGTCGTAGCCCCGTTGCGAAAAGCAGGTCCACCTACTCAGCTCTAGTGGGAAAGGCAGCAGTACTTGCCAGCACTTCTGAAATTTCTGCAACTTTTGCCAGCGACATATATGTTGCTATCCCAAGATTGGTTTTCTTTTGGCGCTCTATATCTTTCGCTTTTGCAGAGCTTTCAATAACGTCCAGTATAGCATCAAGCATTTCTCGCTTGTCATCCGCATGCCCTTCAACAAGGTTAACTGCGTCGCGACAATTCCATAGAAACGCGGAAAAGTCCGACAGCCGGAGCTCTTCATACATTTTACTGGCGAGCGAAACCAAGTCTACCGGCGGCAGTCCAGCCATAAATTGTGCAACTTCACCACTGTCTGATCGGAGCGCCCATTTGACTTCGCGGCGATTGAAGTTGCGACGGTAGGTCCCCAATATATCCATCTTTGTCGAGTATCAGCATAGAAATGCTTCTGCAATCATTCAGATATGATAGAGCTGTTCACAAGACTATAGCAGCGCACTGCTGCCGAAATGATCGGCACATAGTAGGGCCACAATCCGCCGGGTGAGCCGTTCTGGCGAAGATTGCTCTCCAGATCTTCCGACCGCAACCAATGGCAGCTCAGTCCCGCCCATCCGACCTTCACCCTCCGAAAATGCCGCAAGGTGGACGAATGGCCGGTCTGGCGAAGCTGCGGCGCAGCATCAGATCGACCGACGAGCGGCAGCAATGGGCCGTTCATGTTGGTCGGGGCGAGATCGTTTGCCAGGATCGCTGCGATGCGGCTAACGGCAGCAAGGAGCCCTAGCCTACAATCGCTGCAGCGCAGTTGAACGGGTGCAAAGTGCGCAAAGAAGTCGTTCCCAAGTTTCTTAGGGTCTGTGCCCTGGCGCGGCTTCACAACGCATGACTGCATAAAAGCTTGTGGGGTTTGGTCAGCCAAAGATCGCCCAGACAAACCGGGCTGCCACGAGAACCAAGAAACTGCCGAAGGCAATTTCAAGCGATCGACGCGACAGTTTGTGAGCCAGCGCCACGCCAAAACGCGTGAAGAAAAGTGACGTCGGTATCGTAAGGGCAAAAGCAATAACTGAAACGAAACCGAGAGACCCAGGTGGCAGGTTCGGGCTGCCCTGACCCGCAACGACGTATCCGATCGTTCCCGGAACTGCGATCAAGACACCGACACCTGCAGATGTTGAGATCGCCCGATGAATTGGGGTGCCATGCAGGGTCAAGAATAGGTTCGAGATCGCTCCCCCCCCGATTCCCATGATTGCTGACACCAAGCCGATGATCATGCCCCAAAGCCGCATGGTGAGCGCTCCAGGCAGCGTGTCACTGAGTTGCCAGCCCTTGCCGCCTGAAAGGAGTTTCACCGCGTTGATTAGGGCCACCACGACAAAAACCGACTGAAAGACGATAGGCGTCGCAAAGCGCGCAATCAAAGCGCCAATCAATACCCCAAGCAGGACAGGGACGGCCCAAGTCCTCAGAACCCCCAGGTCCAACGTGCCCCTTTTTTGATGACCTCGGGCGGAGCTGATCGACGTGGGGATGATGACTGCAAGCGAGGTGCCGACTGCCACCGGCATCGCGACATCAGGCGGATATCCAAGCGTGCCAAATATTTCAAAAAATACCGGCACCGATATCGCACCACCCCCGACACCGAAGACACCTGCCAGAAAGCCGATTGCGGCCCCAGCTGCGACAAGAGCGGAAACTAAAGAGATGAGGGTTAGAGGATCGGAAAGGATGTCCACCTTAGGTGCGAGACAAATGTCGGGTCAGGCTGGCACCGTCGAAGTGGCCGAGACCGGACGACATGGCATCGACATAGCTTTTGCGGGTTTCCTCAGACAATGGCATTGGACGCCCTGACTTCGCCGCATGCGCGAGCGCAAGGTCGAGGTCTTTCAATAGGCCAGCAATGTCAAATGTTCCGGGCTGGTCCGAGCCGTTCATCGTATCCACAACAATCTGTGCCCTATTCTTCAAGACTGCTGGTCCTGCGGAGCTGTCGGCAATCATTGAAATTGCCATATCGGTCGAAATGTCAGACCCATCCAGCAGCGCCAGTGCCTCAGCCAGAGTTTTCCAGTAGATCGCCAGTGGCAAATTGATGGCCAGTTTCATATGCGCGCCAGCGCCGATAGGTCCAAGAAGCTCGACGCGCTTACAAAGATGATCAAGGATTGGTTTTGCGCGGGCAAAAGCCGCTTCGGTTCCGCCTGCCATCCCCAAGAGCAGGCCTTTCAGGGCTGGGCCGACCGTCCCACCGACCGGGCAATCAACAAAATTGGCGCCAGCGGATGTTATCTCGGACCCGATCGCCTTTGTCTCGTCGGGCAGCAGCGTCGAGAGATCAATTATGAGCTTGCCGGATATGCCCGCCTTGATCAGCTCGACGCTCACCGCATTTACCGCCGTCGCATTCGTCAGTGAAATGAGGATCACGTCAGAGGCCACCGCAGCGGCGATATCATTCACGACTGTTGCCCCAGCCTTTGCGGCTGCGTCCGTGTGGGCAGCAGTGCGGTTCCAAACTGTAACGGGCTGGCCGACTTCAATCAGCCTTTTAGCGAACGCCGACCCCATGCGGCCTGTGCCCAAGATTGCAACTGTTGTCATGTTTTACCCTCCCCGTTTAGTCCAAGTATCTCGAGCGTGGTTTCTCCCGCGCTAAGGCGTTCTATCATGCGTCTTTCCTTGGCAACGCGCAATTCGCCTGCTGATACGGCCTCGTAAATTGACGCGGCAGGCAACACAAGAACTGCATCGGCGTCTGCCACAATGATATCGCCCGAATTGATCGTCACACCGCCAATGTTCAGTGTCGCGTCAACCTCACCCTTGTGTTCTTTTGTCGTTCCGTTGATGTTCAAACCTCGCGCAAAGGTCGGAAAGCCCAGCGCCGCAATCTGGGCGCTGTCACGCACCGCGCCATTGATCACCAGCCCTGCAATACCACGTAGCTGGCACGCTAAGGCCATTATCTCCCCGAATGGCCCGGATTGCGTGTTCCCGCCATAATCAACGACGAGCACCTCTCCCGCCTGCGCCCTGTCGATGGCAACGTGCAGGGCCAGATTATCGCCGGGCACACACCGCACAGTCCTCACAGGCCCCGCAACCTGCATCCCCTCTGCGATGGGCCGCAGGTGTTCATCAAAAATGCGCGCATCTTGCGCGGCTTCGCCCAGCGTGGCCGTGCCAAGTGCGGCAAGGCGTTCGGCAGTCGTCACGCGGCCGGGGCTCCAATGCGCACTTGCATCGGGGCAAGACCATCGACGGAACAGTCCAGCACGTCCCCCGTGACGACCGCGCCGACGCCGGCAGGTGTCCCGGTCATGATGATGTCACCGGCTTTGAGTTCGTGCTGTTCGGAGAGCTTTGAGATGATTTCGTCAATTTTCCAGATCAGCAGCGACAAATCATCATCTTGCCGGGTTTCGCCGTTAAGCTTCAGGCGCACGTGTCCGGTAGACATGATACCACTATCCTCAACGCGTGTAATCGGTCCGATAGGCGCGGAATGATCGAAGGCCTTGGTGACTTCCCAAGGAAGGCCTTTTGCCAGTGCGGCTGCCTGATGATCACGACGGGTCATGTCCAATCCGACGGCATATCCAAAAATATGCGAGGACGCTTGATCTTCGGGAATGTTGTAACCGCCAGACTTCAAGACAACGATAAGCTCGCACTCATAGTGAAAATTGGTTGTGAATACGGGATACGGGATTTCACCTCCGTTGCGCACAACTGCATCGTTCGGTTTCATAAAGATCACTGGGGGGTCACGCTCGTCTTGTTCCATCTCCCGAACGTGATCGAGATAATTCTTCCCAATGCAGTAAACGCGACGGACGGGAAACTTCTCGTCTGACCCTACAATGTCGAGGTGCGCCTGTGGCTGTGGCGAAACAGCATAATCAACCATGAATATTCTCCCTCAGATATTTGAATGCCGGTCGAGGATCCCGCCAGCTAGGCGAGTCGCGACGCCCTAAAGATCGAGTAGAACGCCACCCTATACAAGATATTAAATCCAGTATTTCGAACTTAAATATATTATTTTGCCAATTCAAAAGAATCATATAGCATCGTTTTTGGGGGAGTGGTCAGGGAGTTCACTGCCCGAACATCAACTGCCAACAATGGCTAGGGAGGATTTTCACATGACGACTCGTACAGGAATTTCACGCCGCCAATTCGGAACATTCACAATGGGCGGGGTTGCTGCGGCTGCGATTGGCGCACCGAGTATTGTCCGCGCTCAGACAGCAATCACATTTGCCGTACCAAACCCGTCTGCACTCACTTGGTTGCCCTACTGGGTTGCGGTTGGTGAAGGCTATTTTGGCGAGGATGGTCTTACGCCATCGCTCGAAGCAATTGACGGATCGTCCGCGGTTCTTCAGGCCATGGCCGCCGGCCAAGCCCATATCGGGGCGCCTGGACCCGGGCCGACACTTGGTGCACATGCCCGCGGCGTCGACGTAAAGTTCCTCTACAATATGTATCCCAAATCTGTCTTCGGCTTGCTTGTGAAAGCCGACAGTGATTACACATCGCCGTCCGATCTTGCGGGTACAGTAGTTGGCGTAGGAACTGCGGATGGCGCCGAGGTATCGTTCACAAGTGCGATCATGTCCGATCTTGGTTTAACCGCGGGCACAGATTTTGAATATCTGCCGGTTGGCGATGGCGGCACCGCCGCAGTGGCCTTCCTGCGCGATGAGGTCAGCTCATATGCCGGAGCCGTCTCTGATGCTGCGATCTTGGCGTCGCGCGGAATTGAGCTTAAGGAAATCACACCCGAAGCCTACTTAGGGTTCTTTGGCAATGGCGTTGCAATGCTCGAAAGTCAGATGGAGGCCATGCCTGACCTAGCACCGAAATTTGGCCGTGCGCTCGTGCGTGGCATGCGCTTTGCATCGGATCCGGCAAACAAGGAGACCTGCCTTGCCCACTGTGCTGCAGGCAACCCACAAGAGGGCGAACAGGACTACGCCGCATCCCTGTTTGACGGCGTTGTTGGCAGGATGACACCAACGGAGGCTTTCATGGCCGAAGGTTACGGTTATCAGCCAGCTGAACATTGGCAGGCAATCCACGATTCTGCGGTTGCATCTGGCGCACTTTCGGAGCCGATTACAGACCTTGCGTCCGTCTATACGAACGACTTTGTGCCTGGCTGGAACGCCTGAGCGTCGTGGCGGAAGTCCAGCCATTAAGAACTCAGCCGGCCGCGCCTGTCGCGCGGCCGGTCTATGAGATCGCTCGACTCTCAAAAACCTATGCCAGAAACAGACTAGTGGCCCTCGAAGACGTGAATCTAACGATCCATAAGGGTGAGTTTGTTTCAGTCATCGGATCATCGGGGTGCGGCAAGTCGACCCTCCTTAAGATCATGGCAGGTCTTATGCCGCCAACCACGGGACGGGTGGTGCTTGAGGGCAAACCTGTTGTCGGCACGCGTCCCGATATTGGAATGATGTTCCAGCAGGCAACCCTGCTGCCTTGGAAGACAACGATTGAAAATATCACCCTGCCTATCGAAATCAGAGAAGGCCGAGGTGCCGCCCAAGCCGCACGCGATAAGGCGATGGACCTTTTACAGTTGGTGGGTCTAGGCGATTTCGCGAACGTCTATCCGGGAGAGTTATCGGGGGGGATGGCACAACGCGCGTCTATTTGCCGAATGCTTGTGTCTGACCCAGCTATGCTGCTGTTGGACGAACCGTTTTCGGCCCTTGATGAACTGACCCGTGACTTCATGAATATGGAACTTCAACGCATTTGCTCTGAACGCAACGCAACCACTTTTCTTGTGACGCATTCGCTGGCAGAAGCGGTCATATTGTCGGACCGTATTTTGGTTATGAAAGCCCGACCAGGCCATATCGTTGAAGACATCAAGATCGATCTGCCACGACCGCGCACGCTTGAAATGATCAATACACCGCAGTTCGGCGAGATAGTGGCCCATATCAGGGACCTGCTTGGCAAGGAGGCCTCAGAATGACCGATGCGACCCAAATGAACGACAGTGGCGGGGACACTGTGTGGGTTGAACACGAAGCCCTGATCGACCGCATCCCGCGAAGTGTCGCCATGATCTTTCTCTTTGTTGTTGTTGTCGGGATCTGGGACCTGGTAACGCGCATGGGATGGGTTAATGCCATTATTCTGCCGACACCGGCTGAAACCTGGGCTGATCTCATTTTTGTGGGGAAAAACCTCATCGCTGGCGAGTACATGCTGGATGCGCTCTGGACGACAACGCTTACCGTATTCTACGGATTCCTGATTGCCGTCACGATTGGCTTTTCTTTAGGCGTTCTGGTCGGCGAAACAAAGTTCGGGGAACGGGCTGTGATGCCCTATCTGGTTGCCATAGACACGATGCCGAAAGTCGCCTTTGCCCCTCTTTTCATTGCCTGGCTTGGATTTGATATTGCTTCCAAAGTGGCTCTAGCCGCCTTTATCGCGACATTTCCCATTGTCGTTGCAACCGCCGCAGGTTTATACGCGGCATCCGAAAACGAACGGATGCTGTTCAAATCCATAGGTGCCTCGAGAATGCAAACGCTGCTCCGGCTGAAACTTCCGACGGGGCTGCCTTACATCTTTACAGGCCTTAAGATTGCGTCTGTCGGTGTCATGGCCGGTGCAATTACCGGCGAGTTTCTTGGCGGTGGCAAAGGCTTCGGGGCTTTGATCCGGCAGTCCGCCAGCCAACTTGATACACCGCGTGTTTTTGCACTTATCCTCTATCTCAGTCTCTTGGGTCTTGCTCTCTACTTTACCGTGGTTTGGGCGCAGCGCCGTTTCGTGTTCTGGAACAAGTCGGACAGACCGGGAGGCGTTGCTTGAAATGAGCAAGGCGCCGGAAAGCAGAAATCTGTCGGAAGAGGCTTATGACAGCATTCGCCGTGACATTCTTCACGGCGAGCTGGTGCCAGATGAGCGCCTTCAGATCGAGGCAATATCCGAACGATACAGCATCGGTGCCGTGCCAATTCGGGAAGCTCTGAACAGGCTTTCCACAGAGGGGCTGGTCGCGAGAAGAAGTCACCGCGGCTTTTGTGTCGCTCCGATTTCGATTTCAGACCTCGAAGAGTTGGTGAAAACGCGTATCTGGCTTGAAACGCTGGCCCTGCGGGAATCGATGGCAAATGGTGACGATGCCTGGGAGGATCAACTCGTTGTTGGTTTCCATCGTCTGGCACGCACCCAACGTCGCCTGCCAACCGAGGCCGGACGCGAGATCTCTGAACAATGGGAAGAACGGCACAAAGCGTTTCACACGCTACTTCTCGATCGCTGTGAGTCGTCTTTGCTCCTGGGGTTCTGTTCTGGCCTGATGGACCAAGCTGTGCGCTATCGCAATTTGTCCATGAACAGCAATCCGAGCAAATTGCGGCGCGAAGGTGCCGCCGCCGAACACAAGGCTATCTTGGACGCGGTCCTCGAACGAGATGTCGATAAAGCCTGTTCGCTTCTTGAGGACCATTACCGGATCACGCTTGACGGCCTAAAAACGCTTACTCTTCCGGAAGCGGACAACACCCAAAGAAAGCCACGCCGCATTTTGAGCAAGTAGCACTTGCTATCCAGTCCCCTAAAAAAATGGCGCTTTCGATCGGCGATCTCTCCTTTGGTTGCCTGCAATTCTTACTGCTCGGGACTGAGATCGAACTCGTAACATGCGAGGTTGCCGGCCACTTGCCGGCAATGCTCAAACAGCCGCTTTGTCCCGCGTTGCGGTCATTTGGCCCAAGAACATGCTGCACGATGCACGAATGGCCGGTCTGGCGAAGCTGCGGCGCAGCATCAGATCGACCGACGAGCGGCAGCTTTGGGCCGTGAGTGATGCTTGACGGGGCGGTCAAATTGCGGATGCTGCGCCGCATTCGAGGTCCGGAAATGAGCCCTTATCGTCGGATGCTGCGGTTTGTCGCAATGACGGCTACGTGCTGGATGCGCCCTTTGCTAAGTCGGGCGGAAGGCCATGTTAAAAACACGCGACGAGATCACCACTAGAAACTATGCTGTAGACCCATCCTTAAATGGCTGGAGCGCCGCCCATAACATTTGGTGGATAGGCGTAGGAACCCCATAATCGCGGCCCAGCCGCACAACGTCTCCGCTCAAGTAGTCGACTTCCAGCCGCTTGCCAGCGTTCAGGTCGTCGAGCATCGAGGCATGCATCGTGTCGGGCAAGGTTCCAACGGTTTCCCACGTTTTCTCGACAATCCCTTCTGGCAGGTCCGGCAATACCGCCCTGCCGACCTGATCGGCTTCTTGCATACCGGCGAGGAACAGCGCGCGGCTGTCCGGATTGTTCCGGAGTGGGCCGATGTCAAGCCTCGTCAAGGTCGTGAAGCTGGCCAACATCGCCTGAGAGATGAATTTTGCCCACAAGTCATGCAGGATATTGTCCGGGATTACGGCTGTCGCCCCCGCCCCGAGGATCGCATCGCGGAAGGCCTCAACGCGCGAGGTCACTCGGCCATCTAACTCTCCAAACGAAAGCGTATCCCACATTGCAGAATGGTTAATGATTCCGGGCTCGGGAATGTCGGCCGGGATGCGCGCTACGCCGGGCACCACGTGTTGCACGCCGATGATCGCGCCAAGCCGCTCATGGGCACTGACACCGTTCTGACAGGTCACTACCATCGTATCTGGCCCCAGCATGGGAGCAATAGCCTGCGCCCCGCTTTCAACGTCATAGTTCTTAACCATGAATAAGACCACGTCGACCGGCCCAACCGAACTTGGATCGTCGGTTGCCGCAATTTCAGGCAAATACAGATCCCCGCGAGGGCTCAGAATCTTCAGGCCTCGCTCCCGGATCGCCGCCAAATGCGCACCCCTTGCGATCAGCGAAACTTCATGTCCAGCCGCAGTCAGACGCCCTCCGAAGTAACCTCCGAGCGCGCCTGCGCCCATCACCGCGATCCTCATACAACACTCCTGCTTGACCACCAGTCCCGAGCGTAGCACGCGTATCGACCAGTGCAGAACCCGCAATATGCTTGAAATCACAGCGGCGGTGTTCTGCATCACCAGCGCTGATCTCGTCCGGAGCCAACGCTGTTTATCAACCCGAAGTTATTAATCCCAATTTTAGCGCGGGGGACGCAGCAGGTCCGCTTTGGGCCGTTCATGTTGGTCGGGGCGAGATCGTTTGGCAGGATCGCTGCGATGCGGCTAACGGTAGCAAGGAGCCCAAACTGCATCCGACCTGAAATCAGCCAGTGTCCGGTTTGGTCAAAAACCTTCGAGAGAAGAACGAAAAAAAGCGCCCGTCAGTCACAGCGAAACCCATTGCGATGATGGCAAAACCAATCCACGCCTCAAGTCCCATTTGTTCGCCAAGGAACAGCACACCAAGTCCAATTGCGAAAGGCGGTATAAGCAGGGTAACCAGCAATAGATTGGCGGCTCCTGCCTTCGCCAGAATGGCAAAGTAGAGAACATACGCCAATGCCGTCGACAAAGCAGCCATGCCAATCAGAGCACTCCACACAGTTGCGGAGAGAGCAAGATTTGGCGGGCCGTCAAACACAAGCACAATCGGGATCATCAGCACCGTGCTGCCAATCAACATGCCGAATGCGTTCATAAACGGTGGTTGACCAGCAAGTGCGGTTTTCCCCCAGACACCAGCAAACGCGTAAGACAGTGTTGCACCTAGGATGGCGAGTTGAGCCAGATTGCTGGGGTTAAATTCGATCAACGCGGTCGGCCCCATGATAAAGGCCACTCCCGCAATGCCCAAAGCTGCGCCAACGATTTTCTTTGCCGTCAACGGCTCATCTGGAAGCAACAGCCCCGCAACTGCTGCTGCAAACATGGCGGTGGTCCCATTCAATATGGACGCGAGTCCACTTTCAATCTGGGTCTGTCCCCAGAATATCAGCGAAAAAGGAATAGCGTTGTTGAGCGCTCCCATCACCAGATAGGCTCCCCAGACCCGCAGTGATCGAGGTACAGAAATCCCTTTGAATAGTACAATCAATGCCAGTACTGGCACAGCCCACATTACTCGATGCAGAGTTATGGTCAGTGGCGGAACCTCACGCAGAGCAACTTCACCAAAGAAAAACGAACCACCCCAAACCGCGGCGAGCAACAACAGCATGATCGTTGAATTTAAACCCAAGGTCAGCGAGGGGTTTTTGGTCATATCGAGCGGTCCCAATTACTCTGGTTCTTTTCTTCTGATACCTAGCTGTTCCTGGCGAGACGACCCGCTTCATGCGGATACGATCAAAACATTACTCAGTAGCATTCAACAGGTAGGGCGCAAAAAGCGGACCTCGGTGTGCCCACAGCGAAAGCACACTTTGTCCGCACACCGACGTTTTAGCCGACAAAAATGCTGCGCCATGCACGAATGGCCGCAATGCGAAAGCTGCACCGCAGCGTTGTATGGAACGGCCAAAGTCCGGTTAGGGCCGTTCATATTGGTCGGGGCGAGATCGTTTGGCAGGATCGCTGCGATGCGGCTCACGGCAGCAAGGAGCCCAGAGCAGACAACACACCAAGCTCCAATGTTGCATGAAATACCCAGCATCATGTTAACTTAACCCATCACACAATCGGGTTGAGACATGAGCGAAGAACGGTCAATTTCAGATCATTGGGGAACTGGCGACGTTTACTCAAAGATAATTGAAACCATGAAAGCTGCCGGGATCGACCCCGAGACCGTGACAGTTGAGCAACTGGCGCCGGTCGACCACTTTCATGCGAGGGGTTTTCCCGCCACCGTCGAGCTGGCCGATGCGCTTCCGATCGAGGCCGGGCAGCGTCTTGTCGATATCGGGTGTGGGATAGGCGGTCCGGCAAGATATCTGGCGCAACGTTTCGGATGTAAAGTCGATGGCTTGGACATCACTGCCCCCTTCGTTGATGCTGGCAACCAGCTAAGCACACTTGTTGGGATGCAGGATGCCGTAACAATTCAACACGGCGATGGGCAGAAGTTGCCCTACTCAGACGAGATGTTTGACGGCGGATACACGCAACACGTGACGATGAACGTGCCCGACCGGCACGCATTCTTTGCTGAGGCATTTCGAGTGCTCAAACCCGGTGCATTTTTCGCTTTGACCGAGCATGGGTTGGGTGAACTTGGCGATCCGCAT
>Ga0208544_10002368_pt1 | contig 12327 bp, 9 predicted proteins | sample DEB08_DNA_9_FD_184526 | JGI IMG/M metagenome (GOLD analysis project Ga0208544, IMG submission 184526) | Aqueous microbial communities from the Delaware River and Bay under freshwater to marine salinity gradient to study organic matter... | ecosystem: Environmental > Aquatic > Marine > Coastal ...
CGAAGGAGATTCCCTTGTACTTAACAACACCAAAGTTTTTCCCGCCAGAATGTATGGCAACAAGGAAAAAACCGGCGCTCGCATTGAAGTGTTCTTACTACGTGAGTTAAATTCCGAAAGTCGACTTTGGGATGTTTTAGTAGATCCCGCCCGTAAAATCAGAATTGGCAACAAGCTTTATTTTGGCGATGACGATAGTCTAGTAGCCGAGGTAATTGACAATACCACTTCACGCGGACGTACCCTGCGTTTTCTTTTTGACGGCTCTTACGAAGAGTTCCGTGCTAAATTGAAGGAACTCGGACAAACGCCTTTACCTAAGTACATCGATCGCGAGCCAGAAGCGGAAGACGAAGAGCGTTACCAAAGTATTTTTGCCAAGCACGAAGGTGCCGTTGCCGCTCCTGTGGCCAGCTTACACTTCAGCAAGCAATTAATGAAACGCTTGGAAATTAAAGGGGTGAATTTTGCCGAATTAACCTTGCACGTGGGCTTAGGAACTTTCCGCCCCGTAGAAGTAGAAGATTTGAGCAAGCATAAAATGGATTCGGAGCAGTATATGATTTACGATCATACCGCCGAAGTGGTTAATAAAACCATTAACAACCGCAAAAAAGTTTGTGCCGTAGGTACTACTTCTATGCGCGCCATGGAAAGCTCAGTAAGCACCGATGGGCATTTGAAGCCTTTCAACGGTTGGACCAATAAATTTATCTTCCCACCTTTTGAGTTTCAAATTGCGGATATGATGGTTACCAATTTCCACCCTCCCCAAAGCACTTTAATGATGATGACCGCTGCTTTTGCGGGTTATGATTTATTGATGAAAGCTTATAAGGAAGCCGTAAAAGAAAAATATCGCTTTTTAAGTTATGGCGATGCCATGATTATTATTTAAGCAGATCTGATACTAGTAAAAGGCCGAGCAAAATTTTGTTCGGCCTTTTTTTATGCTCATCTGCGAGGACTTAAAAACACCGCAGCGATTACTATAAAACCTACTCCCGTAACGAGGGGAGGACGCATAATTTTCTCGGGTAAAAAGCCCAGGTATAGCATGTAGAAGCCTAGGATGATTAAAATTAGTGCCGCAATTTTTTTAAACATGCTAATTCTGTGTTGATTAGAAGGGTTTAAGTTAAGTTATCTCAGCGATAAACACAGGGCTATGGAGCAATTGAATTACCAGGAAATTCCCTTTCGAAGAAAAAACATCCATCAATACCGCGATGCAATCTCAATACCCAATACTAATAGCGCAGCGGTCTCAATACTATAAAGCGATAAATCGCAGGGCTATGGAAACATCGATATAGAATTGAATGCTCCTTCGAAGGCAGAAACATCTATCAATACCGCGATGCAATCTCAATACCCAATACTAATAGCGCAGCGGTCTCAGTACTATAAAGCGATAAATCGTAGGGCCAAGAAACAATTGAATTTCTCTCTCCAAACGATCTATCGTCTCTTTGTCTATCGTCTCTTTGTCTTATACCTTTTCACCGAATTACCTTCGAAGAAAATACATTAATTCAAACACGATCCAATCTAACTATTCAAATCTCTATACTCCCTACTATCTCCTTACCTTTGCCCCGTGGAAAACAAAAGAGACATACGCGCCTTGAGGCGCGAGGACATTGAAAGCTATTTCACCAAAATTGGTGAAGCGTCATTTAGAGCCAAACAAGTATATGAATGGCTTTGGAAAAAAGGGGCTAAGGATTTCGAGAGCATGACCAATCTCTCCCTCCCTTTACGTGAAAAGCTGGAAGCCAATTTTGTGATAAATCACATTCGCGTGGATGAGATGCAACGCAGTAAGGACGGCACCATTAAAAACGCCGTGCGCCTTTACGATGGCAAGGTGGTAGAGTCTGTTTTAATTCCCACCGACCATCGCATTACCGCCTGTATTAGCTCGCAAGTTGGCTGCAGTCTCGACTGCAATTTTTGCGCTACTGCAAATTTAAAACGCATGCGCAACCTCAATCCCGATGAAATTTACGACCAGGTGGTGGCCATAAAAAATGAAGCGGAAAACTTCTACGGCCGCCCGCTTACCAATATCGTTTTTATGGGCATGGGCGAGCCTTTAATGAATTATAAAAATGTTTTAGAAGCCATCGAAAAGATTACCTCTCCCGATGGACTGGGGATGTCGCCCAAACGCATTACCGTTTCTACGGTTGGTCTCGCCAAGATGATTCGCAAATTAGCCGACGAAGAACCACGCTTTAAACTAGCGCTTTCCTTACACTCTGCCCGCGACGAAGTACGTGACAAAATTATGTCCATCAACCTAAAAAACCCGGTTGAAGAACTAAGACAAGCCCTTGAATATTGGTATTCGAAAACCAAAAGTAGAGTCACCCTAGAATATGTGGTATGGCGTGGTATTAATGATCAAAAGATTGACATTGACGCCTTAGTACGCTTCTGCAGAAGCGTACCCTGCAAGGTAAACCTGATAGAATACAACCCGATAGACGATGGTATTTTTCAGCAAGCCGATGAAGAAGCGGTTATTGCTTATGTAAAAGCTTTGGAAGCGGCAGGTATAGTAGCTACCATTCGTAAATCGCGGGGAAAAGATATCGACGCCGCTTGCGGACAATTGGCGAACAAAAACGAATTGGAAATCTTTAATTAAGAGTTATTGTCATCTAAATTTTTGATGATTTTATTTTACGCCAATTCTAGTACTTAGACTACCTTTGAAGCGCATGCAGAACCTTAAAGCGATACAGGCACCCATAAACTCAGAAATGAAGGCTTTCGAGCCCAAGTTTCGCGACTTCATGGCTAGCAAGGTGGCACTCCTCGATCGCATTACCTATTATATTGTAAAAAGAAAGGGTAAGCAATTGCGTCCTATGTTAGTGTTTTTAAGCGCTAAACTGCATGGCACTATCGACGAAAGTAGTTACCGTGGCGCGGCTCTAGTGGAACTAATGCACACCGCCACTTTGGTACACGACGATGTAGTAGACGATTCCAATATGCGTCGGGGCTTCTTCTCTTTAAATGCCCTTTGGAAAAATAAAATCGCCGTTTTAGTAGGCGATTACTTGCTCTCACGCGTTCTTCTACTTTCCGTAGAACACAAAGAACATCAACTTCTCGAGTTAATTAGTACCGCTGTTCGCGAGATGAGTGAAGGGGAACTTTTACAAATTGAAAAGGCGCGTCGTCTCGATATCGACGAAGAAGTTTATTTTGATATCATCAAGAAAAAAACCGCCAGTCTTATTGCCTCCTGCTGTGCTGTTGGCGCCGCATCGGTAAAAGCCAATGCCGAAAGCATTGAAAATATGCGCCTCTTTGGGGAGTATTTAGGTATTGCCTTTCAAATAAAAGACGATCTGTTCGACTTTCAAAAAAGCGGTAAAGCGGGCAAACCTACAGGCATTGATATTAAGGAGCAAAAAATGACCCTACCTCTTATTTATGCGCTTCGCAATGCCGAAAAACGCGATAAGAAGTTTATGATTAAAGTGGTGAAACGCTATAACCACGATCGTAAAAAGGTAGAAGAAGTAATGTCGATGGTTCGCCATTCGGGCGGTATCGAATATGCCGAGCAACAAATGCTCGACTATCAAGCCAAGGCTTTGAAGATTTTAGATCAGTATCAAGCAGATGAAGTGAAAAATTCCTTAGTCGCTTTAACTGAATATGTTATTAGCCGAAGTAAATAATTATTTTTGTCGCTTCAATTAACCGACATTTTATTTTTAGATGGATAAGATTCAAGAAACCAGCGGCACACTACTAGACATGGCCATTAAATATGGTACTTCATTAATTTTAGCCTTACTCGTCCTTTTTATTGGACTAGCCATGATTAAGCGCATCACTACAGTAACGCGTAAGCAAATGGTAAAAAGAAATATGGACCCTAGTTTGGTTCCGTTTCTGATTTCAATTATAAATAGCTTACTTAAAGTTTTACTAGTGATTTCCGTTGCTACTATGCTTGGTTTTGAAATGACCTCGTTTGTAGCTGTATTAGGTGCTGCAGGTTTAGCCGTAGGTTTGGCCTTGCAAGGAAGCTTATCAAACTTCGCCGGTGGAGTTTTAATCTTAATCTTAAAACCTTTTAAGGTAGGCGACTTTATTGAAGGTGGCGGCGTAGGTGGAACGGTAAGAGAAATTCAAATTTTCTACACCTATTTAACTACTCCTACTGGTCAAGAAATTATGGTACCAAACGGAACCTTATCCAATAACAATATTGTTAACTATAACTTCAATCCTACCCGTAGAATTGACATGACCTTTGGTATTGGCTATGGCGATGATATTGACCAAGCTAAAAGCATACTTCATCAGCTTTGTGCCGAAGAAACACGCTTCCTCACCGATCAAGGCATTACCATTTTCGTAGAAGCCTTAGCCGATAGCAGCGTGAACATTCGCGTAAGAGGCTGGAGTGCTACCGGTGATTACTGGGGTATTTTAGGTGATTTCAACGAAAAAGTTAAAAAAGCTTTCGATGCCGCTGGCGTTGGGATTCCTTTCCCACAAATGGATTTACATCTAGTAGAAGATAAGACGAAATAAGGGGCATTCGTAAAAAAATAAGTTTTAACAAAAAAAGGAGTCCTCTTGGGCTCCTTTTTTATTGGAGCGGAGTGCTTAGATTTGCAACAATGATCAGCCAAGAAAGCATCCAGAAAATTCTCGACACCGCTCGCATCGAAGAGGTGATTGGCGATTTTGTAACTTTAAAAAAAGCCGGCAGTAATTACAAGGGGCTCAGTCCTTTTAGTAATGAAAAATCGCCTTCCTTTATGGTTTCTCCCGCCAAGCAAATCTTTAAAGATTTCAGTAGCGGCAAGGGCGGCAGCGCGGTTACCTTTTTAATGGAGCACGAGCAGTACACCTACCCGGAGGCCCTGCGCTTTTTGGCAAAGAAGTACAATATCGAAATTGAGGAAACCGCCCAAAGTTCGGAAGTTATTGCCGCACGTGAAGAAAGGGAAAGCCTTTTTCTAGTCAATGAATTTGCCAATAAATACTTTCAAAATCAACTTTGGGAAGACCCCAAAGGACGAAGCATTGGCCTTAGCTATTTTCAGGAGCGGGGCTTTAGCGACGAAACCATCAAAACTTTTCAGCTCGGCTACAGCCAAGATGGTTACCAAGTTTTTACCGATCACGCCCTAAAAAGCGCGCATAGCCTAGAGTTTCTAGCCAATGTTGGCCTCACTAAGGTAGATGGCGATCGCAAGCTTGACCGTTTTAGGGGACGCGTAATGTTCCCCATTTTATCGCATACGGGTAGGGTTTTAGGCTTCGGCGGCCGTATTTTAACCAAGGATACCAAAGCCGCCAAATACCTCAACAGTCCCGAAAGTATTATTTACCATAAGAGTAAAATTCTCTACGGAATTTTCCATGCCAAAGGCTTTATCGCTAAGGCAGATGAGTGCTTTTTAGTAGAAGGTTATACCGACGTAATTAGCCTTTTTCAAGCGGGGGTAAAAAACGTGGTAGCTAGTTCTGGTACCGCCCTTACGGTAGATCAGATCTTATTGATAAAACGTTTCACCAAAAACATCACCCTTCTTTATGACGGCGATCCTGCCGGTATAAAAGCCAGCTTACGCGGAATCGATCTTATTTTAGAACAAGGCATGAATGTTCGGGTGGTTCTTTTCCCCGATGGTGAAGATCCCGACTCCTATTCCAAAAGAGTATCGGCAGTAGAATTAAATAGTTATCTCGCTGAAGAGCGTACTAACTTTTTACGTTTTAAAGCCAAGCTTTTACTGGATACAGTGGGCAACGACCCCTTAGAGAAAGCCAAGGCGGCGCGTGAAATGGTGCAAAGTATTGCCCTTATGCCGGATGAGTTAGACCGCACGGCCTTCATCCAAGAAACGGCGCGCATTCTCGCCATGGAAGAGCGCATTCTTTTTAGCGAATTGGGACAAATTCGTTCGCGCAATATCACTAAAGCAGACGAACAAGCGAGGCGGGAGAACCGCCCCCAAACGGGACCAGGTGAAGCGGAGGGCGGCAGCATGCATGTAGTAGAGTCCACCGAGCTGGTAGCGACGTCCATGCTTTACCCCCAAGAAGAGGCTTTATGCTCCCTACTTCTCAATCACGGTGAAAAGGAAATCATATTTGATGAGCCCGATGAAGAGAATGAAAACCCCGCAGCCGAAAGTATCGCCGCTTATATATTATCCGAACTGGTTAGCGATGGCTTAGAAATGGATGACCCTCTATTTCAGAAGGTTTTTCAGCATTTTTTAGACATCTATAATAATGAAGAGCAACGCATTGCTAAGGCAGAAGAGTTTTTAAGAGGCGGCAATAAAGATTTAATGCATAAGGTGGTCGATCTCATTTCGGAAGAACCCGCATTACACGATTGGAAACGCAAGAAAATATTCCCTCCCGAGCCCGACGCGCACCTGCGTATTTTCACCATCGAAGCGGTGCTACGTTTTAAAGAAAAGAAGATTGCTAGCCTGATTAAGGGCGTACAAAAAAAATTGCAAAGCGGCGAAAAGGTGGATATGAGCGATCTAGAAACGGTGAAAAACCTTACCCTATTGCGAGTGGAAATCAACAAAAAGTTGAAACGGATTTTATAAGCCGATTTTTCTAAAAGGCAAAGTATATAAAGGGCTGTACCTCGGCACTTAAGATTTGATAGATCACCAAGGTAGCGGCAAAAGCTAGTAGGAATAGAACCCATACTGGTGCTGTACTCACCGCCTCGCGCAATCGCGCTTTGTGCACGCTGGGAATCCAATGGATGAGGTAGCCCGAGATTAGCACCACAAAATATTTCCAGTTAGAGATAAAAACCTCATCGACCGTCGCCCAGCCAAATTCATTGGGGATTTTTGCCAAAATCTCAATGGCCCCATCCCAAGTAGGAGAGCGGAACCAAGCTCTTGTGAAGGTGATGAAAATGAGCGTTAAAGCCAAGCCTATACTACGATTGTACCAACGTGATTTATCGGCCCAAGGGGATATTTTCTTCCAATTCTTATAAACTACCAAGCCTAAACCATTTAGAGTTCCCCAAGTAACAAAGTTCCAAGAGGAGCCATGCCACAATCCCCCCAGCACCATAGTTAGCATGAGGTTGATATTGGTATTAACCCAACGCTCAGCACTACTATTGTAGCGCATCAGAAGGTAAGCTATTATGAAAATCCCCCCTAATACAATTGACAAGATCAAGCTGCCTACTACCAAAGAAATCATCACCAAAAAGGACAGAACGATAAAGTAAGAAGCCAAAGTTCCTTTGCGATTTCCTCCGAGCGGAATGTATAAATAATCTCTTAACCAGGTGGATAGAGAGAGATGCCAGCGTCGCCAAAAATCGGCTACCGAAGAGGCTTTATAAGGACTGTTAAAGTTTTTAGGAAGGGTAAATCCTAGTAGCATTGCAATGCCAATGGCCACATCGGTATAACCCGAGAAATCGGCATAAACCTGCATGGAATAGCCAAAAAGCGCACTCATCGTTTCGAAACCACCATAAAGCTGGGGATTATCGAACACGCGGTCAATAAATTGTACCGCGAGGTAATCGGCTAAAACCAATTTCTTAACTAGGCCATTTAAGATCCAAAAAACGGCTAAGCCCGCGCGCTCTTTACTAAGGTTATAGGGCTGGTAAAGCTGAGGAATGAATTCGGAGGCACGCACAATGGGACCTGCTACCAATTGAGGAAAAAAGCTAACGTAGAAACCGAAATCTAAAATGTTTTTCACGGGCTTTACATCACCACGATAAATATCTACACTATAGGAAATGGTTTGAAAGGTGAAGAAAGAGATTCCCACAGGAAGTAAAATACGGTCAAAAATAAAATTGGTGCCAATCGCTTCATTGGTCCAAAGTGCAAATTGGTTAATTACCTCCCACTCTATCCCCGTAAGGCCATGAATAAAATCGGCCACGAAATACGCGTACTTAAAATAGCCTAAAACGAAAAGATTAACCAGCACACTGAGTGCCACTAAGGCTTGCCGCTGCCAACTTACTTTATTGCGGTAAATGGCATGTCCGATGATGAAATCTACGAAAGTGGAAAAAAGCAATATTACCAGATAAAAGCCACTGGTTTTGTAATAGAAAAACAGAGATACGGCAAAAAGAAAGACGTTTCTCCGTGTGGTATTCTTATAAACCAGACTGTAGCCTGCCATTACTAAAGCAAAGAACACCCAAAAGTAGAGCTGCGTAAAAAGCAAAGGAGTATCTGCTTGATACGTGAACCACTCGAGTATGTCCCAGTTTTGCATCATGGGGCTAAAGACTTAAGATGTGCTTCATATCCTTCCCAAATAGACCAAAACAAGAGGTCAGAATTTAATCGGTAACCCGCATTGGTAAAATGAATTTTATCTGACTTGGCTAAGCCATGTTCTTGCCAAACGGCAATACTATTTAAACCGCCCATCGTGCCAAACAAATCCCACAGGGCCGCATCGTGTTTCTTACTTAAGGACTGCATTACTTCAACTACATCTAAGGCGTGTTTATTGGGTATTCTACGCTTGTAATAACTATCGTTATTGGTCATAAAAATAAACTCACAATCGGGATTAATTTCGCGAAACCAGTAGACTAAAGAATCATAACGCGCTTCGTAGTCTGCTGGATTCCATTCGCTATCTGGCTTATAGGCATCATTAATCCCTAGTCCGAAAATAACCAGATCGGGAGCGACGTATCGTCCTTGTTCTACAAAGTTTTCACTGCGCAGAAAGCTTTTAGTGGCCGCTCCATTTACCCCAAGCGCATGGTAAACCAGGCCACTTTCTGGGCGCACCATCTGAACACCTTGCAAGGTATAGCGGGGTTCAGCGTCCTCCGGCGCAATAAAACGGACACTGATGGAATCTTTTAGCGTTTTAAAAAACCAGCGACGAACACCAGCCATGCTATCCAAAGCCGTACTATCGGGTGTTGGAGTACAAACAGGAATCATCGTATTGGAAGCCATATGCTCAAACAAGCGTATCTCTGTAAAGGCATAAGCCTCGCCCGAACTGGAAAAACTTTGTAATTCAAAACCAGCATTGGAATCAAGGGTTATCGCATCTATACCACTAAAACCCCAAGGGCAGTCATTTTTAGGTAGTGAGTTTCGGCATCCTTCCCAAGTACCAATTTTGATTACTTTAATATTACCCGGCATATTGGTATTGGCTAGGCTATGTGGAAAAAAGAACCCTCGCTCTACGTTTAAGTCGGGGGCTAATTGAGCTAAATTCATGCGCAGGGTATGGCTTAAAGTCCCGCCTTGCACATGCGAGCCGCCCATATGAACAATGTTCACCTTCCCTTTTTTCTCAAAAATAACTTGATCTAGTTTTGTAAAGAAGCCTTGCAAAGCATTAGAGTCGCCATAATATTGGAGGTGACTTTTACTGGTATCTAAAAAAGAATATTCCCAGGCCAAATCGTGCATTTCCTTCTGTCCAAAAACTAGAAGCGTTTGTAAAATGAAGACTAGACTAGTTATTGTTCTCATGAAGTGTTTCTTGTTTTGAAGCGGTATCGATTGCTTGCGCTGCCCGCTTGGCTTGCTTTGCTTTGATTGCTAAAATGCTATCCGCTTTGGCTTTTTCTTGGGAGGCAGCTAGTGCCGCTTCTTCCTTTTTATGACCGATATATTCGGCTTGCAAATGATCTAATGCTGCGGCTAGTTTATAGCCTACGAACTTAGCTCCGGCAGGCGAAAAATGACAATAATCTTTTACGGCTAAAGCTGGTTCTTCTTCCTCTACCCAGCGAACCATGGCGCCTTCTCCGCCCATAACATCGTGCAAATCCCAATAAGCTGCACCTTTGGCAAGCATTTCATTTCGCAGGGCCGACTTTAAGACTTTAATGATGGGATAGCTGCGCATCTTCAGTCCATTTTTAACAGCCATATCCGAAGGACCGATATAAAGTATCGAGGCCGAAGGATGCAAACTTTTGATATGCGCCACCTGTGCCGCCGCTGCTTTGGCGAAACGCTCGGCATCGGCCGTATCTTTGAGATAAGGCACGGCATTACCACCATACTGCAGAATAACTAATTCATAATTTTCACGCACTAAGGTGGTTTGGAATTGTGCTCGATCTAATTTTCTAAAAATCATTCCCGAAGCGCCGCGCATAGCAACATTATCAATCCAAACTCCACTAGCACTTTCAAAGGATAGTCCGTAAATACGTGGACTCTCCTTGGCTTTTAACACCAAGGAAAATTCGTCGGACTTTGGTACATTAATACTTGTAATATCTTCGAATTCAGCCGGAAAGGAATGAGAGGCAAAAAGGGTGTCTGCCGCGAAAACATCTACCAACAGTGGCGCTAATGTGGACAGACTCATTTTCACTTTACTAAAGTCACGCGCCATTTGATAGCCCCAATTTCTCTTTTTAAAAGTTACGCCACCTTCAAAGCCTTCGCCATTGCTGGCAGGCAAGAGTGTTGTAAAAGAGCCTAAATGTCCATAACGAGTATCTTTAATATTGGTATCGCGCCTGCCAAAAGCAGTTTTACGCGCTAAGCCGTAAGAATTTATAAATTCTAAGGAAGCCGGCATTACCAATGGCTCTAATGCCACGTAGCCAAAGCCTCTGCCACCGAAGCGTTTTTGCAAAACATCACGGAATTGCATGGTAATACGATCACCTTCAATTTGCGAATCGCCGTAATGAATAATGCGCACGGACCCTCTTTTACCCGCTGCTAAAGATTCGAGGGCATCAAAAAAGTGTCCTAAGGCATCAAGGCTTGCAACCTGAATTAGCGTATCCAAAACTGGTTTTTCAAAAGCAACCATTGCGAGGCTGTCGGCCAAATTATTAGAGGCTAAGGAATCAGATGAACTAGCTTTTAAAGCTTTAGCTCTTTTGGGGTTTTCAGACCATAACGGTCCAAGCAAGTCTTCGGGGGAATAGTAGCCTAGCTCAAAGTGACCAAGAAGCCACTTATCCTTAGGCATAAGTATGCTTAAGGCTAGCATTAGCCCGAAAAGAGCCACAAGAAATACTAAAAATTGCCTTGGTTTATTCATACCCTACAAGCTGCTGGGGTAATTTTCTGGACTATAATCTCTAATGGATGCCGTGTAAATTTTAAGGATTTCTCCGGGCTTAATCACGCCATCCACTTTATTCCAAGCTTGAATGTTATCCGTACTTACTCCTGGGAATTGTCTGGCAATACTCCAAAGTGTATCACCAGATTTCACCTTGTAACTTATAGAATTCTCGGTGGCATTGGTAATATTTACCGGTATCTCTTCCTGAGGCACTTCTTCCTTTTCCTTGGGAATTTCAGCTGGGGCAGAAGCCACTTCTTGCATCGCTTTCGCCTTTTTTGAAGGAACCCAAATAATAAGTTTTTGACCGGGATAAATATTATCGTTTTTAAGTTGATTCCACTTGCGCAGATCACTTAAACCTACTCCCATCTTACTGCTAATTTGCCCTAGAAAATCGCCACTCCGCACCGTGTAATCAATCGCATCATGCGTTTCTGGGTCGGGCTGAAAAGACAAAAGCTGCTTTTTACGTTTTTCATAATCCTCTTGTAGCTTTTGCTGGTAATCCGCGTAGGACGTAGTTAATGCCAACCAAGTTTCGCTACTGGGCTTCCAAGCAAAACCGTGAAGCCCTGCTCCTTTGGGGAAAATATCTTTTGTGAAATGTGGGTTTTTTGCTTTAATCTCATCCTCTGACTTGCCAAGCTCTTGCGCTAGATCGGAGAGTAAAATTGCTCCGCTTAGATTGATTACACTTTTGGGAGCCTTGCTAGGCTTCCATGAAAAACCGCGAAAACTGGCAGCGGCCATTTTCCCTTTCACGGGATCAAAACGTTCGTCTAAATTTTGATTAATGTCTAAACCCATGCGCACCGCTTCAACCCGAGTAAGGGCAGCGATTTCGGGAGAACCCCAACCTGCTGCTGCAAAGTGATAGGGCGTGGACATAAGCTCCCATGAATTATCAGAAACAAAGCTTTTACTTAGTAAGCCATCTTGTGCTTGCGCAGATGCTGTACGAAGTAGGCAAGCCGTTAATAAGAAGATAAAAAGGGTTGAAATACGCATATGCCCAAATATAAGGTTTGGAAGCTCCAAATTTATTCCGCGCTAGAATAGGAACATCAAAGTTTTCCTCATTTTTTTGTGAACAACTCCAATGGTTTATACGGCGATTCTTAAAGTGAAAAAAACAACACGGTCATCATAATCTCTTATGATGACCCGTGTTATTCTTGTCTAGAATTAGGGAAACGCTGACTCTTACAAAGCTAGCACCTTAGGGTCCCTATC
>Ga0208544_10002369_pt1 | contig 12319 bp, 8 predicted proteins | sample DEB08_DNA_9_FD_184526 | JGI IMG/M metagenome (GOLD analysis project Ga0208544, IMG submission 184526) | Aqueous microbial communities from the Delaware River and Bay under freshwater to marine salinity gradient to study organic matter... | ecosystem: Environmental > Aquatic > Marine > Coastal ...
CCGTATTACCCGGCCTCCGGGCCGGAATTCTTCCACTGCCGGGCCAGCAAGACAAATCATCCGCCCTCCTATGATACTTCGTCAGCGCCGCCAATGTGATGGCATGCTACTGCGGCCGGGAGGCCGCCCAATACTTCATCGTAGGCTGGAGCCTACGACGATTTTACTAGCCCTAGTGGGGTGATCCTGTCGGGAGCTAGCAAGATTTACTAAGGCGGCAAGATTTGCTATGGCGGCAAGATTTACCAAAACTTAGAGTTTTAGTAAATCCGGAATCAGGAAGGCCATGCCTGAAGTCGCCATAAATGACGACGAACCCGCGCGCCACCGGGTTGACCGTCATTTATGGCGGTCTAAAATAAAAAAACCAAACGAGGTTTTTTCAGGCGTTGCCTGAAGTCGCCATGAATGACGACGAACCTGCGCGCCCTCACCCCTTCACCAGCTTCCCACACTCCCCACCCCCCAGCAGCTTCCAAAAATACAGCCCAGCGCTCAAATCCGACACATCCACCTGCTTGGGAGTTGCGGCTTGCAGCCTGGCCTGTTTCAGCAGCCGGCCCATGCTGTCGTAGAGCAGCCAGGTGTCGGATGCGATGGGGGAAGTAAGCACTTTCGCCTTTAGGCTCGTAGTACAAGCCAGAGCGATGGATGCTCAATAAGATGCACTGCTGGACTAAACTCAATTCCTGGTGTTCACCCTCTACCAGTTGCCGACGTTCTGATAATGACCTCATAGCAACTTTTTTTTTAAAAAGTCATTCTCCACTTTTAGCTGGCCAATCGTGCGTAGCAAAGCATCACGTTCCGCTTCTGTATCTTTGTCGTTGCGAACGGAAGAGTCCTCAAAAACGAGATCAGCATTAGCCAGAAAATGCTTCTTCCAAGTCGTGATTTGTTGTGGATGTAAATTATGTCGCTGAGCCAGATCTGACATCGTATACCTCTCACTCAAGGCCTCTAGGACAACCTTCTTCTTAAACTTTGCAGTGAATTTTCTTCTCGTAGCCATTTTCTTTTTTTTTGACTAAGTTAGGAAATTTTCGCTGTCCTTTTTTTGGGGGAACATCATCTAGCAGTAAGGTATTGTTTTCTCCTAGAATCCAAAGTACGGGTATGGCTTTACCATCTACCTAATTGTCGTAGGCTCCAGCCTACGATACCGTATTCCCCGGCCTCCGGGCCGGAATTCTTCCGCCGCCGGACGCGGAATACAAATCATCCGCCCTCCTATGACACTTCGTCAGCGCCGCCAATGTGGTGGCATGCTACTGCGGCCGGGAGGCCGCCCAATACTTCATCGTAGGCTGGAGCCTACGACGATTTTACCAGCCCCGGCGGAGTGATCCTATTGATAGTTGGTAAAATTTACCAAGGCGGCAAGATTTACCAAAACTGGAAGTTTTAGCAAATCCAGAAGGGCTTTCTCATAAAAATACAAATCAGTCCGAAAAGACAAAAACCACTAAAATTTGCCCCGACCCGACCCTTAAGGGAGTTTTAGCGATTTCTGCCTTTTCTCCCTTTAGGGTTGGGGCAAAAAGGCGGAAATTGCTAAAACGGCTTTTAGGAGAAAACCCTGATGACCGAGGTCGGTATAAAATAAGGTAAAAACCAAGCCAAGCAGTTTTCAGGCGCTGCCTGAAGTCGCCATAAATGACGACGAACCCGCGCGCCCTCACCCCTTCACCAACTTCCCACACTCCCCACTGCCCAGCAGCTTCCAAAAATACAGCCCTGCCCTCAAATCCGACACATCCACCTGCTTGGGCGTAGCGGCTTGCAGCCTGGCCTGTTTCAGCAGCCGGCCCATGCTGTCGTAGAGCAGCCAGGTGTCGGATGCGGTGGGGGAAGTAAGCACAATATATTGGTCCGCAGGATTGGGGAATAGCTGCATGCTGGCGGTGGGCAGCACCGTTTCCTGCACACTCACCACGGGCGAACAAGGCAAGCCCTCGTTGCCTACGGGACCGAGGCGGTAGTTGGGGAAGTGGGGCTGCGAGCGAAAAATAGGCCAGGGCAACTGCACCGCTGCCTGCTCGAAATTGCAAGCCAGCCCCGGCTCGTCGGGATTGTGGATGACGTGAATGACGTCGCAACTGTTGCAGAATACATAGAGCTGGCAGTCGGGGCCGAGCTGCATGCCCCAGAAGTTTTCTTCAATAAACTGCCCTTGGTATTCGTATTCGGCTACCGTTATTCGGCTGGCAGCAATATCATCGGCCCAGGTGTCGAACTGGTAAATGAAATCGTAAGAAGAGACGTACAGAAAACGCGAATTGGGCGAGAAGGCTACGCCACCATACCATTCTTCTTCTTCTTCGATAGTTATTTGTTGGAAGTCGCTTAGTAAGCCTGATTCTCGATCAAAATTGAACAGAAATATATCATCTCCAATCGGAGCATACCTGACAAATTTACTGCCATCTGGGGAAAAATTAGACCACCCCCCTGACCTAGTACTTTGTGCTCCTATACTTTGTTCTTGGACAATATTTATTCCACTAGAAGAGAAAAGAAACCTGTAATAAGTATTCGTATTTAAACCGCCAGGAGTAATTACCCACCAAGATACTCCATTAGCATGTTTTACAGCAGTTAGCTGTCCGAAATGCATTGGAGTATTTAGAATAACTTGATTTTTTTGTTCTACAAAACCATTACCTCCATTCATTGTCATATTGACTTCCGTCCAGTAGAGCGGACCATTATAATCTTCTTCCGTAGAATCTATCCTTCTTCCTTTATGGAACAAGTAGAATACACTATCATATTCTGGCTTTGGTAGAATAAGCGCGCTTTGATTGCCAGCAATGTAAGTGCCTCGCCATGGATATTCTTCATTTATACAATATACGTCATGTGTTTCACCAGGGTTAATACCTTCTCCATTTTCAATTAGTTGATGTTGTGCATTAGCGATCTTACAGCCATTAGTATAAAACATTAAATTTCCTTGAGCATCGCAAACACTAGCCATTGTGGAGTTTAGCTCCAAGTAAAATGAATCTGGAATAACTTCAAGTATACCACTTCTAAATGATAGTAGATTCCCCTCAATTACTTCATTGCTAAGATCATAATCCCTTCCCATCGTCCAAACATAATCATGCTGCTGCCCATATATAGGCAACAGCACAATTAGGAATAGAATGAGGCTGAATATTAGCCTATTCATATTTTTATTGTTTAACAAATTTTCGACTAATTTTTTCTCCATTATCCCCTACAATCTCTAGAATGAATACCCCAGGGGTTAAAGCTTGCGTTTCAAGCAATACGGTATTTTCTTCACCTACTAGCCATTCGACAATCATCAACTTTCCAGTTGCATCGTATACTCGGCAGGCATTTTTAGTAGCGATTGGACGATTTAACCGAACTAGTAAATAATCTTCTGCTGGATTGGGAAAGAGTTCTACGGATAGCCCCGTTAATTCCTCCGTACTTTTTTGAAGTGGAGCAGTTGTTGCACTACAGTAGTCACCGTCAAAAGCACGTATAGGGTCAAGTTTGCTATACAATGCACGTGCCTGATAGACAGCATCTCCATTTAACCAAGGGCAACTTTCGGCCAGTACGAGTAAGCTTAGGCTATCTGTTGCATCTAAAGCGGCATTGTCTTCTTTTACAATCAGTTGCTGCACTTCATAATCTGCTGCTAGGTAAGGTTCAGTAGTACTGTTCCCGCTATTACTATTGTTTCCCATCTGTTGTGACAAACCGCCGCCAGAAGACGAGGTACTCCAGGTCAGCTGCCCTAATAATTGGATACGCTGGTTATCTAGGTTAACAAGTAAGGCATTCAGAACACCTTGAAAAGCGACCATTTCTTGCAATAAATCATTCCTTGATGGAGAAGGGGATGTAACACGTAAAGCAGAGGCGGTTTGTTCTATTTTGTTAGTTGCCTCAACAATGCTATTCATATCCGCTTGAGCTATATTTACTGCGCTATTCATGTTTTGCCGACTCGTTTCCAATTGATCTACCATCGTACCATTCATAGCCGTAATAAATTGCTGAAACTTTGGACTATTCAAGCTAGTGGTGGTGGGATCAGACCAACGAGAAAGGAGTCGGGCGCGAGCAATATTTGAGCTTGTTGTTTCGTATCCAGGTACTAGAAAATCACCATCAGTAATTTTTCCCTCTAGATTAGTTGGCTTTGGATAAATGCCTTCGACGGAAGGAGGAGCAGGAGTAGAAGGGCACGAAAAAGTTGGTATTGATTGGTTGTTTACATCTGCAATCCAGGCATTTTGTGGAGCATTATTAGTTGGAAAATAAAGTGAATTTTCTTGAAAATTTACTTCAAATCGGGAGGCCAACCAATCAAATTCACTATTAGAAGCATGAAAAGCCCCAAACCCACTCCCAAACAGTCCATCCCAAATATTTCCACGCTGAATCTGTTCATCTATTGCAGCGTTATTGATGGTACCGTTGGTGTTTTGGATACCCAACTGTAGCCCAGTTCCACCCGCATGGAAGGTATTGCCGCGCAAGTCGGTATTGTCATTCAGTCCCCAAAACTGCATGCCTTTGTCCAGATGCGTAGTGGTGTTGCATTCCAAGGTCGGGTCGGCCAATCCATCGGCCCAAATGCCGAATGTACTGTTGTAGTTGGTAGCACTGGGGCCAAAAATCTGATTGAAGGACAGGAAGGGGCGGAAGCTGCCTGCTATTTGTACCCCTTTGCGGCCAGCGTTGGCGGTGTTCAGGTAAATATAATTGTTGTAGAGGTACTGAAATGGTTTCAATGTAGAAAGAAAGAAAGAAGCACGTTTTTCATCTTTAATAGAATTTTAGCGCGTAAAGAATGGGTTAAACCTACCCATAAACAAACTAAATATGCGAACGCTTTTTGCTAAAAGTCAGGAGGCTGACTTTTTGGCCATCACACCTCCACCTCCCCCGCAAAGACAAAAACCGCTGGTCCACACAGCCAGATCTGGCTAAACTGTGTTCCATCGTAATGCAGGCGAACGGCCAACGCCCCGCCTTTGGCGGTGACGGGAATGGTGAAGTCTCCCTGGCGGCCCGTAGCCTGGGCTGCTACCAGCGCGGCAGCGGTCACGCCGGTGCCGCAGGCGAGGGTTTCGGCTTCCACGCCCCGCTCGTAGGTGGCGATGGTCAGGCCGCTGTCGGCGGTGCCCGTGACGAAGTTGACGTTGGTGCCACCGGGGGCGAATTCGGGGCGCTGGCGCAGGGTACGCCCCTGCTCATCGACGTCGATGGCATCCAGGCGGGCCACTTGCGCCACGTAATGCGGCGAGCCGGTATCCAAAAAATGGCCGTCTAGCACCGGCGTGACCGCCGTCACCGGGGTCATCTCCAGTTCTACCCAGGCGGGCTGGGTGAGGTGGGCCCGGTGGGGACCATCTACGGCGCGGAAAGTCGTTTGCGCGCCAATGAGGCCCAAACGGTGGGCAAAGGCCACGATGCAGCGCCCCCCGTTGCCACACATGGTGCTGGGGTAGCCGTCGGCATTGTAGTAGACCATGCGGAAATCGTAATCGGGGTCGCGCTCCAACAGCATGAGGCCATCGGCGCCGATGCCGAAGCGGCGGTCGCAGAGGCGGGCAATGGTGGCGGCCGACAGGTCGGTCAGCACCGGCCCCGACCAGTGGTTGACGATCACAAAATCATTACCAGCGCCCTGGTATTTCACGAATGGCAGGGTCGTTTTCATCGGCGTGCTTTATCGCTTCTTCCAAAAATCGCTGAACAAGCTCCAGATTTCACCCTTGGGCGGCGTGGCCCACAGGGTCACCTGTTCCTTCTTGATGGGGTGCATAAACGAGAGCGAACGACAATGCAGGTGGATGGTTCCGTCTTTATTGGTGATGGTACTGCCGTATTTCAGGTCGCCGCGGATCGGGCAACCAATTTTCGCCAGCTGCACGCGAATCTGGTGGGGGCGCCCCGTCTTAGGTTTCACCTCCACCAGGACGTGGGTGCCCAGGCGGCCCAGCATCTGGTAGTGCAATTCTGCCTTTTTGGCCCCTACCGCCCGGCTGCTCATAAACTCGAAAGCCTTGGCCACGTTGCGTTCCGGGTCCTTGGTGAGGTAGTGTACCAGTTCGCCTTCCAGCGGATCGGGCTGGTTGGCCGTGACGGCCCAGTAGGTTTTTTCCACTTCCTGGTTCTTGAACATTTCGTTCATGCGGGTCAGGCCTTTGCTGGTTCGCGCAAAGAGGAGAACCCCACTGACGGGGCGGTCGAGGCGGTGGATGACGCCCAAAAACACATCACCAGGTTTCTTGTACTTGGTTTTGATGTAATCCTTGACGTATTCGGCCAAAGTGGCGTCGCCCGTTTGGTCGCCTTGAACCAGGTAGCCTGCTGGTTTGTTGATCGCAATGAGGTGGTTGTCCTCGTAAAGCACCTGTAAGTGCATATCTAGTCGATTTTAAGCTGCAAAACTATGAAATTATCCCTCGGTTTCTCGCCTTGCCCCAATGATACCTTCATTTTCGATGCTTTAGTGCACCAAAAAGTGGATACCGAAGGGTTGGAATTCGATATTCTGCTCGCCGACGTGGAAGAATTGAACCAAAAAGCCTTCGCCGGCGCCCTGGATGTCACCAAACTGAGTTACCACGCCCTGGCCTATTTGCTGGACACCTACGCCCTGCTCGATGCCGGCTCGGCGCTGGGGCGCAACTGCGGCCCACTGCTCATCGCCAAACGCCCGCTGACCGTGGCCGAGGTCAATGCGGGCACCATTGCCATCCCCGGAAAATACACCACCGCCAATTTCCTCCTCGGCCTGGCTTACCCCGAGGCGACGAACAAACAGGAAGTACTTTTCTCCGACATCGAAGGCGCCGTGCTCCGCAGCGAAGTGACGGCCGGGCTCATTATCCACGAAAACCGCTTCACCTACCAGGACAAGGGCCTCGTGAAAATTCAGGACCTGGGTGAGTTCTGGGAAAGCACCACCGGGCATCCGATTCCCCTGGGTGGTATTGTCGTCAACCGGCGCTTGCCGCTGGAGGTGCAGCAAAAGGTCAACCGCGTGCTAGCCCGCAGTGTCGCCTTTGCGCAAGCCCACCCCCAGGCCACCAGCGCCTACGTGAAAGCCCACGCCCAGGAAATGGACGAGGCCGTCATGTTTGCCCACATCGGCCTCTACGTCAACGACTTCACCCTTGACCTGGGCGAGCAGGGCCGCGCGGCCGTCGCCCACCTCTTCCAGGAAGCCCAAAGAAAAGGGGTGATTCCGGTGAGTGAACAGGCCGTTTTCCTGCCCGCTTGAACAGAAAAAGCCCCGTTATTCTTGTAGAATCGCAGCAGCGTTTATATTTTAGAGCCTTACCAACCATTTTCCTAAAACACCTCCAATGAAAAACAACTACCGCGCTTTACTCTTTTTGCTCCTCCTCTCCCCGTTACTCGCTAGTGCACAGCTCCAAAAAGGAGATATTGTCATTGGTGGCAGTATGGGCCTGGCTTTTACTACCCTGGATAACAATTCTATTTTCTTTTCTTCTTCCGAAGACCAGTTCGCAGCCAACTTCAGCCCCAGCTACGGCATCTTTACGAATGACCACCTTTTGGTGGGCGGCAGCATCTCGGTCGGCACCTTCTTTAGCTCTTTTACCGACTTTGCCTCCTTCGGTTTTGCGCCCTATGCGCGCTACTACTTCAATCCGGCCAAAGCAAACACCTTTTGGTTTGGGCAAGCCGGTGCCAGCCTCAACATCCTCACCGGTGACTTCGACAATCAAATCTATGGGCTCCAGTTGCAGGGAGGATTCAGCCATTTTATTGGTCCCAACGTGGCTATCGACCTCCTGGCTGGGCCCCGTATTACGGCGTCGGAAGACGATACATCGCTAAATCTGAGCCTGCAGGCGGGCATCACGGCTTTTCTGGGTGCGGCAGAAAAGGGAGCCTGGCGGTCGGCTACCGGCATTTTCGGTCGGGGTAGCTTCTTTATTGGCGGTTCTGGCGTAGGTTTTTCTACCAGCCCCTCCGATGGCGACAGCAGTTTTGGTCTGAATCCCAATATCGGTTATTTTGTTTCCGACCAGTGGGTAGCTGGGGCTTCGCTTATCCTCAGTGCCTTTCGATCAGAATTAGGCAACCAAACTTTTTCTACTACTACCCTTGGTTTCTCCCCTTTTGCCCGCTATTATTTTGGTACGGCGCAACGGTTCAATCCTTTTGGTACCGTCGGACTGGAGCTGGTGCAGCAAACCAACAAAAGCAATGGCAATGGCAATGGGAATACGGATTCGAGAAACGGCATCAACTTCGGAATCGGCGCGGATTTATTCATCACGCCCTACCTCGCGTTGGAGGGCATTTTGAGCTGGCAACGGGTTTTCGACAATTCCAGTACCTTGTCCCTGCAGCTGGGCGTACAGTATTTCATCAATCCGTAACTAAGCTACTGCTACCTGAACGCCCTTTGCCCATCGGCATTGTTGCGTTGGTAGGGCACCTTGATGAAGTCGAGGGTGCCGGGTTTTACCCGCAGGAAGAAGGAGTAGGTATTCCGGGTGGGCGCCCAGTTGAAGCCCATTTCCCAGCAGTGCAGATCGCGGCGCAGGCCCAGGTAGGGATAGGTCGTTTGCTTGCGCGTAAAATCGTAGCCAATGGAACCGATGTCGACGTTCCAGTTGGGCGTAAGGCCCAGGCTACCGCGTAGTTCGATACTGTGGGTGGTCACTTTGAAGGTGTCCCGGTCAGCAGCTACCGGGCTGAAGCCGAAAGCCATGTTGTGGCGGATGGAAAAATTTTCGAGCAAACTCAAAAAGTCGGTTTCTTCCACCGGTCGCAGTTCGTCGCCGTTGGGATCCACTTCTTCCACCAATTCTTCGGCCTGGCCCTGAAAAAGGGCCCTGATCTTCCCAATAGTGAGGTTGGTATTGAGGTTGAAGGACGCATCCACAAATTTAAAAGGCGTACGGCTCTCGCTCCAGGTGGTTTTGTCAACCCGCCGGAAGAGACCCGGTCGGTATTCGATCCGTTCCAGGGGGTCGAAGGTGGCTGAAAAGGAGAACGTGGTCGCTCCCTTAAAGAAGCGGGTGGTGCCCCGCATGGCGATGGGCGACCATTTCAGGCTGTCGGCCGCAAAATTGTAATCGCCGTTGATGGTTAGGTTATCGAAGAGCTTGATGTTCTTCTCCGTCGAATCGCGGCGGGAGAAGAGCTTGGCCTCAAAAATGTTGTTCAACCCGTACGACAGTCGCATTTGCGTCTCCTGGTTGGGGGTTCCCCCGAAGATGCCGTTGTTGAAGCGGGAATAATAAATATCCTCGTCGGAGAGAAAGGGCGACAGCGTATCAGCCAGTCGGTTGTAGTAGTTGGGGTTGTTCAGGTAGTCCGGTTGGTAGCCGACCGAAATATTGGGTTTGATGACGTGCCGTAGGCCGCGGATGGGGCCTTTCTTAAAGAAATAAGTGCCAAAAATCTGGGTATTCAGGCTCAGGTTAGCGGAGAAAGTCCGGAAGGTCGAAAAGCCACTGAGGGTATCAAACTGGTAGGTACCAAAATCGGTAATTTCCGTCTCTATCTCGCCGTTGGGCAAGATGGTGGTATCGATGCCGATGCCCCTGGTGGGGTCGAAGGTAGCCGACAGGCGCTCGCCGTACCAGACTTCGCGGTAGGAAGCGCCGGGGTTGAGGTTGAAATACTTCAATACTTTGAAAGAAGTCCCCATGGTGGCGTTGTGCTGCATACCGTAGCGGGCATCGCTCAGGGTCTTTTGTTCGAAGAAAGCCGTATCGGGCCCCGAGAAATTGGCGCGGGCTTCGTTGGTGTAGCGCAGGGTGATGTCTTCGTACCATTGCTTGGGGCCGGTTCTTTCCTTTTTCCGGAAGGGGTACAGGGCCTGGGTCTGGAACTGGAAGGTCGGGAAATCTACGCTCATCTGCCGCGTCTGGGTGTTCTGGCTGTGGCGAAAAGCCACGCTCATGGAGATGGGCTTGTCCAGCCAGTTGCGCGAAAAAGTAAAATTGGAGTTGATGACATTGGTCGACACCGAGCGGGCGTCGTTGAAGACGCGGCGCTGAAAGTCGTTGGTCTGGAAATTGATGGCACCACCCAGGCGGTTCAGGGGGTGGGCGGCGGCATCCTGGTTGTGCGACCAGTTGATGTAGATACCATTGGAGCGTTCAAAAATAGATTTGCGGGCAATGCTGCCATTGGGTGCCAGCACGGGTTCGCCGGTCAGGGGATCAGTCACGTTGACGATCTGTTCCTGGCGGCGGCTGTCGTAGCGGAAATTAAAATTGCCGTTGTACCCGTAGCGCTTGCGGTACTGCAAGGTGGTGCCCAGTCCGTAAGTACCTTCCAGGTAAATATCGCCCGCTAAGGTAAGGTTGAAATTATCTCCGAGCGGAAAGAACCACCCTATCTGTTTAAGCCCAAAACCCCACTGCTCAGAATATTCGTAATCGCGCGGAAAGATGAGGCCCGTACGGCGGCCTTTCGACACCGGGAAGAAACCGAAAGGCAGCCACAAGGGCGTCGGCACGCCCATGATTTGCAAATTGGAAGGCCCCACCACGACCAATTTGTTGGGAATCACCTTTTGCCGGCGGCTGGTGATAGCAAAGTGGGGATCGTCGGCCGTGCACGTGGTAAAAATGGCGTTTTCGCTGTAGATGATATCGTTGGCCAGGGTATCGCCCGGCGGCGCAGTGATAAACTTGGAGCGCTCGCCCCGCACCCGGATGTCATCTTCCTCGGTGATGGCGTCGTAGACGATCCCTTTGCGGGTTTCGAAATTGTAGCGCATGGAGCGGGCCACGAACTTATTTTCTCCTTCCGTAAATTCGGGTAATCCCTCCATGACCCCCGTTGTGTCATTGGGCATCCCCTCGGCGATGACCTCGCTTTTGGCCCAGCTCAGCTCAATGTGGGCGGCCCGGAGGGTAATATTGGTGTACCCTACGAAAGCATTGCCGTAAAGGTGGATTTTTTCGCCACTGGCATCAATTTTCATGGAGTCGCGGGCGTTGTATTCAACGGCAGCTTCCAGGGCATCCTTGGACAGGGGTATCCCCAGGCTAAGGCTGAGGCTGGAATCCGTGCGGAGGCTGTCTACGACCAGGCTGGCCGGGAGGGTATCCCGCACCAAGGCAGTCGTATCCTGGGCAGACAAAAGCCCGGCAACTAACAAGAACCAAAAGGAAAAGAGTAACTTTGTTTGCAAAAGTAAATGGTCTGAATTTATTAGGCCCAGGAACAACCGCAAGAAACACCAATTAATGAGAAAACAGGCTTTTAACCAGTCGCAAAAATTATTGCGGCGCTTTCCCCTGCGTTTATCCGTTGTCCTAACGCTAGGTTTCATTTTTTCGCAGCTTTCCGGTGCTGAATTTAACACTTCTTTAGCAAGCGTTGAATCCCCGGTGGAAGCGACCACGAATTATCACCCAAGACACAAAGGTATTGTAATCCCCGCAAACGACGCACCTCCATTTCGGATAAAAACCATTGTCATCGACGCTGGCCACGGTGGCCACGACCCAGGGTGTAGTGGCGCCAACTCCACGGAGAAGCACCTGGCACTAGCCGTAGCGCAAAAATTTGCGGCGGCTATCCGGCAACAATTCCCCGATATGCAGGTCATTCTTACCCGCGACAAAGATGTTTTCATCCCGCTTTACGAACGCGCCGCCATTGCCAACCGGGCCCATGCCGACCTCTTCGTGTCTATCCATTGCAATGCCATGCCCACGCGTTCGCCCACCTCAGGGTCAGAAACCTACGTCATGGGCTTGCACACGGCTGCCCACAACCTGGACGTGGCCAAACGGGAAAACAATGCCATCCTGCTGGAAGAGAATTACGAACGCAACTACGACTACGACCCCAATTCGCCCGAAGGCCATATTCTCCTGAGCATGTTTCAAAATGCCTTTTTGGAGCAAAGTATTTTGTTTGCTGAAAAAGTTGAACACCACTTCGAAGCCACTGCCCAGCGGCGGAGCCGGGGCGTCAAACAAGCGGGCTTCGTGGTGCTTAAAGAGACCGCCATGCCCAGCGTGCTGGTAGAAACCGGCTTTTTAAGCAGCTCCAAAGACGAAGCCTTTTTGCTCACGACCGAAGGACAAGACCAGGTAGCGCTGGCTTTGTTCAACGCTTTTGCCGAATACAAAGCCACCTTGGAAGGAAACAACCTGGCCGCTACCCCGCCGGTAGCGGTTGCCAACCCACCCGCTTACGGGCCACCGGCAAGCACCAGCAGTTACCCCAGCACCATTGTCAACAACACGCCCAGCCCAGCCGTGCCCCAAACGGTGGCAACGCCCAGCCCTGCCGTGCCTCCCGCCGCTGCCCCTCCCGCCGCTGCCCC
>Ga0208544_10002372_pt1 | contig 12315 bp, 7 predicted proteins | sample DEB08_DNA_9_FD_184526 | JGI IMG/M metagenome (GOLD analysis project Ga0208544, IMG submission 184526) | Aqueous microbial communities from the Delaware River and Bay under freshwater to marine salinity gradient to study organic matter... | ecosystem: Environmental > Aquatic > Marine > Coastal ...
AATCTAGGCAGACATGCATCAGAAGACCTACCATGTCCCATCAACGGATTATTTTCATGGGACAAATTTAGGTGATGATGATACATATTCAGTCCATACAGTGTAACAAAATGAGATTAAAAATCCCATTGATGGAATTTGTTGAGGTTACACATGAAATTATATCATCCTAAATATGGGACTATTTTGTCCCATTTGAACTTAAATATGCCAACTATGAGATTTTTTGATTTTTATCTATGGGACATTTGTTTCCGTGTCATGATACTGTAAAATTAGTATATGGCATTTTGTTAGATGACATGAAATTATTTTGTCCCACTTGAAATTAAACCCCCAATTTAACTAATTATTAAATCTCATCTTTGGGACATCATTGAGTTCTATGTATCGTATTGTTTAAGTTAAATATCACATTAATAATGTGATATAACTGATAACTCAATTCCACTCATGAACTATTTTTAGTTCATCATAATAATATTAATGTCCCATGAATACTTCGTTCTGCACACATATTTAATACCTAAATATCACATTAATAATGTGATATAACTGATAACTCAATTCCACTCATGAACTATTTTTAGTTCATCATTATAATATTAATGTCCCATGAATACTTCGTTCTGCACACATATTTAATACCTAAACACGCTTCTTGGAACCGAACATATACCACATATTATCACTTCCATCTACACCTCAACTTGGCTAAAATCCATCATCTCGACATCCTCCTCCTCCTCATTACTGTGATTATCGAGCTCGATCGATGCGCCATTACGTACATTAATGCTTGAATGGTTGTTTTTGACGTACTCCCTCCAATGCTCCTGAAGGGTCTCCCAAAACATCTCATTGCTCCTCCACCCTTTCACCATCTCCACCAAACGACTGTAGTATTTCCGTCCATCCAAAGTCCAACCATCCGAAAACTCTCTCAACTTGGCACCCCTCTTGGCATGGTACAACTGTACTGCCGTTCGTGGGTTCTGTCGTCCCCTGTACTGCATTATCTCATCCCAAACCTGCACCGAGTTCTCGTACACCAAGATTGTGTATGCAATGTCGTAGACGGTAAGATGATCCATCAAGGTTGTGCCTGGTTTTGCCTTGAAGCACTTGTTAAGTTCTCGTGTCCCAATATTATGAATCACGTACTCGTCCATGAAGCGCAAGAGTTCTTCACAGTCATCGTAGGCCTTGTACTCGGCATCTTCGATCTCACCACGGAACTTCACGAAGAGTTTTGCGTCTTCTACCTTCAACTTATTGTTGTTCACCCAGTCGACTAAAACGCAAGAAACGATTGTATTGATGAGAATGGCTACACGGCAACAGTACACCAAGAACAACAACACATACTTACCCTTGTACCTCTTCAACAGGTTCATTTTGAAGTTGGCCCTGGTCGCACACAATTTATCGTTGGCAAACAAAACAATCATGTTGTTCCAATACATTTCTGCCGTCATCCCTTGCGGCACAGTCATCTTCGCCAGCATCTGTGCACAAGTGCTATTTGGAAGAACACTCCATTTATTCCATAAATTTGGCATCATCTTAAAGTACCGCCATACTGCGGTCATGATGTACGCATACAGTTCTTGAATGTTAAGAAGATCCGACGATCCCAATCCTTCACTCTTCAACTTGCGCGTGACGCTCTTGCCTTTGCCACCCCGAGGAACGATGTATCGTTGAACGTTTTCCAGCTGCTGGCGTAGTTTTGCGTTGGCGGCGATGAGTAACGCTGTGTCGTCTCCTCCCGCCCGGCCGTTCCGATCCTGGAGATCACTCTCACGTGCATCGTCAGTCGGAACAGCATCATCTTCTCCGCCAGTACTCACCCGCGCCGGCCTGTTGGTTAGTGGAATTGGGCGTCTTGACTTCTTGAGCTGGGCGCTAGGAGTGACAGTTGCTTGCTTTGTTTTTCGTTTCTTCGTCGTTGCCTTGTTCTTCGTGATCGCCTTCTTCTTCTTGGATTTCTTGGGCCGTGCGGCTGGCTTGTTGTCCTCGTTGTCCTCTGCGGCATCGGTATCACCTTCCGATTCGCTTTCAGAATCCATGCTGATGTCGCACTCATCCTTGTTGGAGAACTCGTCCTCTGATCCCTCCTCATCTGGCACAGGTTCCCCATCGCTGTTGAGGTAAACGTCGTCGTCAGTAGCGGCGGCTTCGGCAATGGTGGGTGTGGCGACGACGGGTTTAGATATCCGAGACTTCTTGGGGGTCCCCTTGCCCTTTGCGGAAGCTCTTTTGCCGGCCATGGTTATAATGTGATTGGTAGTGTAATGGAGATTTTATGAGTGGTCCATTGTGAAACTCCCAAAGATCATCATTCCACGTATTATGCTGTTGTGGCAGGAATTAGTATGTTCATACATGGATCTACTCACATGTGTGGCGCGGCCTCAACCATTTGTATGTTCGGTAGAATTTGTACCATGTCTACACAAAATGGATGGCGCGCCTCAAAACATACACAGGAATCAACAGAATCCCCTCTCATTCATATTCCAACGCTCCAACTATCACACTTCAAACTCTTCATCTATCACATTTAAACAGACTACAAACTCATTTCCACGATATCAATTGACATGTCGGCGCAGGTAGGTTTGCACCAACCGTGCCCGGTGTGCCACAAGGGGTCGTTCCTTCCAAACTTTTTGACACAACATAGACGATTCTGCCCTGGCCCGACACAGTGGGACACCACATCCACTGGCCAAGCGTCGAGGAAGCGGCAACATGACGAGTACTACCTGCCCGAGACGCTGCATCAACAACGAAAGAAGATCGAAACTGAATTCACATCACGCCAATCCACGGGCATTGTTCGCACAGGAGATCGTCTTTTCGGCATGCCATCCATCGCCGACCTTGCGCTGCGTGTTCGACAGCAAGAACCAAATCAAGATAACAACGACGCCGCTGCAGTCGACTTTGAACCAAATCAAGACTACTACGACGACGATTCCTTTGACCACACCAAGATCGAAACGTCAAACGTGCGCCGTCGGGTTATACTGCCACCTGCCGTGATGTATCAGATCGACATGGAGCATACGATTCACAGACACCGCACTGTGGATCTCAACATGACTAATTCCATCAAAGACGTCAACGAGAGGCATTTGAAATATAACCATCTTGATCTTCGTACCTCGAAACAATACAATCGTGACGAGCTGGTCAGACAACTTGAGAAGGTGTACAACATGAAGGAACTCAAACCGAAGTTGTATCGCGTTGAGCTTCATGACGGAAGTACTGCAACCGTTCCTGTGTTTGATGTCAAGGCAACCTTGTTGAACCTTCTCAATGACGAGGAGATGATGAAACCAGAAAATTTTGCTACCAACTACGACATCTTCACTGGCAAACCGAAGACACCATCGACAAAACTCGACGAAATTCACACGGGCAACGCATGGGAGCCTGCACGTGAATTTTATTGCGGAGACAACCCAGACGCGTTCGCAATGGGGCTTGTTCTGTTTTATGACAAGACCCACACCGATCTGTTTGGATCACTTGCAGCGGCGCCATTGATTGCTGTCCCTACATTTCTAAACGAGGAGTGCCGCAACAACGAAAAATTCCACAGTGTCCTGGGATACATTCCCAATTTATGTCATGGGAAGGGCAAGAGCGACACACAAAGTAGCAAAGACAAGCTCCAAGACGAACACAAATGCCTTCGACTCGTTACCAACCAATTGAAGCAAATTGAAAAGGACGGCGGCATTTGGACTGAGGTCATGGGACGACGGGTGTGTGTCAAGGTATGGATTCATATCATTGCTGGAGATACTTCTGGACACAACAATGTGTGCGGGCATTACAACGCCAGTAATTCGAACTGTCCGTACAGACATTGCATATGTACCCTTCAGCAGTTGAGTGATGCTCTTGCGCAGTGCTACCTTATTTCACTGGATGACGTGAAAGATCTCACGCCTAGTGAACTGGTGGATTGGTCTAAACATGACATCGATAACGCGTTTGACGACACGCCCTTGTCTGACCAAATTCATGGAAAATTTGGTGTGACACCAGCTGAAATGCTTCACGTTTGTGGAAACGGCGTGTACAAATACCAATTCGAATCTACAAAAGACCTTATCGGGAAAAAGGATAGTCGTCAAAAGCAAAAAAATGAGTTCAATGCACTTCATCAACACTTGGTTCTTGACGGCAGCCGACAGAGCGAACGTGATTTCCCACGGACAAGCACGCGTACCGGTGTGCTCGATGGGACCAAGATGTCCGCGACAGAACGGCTTGGTAATTTAATGATCCTTCTGTGCCTGGCACACACCACTCAGGGAATTGCACTGTTGCGACGGGGGTTGCAAAAGAATAACATTGGCCATCAGGACTTCCGGGACTGCATCAAGTTGCAACTGGGGTACGAAAAATGGGTAAATGATTCCAATGAGATTCAAGAAGTTAAAGACTCGTTACCGCTAGTGGAAGAGATGATCGTTGCAATACAAGAGTGCTTCCCGCGATTCAGTGGCAATGGATGGTGCATCCCCAAAATGCACTCCCTAGCAAATATGACACATTACATGCTGAAGTTCGGTAGTGCAAAAAACTTTACTGGACAGGTTGGCGAACGTGTACTCAAGTCTGTTGTGAAGGATGTCGCGCAGCAAACGCAACGACGCGCAAAAGTGTTTGCGGAGCAATGCGCACTACGTCACTACGAGAACATGGTGTTTGCCCATGCCGATGATAACATGCGATACCAACTGGATCTTAATTGGGTACGCATTAGGAACGACGACACTACGAACGATAGAGTCCAAGGCAAGTATATGATGACATTACACGAGTGTAATGCACACGGCAAAGGCAGAATTGATGTTGACTGGAAAGACAAGGGAAGAGACAGAATTGGTATTCGGGCAAACAACAAGATGGCTTTTGCGATTCGAGAATTCGCGAAGGATAACGGTTACCGCGGTCAGTTTTCCGTAAGTGGTTACACATCTATCAAACTTGAGACTACTCACGCGGACGGGTCACGGCTATTCCATGCGTCGGAATTCTGTTATGGCGATGCATGGTACGATTATGCCATGATCAAATTTGTTGATGACAACGACTGTCTTCAACAATCGCCCGCGCAGCTTGTTGGTTTTTTTCGCTACGACGTGCCAGGTATTCCAACCCCCAAGCTAACGAAAGATGAAGGATTGAGCTTGGAAGAGATTGAAGACAACAACCTACAGGACGATACACTTTACGCTGTTATTCATTCTTCCACAAAACCATACATTGATTGGGATCGTATCCAAACTGACTTTGTCGTGCCGTTCCATTTGGGAAGCGTCAAGGATCACTTGTATATCGTGGATGTTAAAACAATCTCCGACGCGTTGTACGTTTTCAAGGATTACGGAGGGAACGACAGTACGAAACGATTTTGTGTACTACCATATCGCCACTGGGGTAAATATTTCTCCCAACGGATTTATGAAGAAGAGGATTCGGAAGAGGATGAGGATTCAGAAGACGACTAGAACACATATAGAAATTTAACCTTACAATTTGTATCCTTGTTAGGATCCCCCTTTAAAAAATCGGAATAGTGCCCCACCACGATTGATATCATCAACACCCCAGTCGTTTGAACTCTGAACTAGACACCGCTTCCGGATTGATTTCGATGGAATGATTCCACATCCAAACTTGACTTTCATAAAAGAGCATCCAGACCCACATGCGAAGTCAAGATTCATCTGTGTTAACGGGTACGTCGTCTTGTTTTCGAAGTCTATAATTCGAGAGTTCCACACGGCGACCACATGTTCGTTATGCGAGTGGGTTCCGTTCAAAGACAACACAACTGGAAAACGAAACTGTGGCAATATTTGGATAACTGACGATGCCGACGAAAAGAAGTGTAACTGGAGTGGTTTCGTCACACGACACTTAAACATGTCACGTAGCAACCACAAACATTTCTCCATGGGAATTACCATTCCACTCTTTGTCATTGTTCTTTTTGGTAATGTTGTCATACCCCTGGCGCGAAGTAGCTCATGGAGATCCATCGTAGCATATTGCCTGAATGTATTTGCCTCTTCAACAGCAGACATGTGGTGGAGTAAGTTGGCAATTGCGCCCTCCACACAATACTTCATTGTATTATCTTCGCAGAACCAAAAGTTTGTCCAATTATCCTGATCAGTTTTGTTTTTGGGTCTGTCATCTGGTGCCCTAATTGTGTTCGCGTTGGATTTGGAACCATCACCCATGACAACGGTACGGTATGAACCCGCAAAAGCAAGTGTGTTCAGACTTGAAGCGATCCATGGCTCATGCGACAAGTCGTTCAAGATGCCACTGTCGTCAATGATCATCCACTTGCCACTATCTTTCTTTCCTTTCATTGAAATGAACGCATTGTAAACATATCCTGGGAAACAAGCGCCTTCGTCTGTGCTAACCATGGCAGTTTGCCAAGTTTGAATCTTTTCGATCTTGTACTTTTCAGCCGCATCTGCACTTTTTTTTAATGACGAGATAAATGCCTTAGGAAGGTTTGTCCACTCATCTTCCACCAGGTTATCCACATACGTCTTTGACAGCATGGTCATCATAACGTCGCTGCAAACAAACTCGCGCGTGAGGAATAGCGATCGATGTTTTAGGCGCAAGGCGGGGCCCATACTTCCCAATTTGTCACGGTTGCACTGCATCCTGTAGAACCGGTACGATTTCTTGGTATTATCGTCAACCACAGTAACCTTCTTCACTCGATCAACTGTCTTGTAGATTACCATGGCTTCGCTGGCTTCGCGAACGGACATCTTCCGTCCAGCATTTTTCCTCGAGGTTTTACTTGACGAACAATTGCTCCCGATCCACTCTCTCACCGAAGCCTCATCCCAACCTGCGCCTTGCGACAAGTGAGTTGCTGGGCTGATATCTTCTATCACGTACTGGATGGGACGTGCGAACCTGGCCCATTGAGGCATCTCAACACGCTTTGAAGCAACTGTGAACGTCGTGTTTTCACCGGCATTTCCGATCACGCGTAGGAAAAACGTTAGCGCCTTATCGTCGGTAATGCAATACTGTCGCAATTGCTTGCCAATCAATGAGTAGTCAACCTGATCTCCCGGGTGGTTGTTCCACTCGGCCGCCGTGTCAGGAGAAATGACGTCTAGGGCCTTCGTTGCTTCAATAAAATTAATAATGAGAAGGTTGTCAAGTAGACGACACCAACGTTTCGCACGATTCATTGAATCTCGCTCAGCTTCATCCATGTGCTCTAGAAGGCTCTCGTCCACGTCACTATCACCTCTTCCCCCAAAATTACGAAAACTGGAATTGGTGATATCCAGTTCCCCTTCCTCCCCCTTTGAAGGGAGGTCGTGATACAATTTGGCGGCTCGGGAGGGACACTCGAATAGTGATTGCAGCATTCCGACTGTACAATTGTCAGTGGACGCTACCTCTTCCGAACTGTCAGCATGGAACGCGTCTTTTTTGGCAGCATTCTCAAACTGATGTTGGTGACCTTTCTGTTTGATTCCAATGCGGCATGCACGCCCTTGATAGCCAATCCCTTCCGTGTAGATGGTTGGTTCCTTGTAGAAAGAGTTGTAGAAATCTCGTTGGTTGGTGAACAGATGTGGACATTCGTCGTAATCGATGCGAAGTGACGGGCCATCAGTTTGCTCGAAAGTCTTGCCTTGAAATACATTGTGATCAGGTTCGTCCATGAATTCGGACACCCATAGGGGCTCAAGTCCATAGTGAAAAAGTATGAACTGGCGAGCCTGTGCCAGCACTTCAATCAAGGTGCCGGTATTACCGATGGGTTCGTTGCAAGTAGAGCAATGCAGCCTCACGCGATGTCTGTCTCCCCGATAGTGATTAGTGAGATGATCATAACTGATCATACGAATTGTGACATGCTGGATCAACTGAGCAAAGGATTGTCGGAACCTATACCGTGCCGTTGAGGACCTCCTTCCAGATGGTTTCTTCATTCTCTCGGCAACTAAGTGGGTGAAGACGTAAAATGGAATCTCGGTAAGTTTGGCAACATAGGACAATAACTCGGGCGCCATGTTCGAAACAATGTCGTATGAGTCTGGTATTGTCTGAGCATTGTGATATTCTTCGGCATGAACGGAGGTGATAATGTCAGAAACAGTCGCTTTCATCTGTGATGCAGATGGACGAGGAAATCGATGGGGACTGTCTTGAATGCTATTGATCATCTCTTTTACCAGTTTGTGCAGTGTTATGTTGTCTGCAACAAGAGCTGTAATAGCGGTTGCATATTTCGTCCAAATGACTCGCATGGTACACTGGCACATAGGAATGACATTGTCCCGTAACACTGTCCAAACACGCGACGTCTGACTTCGTGGTCTCGTCACCTTACACCCCGTCTCGCCGGCAACGCAGAGATTAGTCTTTCCATTGGTATTAGGGTTAGTGATTGAGTACGTGAATCGTGTGGATTTCTTGTGTATGCCCTGTATAACTTGCAGTATCTGCATTAAACGATCCTGCATGGTGCTTCGAAGAAATGAAACGTCGGTAGAAAGACACCTTATGTTGGTAATGTTGGCGGTTGCGTCAAAATCGTACAAAACAAACGAATGAATCTCGAAAGCTTGAACTCTTGTAGATGATTTTTTGGAGTATGCTGATGCAAATCCGAGAAAATTCACTTCATCATTGTGCTGAATAAGCCACTCTGGTGTAACACTATGTGGTGCGAAGGAGGCAAGGATTGCCGAAATTGCCCTGAATAGCATACTGGATGATTGCAAATCAGAACAATGCCATAGCTTGCACGCGTCATTCTTAATGACGTAATCCACCAATTCCAGATCATCGTGAGCTCCAATGACAAATTTATGCGCATCTTCGATAGTCGAGGAGATTACCAAATCGTTGCCATGCTCGATCTCTAGCTCCGTGGCCCGAGTGTTAGGCCTTATTTTGGAAAAATTGTCCACAAATTCATCAATTACTGGGACGATGGGTTGAATATCAAGAGTTTGAAGTAGCAAAGGGTGCTTCAATAAGTAAGGGGACATATCCCTTCTCCTAATTGGCCAACGTTGTTGAAGTGCCTTGGGATAATAGTACTCTGTCTGGGAGTACAGAGCATTTGCTCTCTTGCCCGTTCCAAAAGTGAACTGATTGATTGTGACCGATGGATTGTTAGGTGCTCCTTTCGTTTTAGGGGTAGGAGCTTGGAGCCAATCGAGTAAGGGCTGTAGCATGGCTGGACGTTTTTTTCTACCAGACTTCTGTGGAAGTGTTACCTCGTAACCACCAGTGTCGTCGATTAACTTTGAATTTTTCTCAGCAACAAATCGTTGAAGGATAGTGAATGGAGGAACATACTGTCTTAATGTTGCGGTGACAAAAGGTTCCTCATTTCTGGACGGCTCGTCATCGTCATCGTCGTCATCTGGCAAGTTCTTCCTTTTTCTGGATTTCTCTTTCTCGCTGGTTGGAGAAGTAGCGCCATCGTTCTCGGAGATGGATGAGTCGGAGGCAGCAACACTGTCACCTTTACTCATGGATTTTGCTTTTTTGCGGGAACTATCTGATGGCTCGTCGTCGCCTTGATGGGAAGTATTCACAATCTTTTTACTTTGACTTCGTTTGGTTGATGTCTTTTTCTTGGTATCTTGGGGCTGTTGCTTCTTTTCTGGCGATGACTCCTTTGCTGGTGTTCCACTCCTACTTGGACTTCTTCTGCCGGAACCAAGACCATCATCATCGTCGGTATTCGGAGTCGTTCCACCTTTAAGGGCAGCACCATCGTTATTGCCCCCGGCGTCAACATCGTCATCCTTGGATGAGAGCGATGACTCAGTGGCACTGGTCCTGCGGGAACCACGGCCATCATCATCGTCTTTATTTGGAGTCATTCCACCTTTAATGGCAGCACCATCGTTATTGCCCCCCGTGTCAAGCACGCCATCTTTGGCTGGGAGCGATGACTCCGTGGCACTGGTTCGGCGGGAACCACGACCATCATCGTCGTCTTTGTTTGGAGTCGTTCCACCTTTAAGGGCAGCACCATCATTATTGCCCCCGGCGTCAACATAGTCATCTTTGGTTGGGAGCAATGACTCTGTGGCACTGGTTGTGCGGGAACCACGACCATCATCATCGTCTTTATTCGGAGTCGTTCCACCTTCAAGGGCAGCACCATCGTAATTGCCCCCGGTGCCAACGTCGTCATCATGGGCTGGGAGCGATGACTCCGTGGCACTTATTTCCGCCGTCGTTCCAACGCCCCGTTGAATGGCAGTGTCACCGTCCTTGTCCTTGTTCCCAGCCTTTTTCTTGCTTGCAAATCGTGTTCGTGGTCTCATTCCCCCCGTATCACTAGTCGGCGTCGGCGTTGCAGCACCGTCATCTTTGGCTGGGAGCGATGGCTTCATGGCACTTGTTTCCGCAGTCGTTCGAGCACCTCGTTGAATGTCAGTGTCATCGTCCTTGTTCTTGTTCCCATCCGCTTCCTTGCTTGCCGATCTTGTTCGTGATCTTATTCCCCCCGTATCACTAGTCGGCGTCGGTGTTGCAGCGCCCGCCCTAGCGCCTCGTTTAGGGGCAGTATCACCATCGTTATCGTCCCCTCTTCTCTTCCGTGTTGTTGCTTCCTTCGTTTTATTCAGATTAAGCAGTCTCTCTGCACGAGATGGCGTTCCCCTCGTCATCTTGGGCACGATAATCAAACAAATAAAATAATACGGAGCCACAATCCTTTCAACTCAACCAGCACAACAAAACGGATGGGATTTCGCCTAATTCGCCGAAGACAAAGATTGTTAGAACGCTCCGGGGAAACCGTAATGGCAATAACAGATTCTCGTCTTCAAACGAAGAAGGCAATATCTCGTCAACGGTGCCAAAGGTCGGAACTGTTGCGACCCCTTTAACGAATTGATGAATCACTCAGTGATTGCAGTCAACCGTCCCGGGTTCAAATATGATCCAAGCGACGCGCGCAAGGAAAAATGACCAGGCGGGCGGAACAGTTCTGACCGGCGGCGGCGTTGGATCGTTGTTGTTGAAGCTGTAGCGTTGACGTGTGAAAATCGGCGGCTTTGTAGAATAATAATGTTTGTGTAACGGCGATGGCGCAGCGGAGTGACGCTGTTGACGCTGACGATGACGCTGACGACGCTGACGACGCTGACGAAGACGCTGTCGACGACGCTGGAGACGATGCTGACGATGACGCTGGAGACGACGCTGATTGCAGTCAATCGGCGGCTTTGTAGAATAATAAATGGTTTGAATAACGGCGATGGCGCAGCGGAGCGACGCTGTTGACGCTGACGACGCTGACGACGCTGTCGACGCTAACGACGCTGACGACGCTGACGATGACGCTGACGACGCTGACGACGACGCTGTCAACGATGCTGGAGACGATGCGGACGATGACGCTGGAGGAGACGACGCTGATTGCAGTCAATCGGCGGCTTGGTAGAATAATAAAAGGTTTGTGCAATGGCGATGGCGCAGCAGAGCGACGCTGTTGACGCTGACGACGCTGTCGACGCTAACGACGCTGACTACGCTGACGATGACGCTGACGATGACGCTGACGACGACGCTGTCGACGACGCTGGAGACGATGCTGACGGTGACGCTGGAGACGACGCTGATTGCAGTCAACCGTCCGGGGTTCAAATATGATCCAAGCGACGCGCGCAATGAAAAATGACAAAGCGGGCGGAACAGTTCTGACCAGCGGCGGTTGGGGATCGTTGTTGTCGAAGCTGTAGCGTTGAGGTGTGAAAATCGGCGGCTTTGTAGAATAATTAATGGAAAGACAATGTGTGATAGCGGCGCCGCGTGATGATGTTGTGGACGATGAGGGGAGTAGGTAGAATGGGTGAAGGCACGGGGGGGAGCGGTGGAGGGTGATGGCATGCAGATGTTGATGAGAACACCAAAAAAAAGGCCCATCATTCAAAATAAATAATTTGATGTAACATCTTACTTGTTATGGGACATTTTAAGATAAACTCTCAATGTGGTATCGGACATTTTAATGTGGTATCGGATGTCAAGTCCCATCTGAGATTATGTTGATCAGACATGTTTATTTGTGAAAGGACATAGATATTTGATCTAGGACCAAAAACAGCCGGAATTGGCCCTACTAATTTGTAAAACGGAAAAATAAGGCCATTTATCAAACAACAAGTCCCATATTGAGCTGAAATAGTATGATAATTGAGACTTCTAAGTTCATATGAGACATGGTAGGTCTTCTGATGAAGCCGCAAGAAT